>SWBY01008916.1_pt1 | contig 12078 bp, 6 predicted proteins | sample 4693071 | NCBI WGS metagenome assembly SWBY01 (sample SAMN10267273, study PRJNA491770) | bioreactor metagenome | isolation source: DHS bioreactor inoculated with marine methane seep sediment | place: Japan: Omine Ridge, Nankai Trough | collected 2006-05-06 | reverse complement strand
CCTGTTTAAACGTCTCTATCGATTCCTGTCCGGAACTTCGGAATCACCGATGCCAAAAATCGGGAACTGGCGGATTATTTTCCGATTCAAACCCTTTATGAACAAATACCGGCTTTTATTCATCTCCATGTGTCTCATGATGGGCACCGGGTCCCTTTTAACCTTGATCCAACCTGTGGTGTACCGACACCTGGTGGATGATGTCCTCAATGCGCCGGCGGGCGAAGCATCGTATCTCAGCCTGGTCTTTTACATCGCCTTGCTGGCTCTTCTTCGGTTGGGAATCCTGCTGTCAGGTACTTACCGGAAAATATGGAATGCCAGGATCGCTTTTTCCGCCACCCGGGACCTGGAAATGGCTGTCTATCAGAAGTTCGACCGGCTCCCCATGGCATACCATGATCGGCATACCGGCGGTGATCTTTTGCCACGGATAATATCCGATCCCGGCACGGTGATCGACTCCATGGTAAACCTGCTGCCGTCTTTAGTCGAATCGGTGATCCGTGGATGCATCGTTTTTTTCATCATTCTTACCATCATGTGGTGGGCGGGTCTGATCGCTCTGATACCGGTGATTCCCATCGCAGTTTTCGCCCTTTGGAACATCAGGTATTTCAAACACCTTTCCGACAGGCTGTTCGGGAAACAGCAGGCGTTGTTCACACAGATTCTGGGATTTCTTTCGGGAATCCGATTGATTCGAATTTTCGGTCAATCCAGTAGAGAACAGAAACGATTTAAGGAATTGCAGGACGATGTGCTGCACATCCGGGTGGAAAACACCGTCCGGATGGCATGGATCTCCCCCATAATCAGTACTATCGGAAAAACAGGCGGTATCCTCATCTTTATAGCAGCGGCCGTCAAACTCATCGGCAGCACTGGTCCCGGAAGTGAGAAATTCACTCTGGGGATGCTGTTCATGTTGCTTGGTTACGTCTGGCAACTGGCTGATCCCATCGCTCAACTGGGTCAGACTGCCGGGGCTTACGGACATGTCCATGCTGCTGCTGTCCGGGTGAACGCCATCCTGAACGAGAAGGAACACGTCACAGATTCCCAGCAGGAATCAACGTATCCTGACGGGAATAATCGACTGGCGTTACAGAATGTCTGCTTCGGTTACCAGTCGGAGCATCCGGTAATCCGGGATGTCTCATTTTCCATCGAACCCGGTGAAGTGGTGGGGCTGACCGGTCCCAGCGGTTCAGGAAAAACAACCGTATCAAACCTGATCTGCGGGTTTTATCCGGTGGATAAAGGGATAGTATCCGTTCCGTCATCAATCAGCCTGGCCATGCAGCATGCCCGTCTGCTCAATCGGACACTGAGAGACAACCTGACCTATGGCGCCATTGATGTAACCGAACAGAGTATCCGGGACGTATTGGATGTTGTTGAGGCATCTGAGTTCGTCAAAAATCTGCCGGATGGTTTAGACACGATCGTCGGTGAAGGCGGGCGGACGCTGAGTGCCGGTCAGCAGCAGCGGATCGCGCTGGCCCGGGCTATCCTGCCGGACACGTCTCTGATTATTCTGGATGAAGCCACCAGCTGGATCGATCTCTGGACTGAAAAACGGATCTGGGAAAATTTACTGAGATACTGTGAAGGCCGGTCAATCCTCTGTATTTCTCACCGGATCCATCTCATGAAACTGACCCATCGAGTGATTATTCTCATGGACGGGACAATTGCCGAACAGGGCAGTCATGAAGCACTTTCCGGACGGGACGGATACTATTCCGCCTGTCTTGAGATGAAAGATTTTGATGGGAGTGGATTAAATGGATCGTAACGTAATGGCTATACCCCGGGATGTTGATCTCGAGATCACTTCCAAATGCAATCTCAGATGCTCGTACTGCTATTATTTTGATAATCCGTCCCAGGAGTATACAGACCTCCCGCTGGATCAGTGGTTATCCTTTATAGACGAACTGGGTGAGTGCGGGATTATGACGGTGACCCTGTGTGGCGGCGAGCCTTTTATCCGGCCGGATCTGAAGGAAATCATTGCGCATATTGTTCGAAACCGGATGCGTTTTACCATTCTGACCAACGGGACTTTGCTCACCGATGATTGGGGTACGTTCCTCGCTGAAACCGGTCGGTGTGATATTGTCCAGATTTCGCTGGATGGGTCTAAACCGGAAATCCACGATTCCTGCCGGGGAGCTGGATCCTTTTCACAGGCGGTGGCCGGTATCCGGATCATGCAGCGCCACAAGGTGCCGGTTACCGTCCGATTGACCATTCACCGGCACAATGTTCACGATCTGGATAAGGCGGCTCAATTTATTCTCGAGGATCTTGGTCTTAATGCATTCAGTGTCAATTCCGCAGGATACCTGGGATCGTGCAAAGAACAAGCGGAGTCAATCCAGTTGACCGTCGAAGATCGATATCTGGCCATGAAATCCCTGGATCGAATCGCCCGGAAGTATCCCGACCGCGTAATCGCCCTGGCAGGCCCCCTGGCGGAAGTCAGGATGTATCGGAGGATGATTCGTGCAGCTAAAGAAAAAGCGCCGGCATTTTCCATCGGCGGCCGACTCACCGGGTGCGGGTGTATTTTCAATAAACTATCTGTCCAATCCGACGGAAATTATGTCCCCTGTAACATGCTGCCCCATCTGGTGCTTGGCAATATCAGGGAACACACGTTACGGGATATCTGGCTCAATGCACCGGTTCTCAAAACCATGCGCCGTCGGTCTGAAATTGAGTTATCCAGCCTGGAAAGCTGTAAAAACTGCCCGTTTATCCCGTACTGCACCGGGAACTGTCCCGGCCTGGCCCATGCGATTACCGGGGATCTCAACCAGCCCAGCCCGGCGGATTGTTTACGAAATTACTTGAAAGACGGTGGGAAAATACCGTAAATCGGTTCGGCGGGGATTTTACATCAACAATCTTGTTTTTGAACAACCCATGTGAGGTTATGGCCGCCATTAACCATCGATAAGATCCCCCGAACCCTCCTTCGTCGGGTCGGAGGATGACACCGGGTACTGATCACAGATGTACCGGGTACTGATCACTTCATGTGATTGGTCTGATTTTCGGTACCCTCCTTCGTCGGGTCGGAGGATGACGCCGGGTATGGATCACGGATGACCATTTTCTCGGCATTGCTGAGTGTCTCGTTCATGGCACCGGTGCGATACCCCTCCAGATCAAGACAGACAAAGGTATATCCCGCATTTTTGCAGCCGGATATGATCGTTTTCCGGGTATCCGTTTCCATGGCTCGGCTGAGATCCTCCGGGAGGATTTCAATCCGGCCCAGATCCCCGTGATCCCGGACCCTGACCTGGCGGAAATCAAGGGACTCCATAAATTTTTCCGCCCGATCCACCCGGGAAAGCCGGGATTCAGTGATCTCGTCCCCATACGGTATTCGCGAAGCAAGACAGGCATGAGCGGGAAGATCCCAGTTGGACAATCCCCGCAACCGGGCCATACGCCGGATGTCCTTTTTCGTGATGTCCAGATCGATAAAAGGCGTCTTGATACCAAGTTCTCCGGCGGCAATCCTGCCCGGCCGGTAATCACCGGTATCATCTGCATTGGAACCTTCCAGGACATGAAGCAGCGATGCCTGCTCCGCCACCCCCCTGAGTTTCTCAAAAAGCTCTTTTTTACAATAAAAACAGCGGTTGGGTGGATTGTTTCGATACTCCGGATTGGTCATCTCATGGGTGTCGATGGCCCGGTGCTGTACCTGGAGATACTCCGCCAGTCCTTTCGCCCGCTGGAAATCATCTTCCGAGTAACTGGGGGATCGACCCGTGACGGCCAGGGCACGGGAACCAAGCGCATCCACGGCGGCTGCCAACAGCAGCGAACTGTCCACACCGCCGGAAAAGGCGACCACAACACTACCCAACTCCCGGATATGCGCCACCAGTTGCCGGTATTGATGGTCCCGCAGTGCGGCGTCAGACCCTGCCGGTCTTTCAATCGATCCCATTTAATTTGATCCCTGGAACAGCCACGTGCTGAGGTACCGTTCCCCGGTATCCGGCAGAATGACAACAATGGTTTTCCCGGCATTCTCAGGCCTCAAACTCACCTGCCAGGCTGCCCAGAGAGCCGCTCCGGAAGAAATACCACCCAGAATACCTTCCTCCCTGGCAAGCCGCCGGGCCATGAGACCGGCATCTTCGTTACTCACCTGGATCACCTCGTCCACCAGTTCCGGTTTCATTATTTCGGGGATAAATCCTGCACCGATGCCCTGAATTTTATGAGGACCCGGTTTCCCGCCGGACAAAATCGGCGATCCCGCGGGTTCGACAGCAACAATTTTAAGACCCGGTTTTCTCGGTTTGAGCACTTCTGATACGCCCGTAATAGTACCACCGGTTCCCACCCCGGCAACAAAAATATCAATCTCGCCACCGGAATCATCCCAAATCTCCTCCGCCGTGGTTTTCCGGTGAATCTTCGGGTTTGCAGGATTTTCGAACTGCTGGAGCAACAGGTACTTTGAATCGGACGCTGCGAGATCCGCTGCCCTGTTGATAGCTCCGGACATCCCCTTCTCACCGGGTGTCAAGATCAACTCAGCACCAAATACACTCAGTAACTGACGTCGTTCCATACTCATGGTGTCCGGCATGGTCAATATCAGCCGATACCCCCGGGCAGCACATACAAACGCCAGTGCAATACCGGTGTTTCCGCTGGTTGACTCAATCAAGACGGTATCTTCCCTGATTTTACCCGCTGCTTCCGCCGCATCAATCATGGATAAACCAATTCGATCCTTGACACTGGCAGCAGGATTGAATGACTCCAATTTGACCAGTATTTCGGCACTGGATTCAGCCGTTATATTTCTCAACCTGACCAATGGGGTTTTGCCCACCAGTTCGGTGATACTCTCAGCGATTCTCTTCATCAAAATCTCCTTGCTCAAATATTAAACATGAGGGCCTGATCGTTTATCGCCTGCTGATCTTCAGCAAGTTCCGCCAGCGTGATCCCGGACAAAACATTCTCGATTGCCGAAGTGAGCTTCCTCCATACCGAAATGGTCACGCACGTACTAACCCGCTCACACTCCCCCTCGTCCGCAACACAATCTACGGGTGTAACCGGACCCTCCAGCGCTTCCAAAATATGATATACCGTTATTGTCGACGGCTCCCGGGTCAACTCAATCCCGCCACCCGGCCCCCTCACCGCTCGGATAAGACCAGTCGATTTCAAACCGTTCACCAGATTATGAATGTAATTACCGGAAATATCCTGATTGTTGGCAATGATTTTCACCGGGACAGGACCCCTTCCAAAATGAATCGCAAGTTCAATCATAACCCGCAATCCGTAACGACCTTTTGTACTGACTTTTAACATTATTTTCCTCCTTTCATCAGTTTAGACACTTGACCCTAAACCATATTGTCTGCAATATCAACCACATTACTTAACTATATACAAAACCACTATCGGACGAGCTGATCTGAAATCGATTATTGAGTGGGCGCGGGAAAATTTAGGAAAATTTCTCTTATAACTACAAAACAGGAACCTCTGTGTGCTAACTTGGAATAAGACAACAAGAGTATCCCATGTGATGAACACGCAAAAGTTATTACGGGAGGTTACCCTGAATCATGAATCAACTCCCTGATCAGATTGGACCCTTTCACATAATAGAAGAACTCGGTCGCGGCGCCATGGGAGTCGTGTACCGGGGGAAACATACCGTCACCAGTGAACCGGCAGCGGTTAAAACTCTGCATGAACCCAATCCTCTCAGGGTCGAAAGCATCCGTCGGGAGATTCGTGCGCTGGCCCGGATAAATCACCCCGGGATCGTCCGAATCCTCGATGAAGGTGTTTTGAAAGGATTGCCATGGTATGCCATGGAATTTTTGGAGGGGATCACACTCAGGGATTTTAATGAAAAAATTGTCTGGGGAAGATCCATACCGGATGTTCGCACGGAATCTGAAATGCCATGGTGGATACATGAGATGGGTAAAACGGTGGATGCCGATGTTTTTCTCAAGTCAGTACATGATGAGGATCATCAAACGACCACCCGGGTTCCGGATGCTTCTGAAACACGTGTCCCGGCAGCAGGTGGTTTTTTTAAAAATATCGTGCCTGTACTCTGCCGATTGTGTCAGACCCTGGCATTTCTACACGGTGAAGGGATTATTCACGGTGATTTCAAACCCGATAATGTGATCGTTCTCCCCAATGGAATGCCGGTGATCATGGATTTTGGTCTTGTGACACATTTCGGGGGTGTGAACAGTCGGGAGACTATGGAGATAGAGGGTGTATTAGGCGGTTCAGCCGGATATGCCGCACCTGAGCAAATCAGAGGGGAACTGCTGGATGCACGGGCGGATCTCTATGCTCTGGGCTGTATTTTGTATGAGTTTCTCACCGGGCGTTCACCCTTCGAAGGCAGTCATCCTGTGCAGATTATGAAAGCACAATTGGGATGTGAGATTATCCCTCCTTCAAAATTGGTTCAAGGCGTTCCTGAGGAACTGGATCTGCTGGTGATGCACCTTCTCGAACGGGATTACTGGAAACGGATGGGCCACGCAGACCATCTCATCACGGTCCTGTCTAATCTGGATGATAATAAAGGAAAGCGTATCGGGGAGGAACTGCCCCGTTCCAAAGCATATCTCTACCGATCCCGGTTTGCGGGCAGAAATCCGGTGTTTAATATCTTAAGGGATCAGCTTCGTACACTGAAGGATGGAAGTGGGAACCTCGTATTCATCAGTGGAGAGAGTGGTCTGGGTAAAACCAGGTTTCTTCTTGAGTTGGCGCGTGTTGCAAGACAGAATGAGATGAAAGTTCTGTCCGGTGAATGTGTCCAGCCCGGTGCGTTCAACCCTCAAACAAATATTGATATGAGCAGCCCTCTTCAGGCCATGAGACGCGCCATTCGCGGTATTGTGGAGTATTGCCGTGAAAAAGGACAGGATGAAACAGATCGTGTGCTGGGTGCCCGGGGTAAGGTCCTGGCGAAGATTGAAGCCGGTGTGATGGATCTTCCCGGACAGGATGCATACCCGGACCCGGCAGAGCTCCCGGTGGATGCCGCACGGCTCCGGTTTTTCAATTATTTATCGGAAACATTCACTGCACTGGCTGAGTTTCAACCTGTACTCTTAGTCCTGGATGATCTGCATTGGGCGGATAATCTGACCCTGTTGTTTCTTGAATTTCTTGTCAGGATCGGTCGTTTATCACAGGTACCCCTTCTCATCGTCGCCACCTTCCGGACGGGAGAAGTCAAGAGTGGATTACAGCGAATTCTGGACCGATCTAAAACAAAACCAGTCGAACTGGAGCTTCTGAAGGAAGATGCTGTCAGGGCGATTGTTGCCGATATGATGGCACTGCCCGAACCTTCACATCTGTTTGTAACATTCCTGACAGACCATGCGGAAGGAAATCCATTTTTTATCTCTGAATATCTACGGATGGCTGTGGCTGAGGGATTGTTGTACCGCGATTCCCAGGGACGCTGGCAGGTTTCCAATGAAAGCGATCAGGAAGCATCTATCGCGGATTTGATCGCAATGGGTATGCCCCGATCCCTGGTTGATCTGGTGGAACGGCGATTGGAAAGTCTGTCTGACCGGGGAATTGAAGTGATCTCCGCAGCCGCTGTCATGGGTGTCGAATTCCCTCTCATCCTGTTATGGAACGTGGTTCCCAATGAAGTAACATACCTGGATACCATTGATAAACTGATAAAATCACATATTCTGGTGGAAAGTCGGCAGGGTTATCTCCGGTTTACTCAAAAAATGACGCGTCAGATCGTGCATGAGAGATTAACCCCGGAGAAACGCCGGCACTGGCATCTTACAACAGCAAAAGCCCTGGAATCCCTTCATGGGAGTGAGGATGAAACCCAGTTTACCTCCCTGGCCCAGCATTGGTTCGAAGCCGGTGAACAGGAAAAGGCTGTGGAGTATTTCATTAAAGCAGGTAATTACTCACAGAAATCATATGATAATCACGCTGCCATAGATGCCTACTCAATCGTGATCTCACTATTACCGGATTCAGATCAGAGGAAGGGACGCGTTCTGGGTGATCGGGGATTTGTTTACAGAGTAATTGGACGGTTGTCCAAAGCAAAAGCAGATTTGGATATGAGCTTGACCATCGCGCAAAACCTGAAAGACAGGAAAGGGGAAGCACTGTCAATCAACAATCTCGGACTGATTCACTCCTTTCAGGGTAGAAATGAAAAGGCCATGAACTGTTATTTGCAATCTCTGGAAATATACAGGGAAATTAATAACCGGATTGGTGAAGCATGGTTGATAAACAATATCGGGAATATCTATTTGGAGAATTGCAGATACGATGACGCTTTGCGGTATCATCAGCAGGCGCTGGATATTTATACGGAACGTGAGGATCGCCGGGGAGAGGCTGCGTCCTATCACAATATCGGGAATGTCCATCTACTCCAGTCCCGGTATGATGAGGCTCTTCTCTGCTTTCAGAAATCGTTGGAAAAAGAGAAGGAGATCGGTCGGAAAAGCGGTGAGGCATATTCCCTGGGTAATATTGGAATCATTCATGCGTACCAAGGCAGATATGAAGATGCCCTGAAATGCTACAAACACGCTCAGATACTTGAAAAAGAGACAGGAGACAGGCGTGCCGAAGCAGCATTAATCGGGAATCTGGGAATGCTTTTCAGTATTCAGGATAAATATGATGAGGCTTTGGACTGTTACCGGCAGACTCTGGAAATCGGGAAGGAAACAGGTGATCGCAAAGCCGTGGCAACATCTTTGAGTAATATCGGAATGATACACGGCAATAATGGCCGGTATGCTGAGGCACTTGACTGGTGCCGGCAAGCCCTGAAAATACGAAAGGAAATCAACGATACCAGCGGTGTGGCGTCGTCCCTCAGCAGTATCAGCACCAGCTACTTTTTCCAGGGGAAACACACCGAAACGCTGGAATTCTCCCAGAAAGCATTGAAGATAGAACAGGAAATCGGCGACCGAAAAGGAGAAGCTGAATCACTGTATCTCATGGCAAATACTCATGCCTGTGAGGGACACAATGAGAAAGCCCTGCAATTTTATGATCAGGCGATCTTCATCCATGATGAACTCGGATGGAAACATGAGAACGTGCTGACACATTCTTTGAAAGCACGGGTTTTGTTAAAAACAGACGATTCTCCTGGTGCCGCTGAACTGTCTCATAATGCCATGTCGTTTCTGGAGGAAACTGATCCGGATAGGACGAATCGCGATATGGAACCCGAGCAAATCCTGTTCACCCATTACCGGGTTCTGGACGCTGTAAATGATGTTAATGCGGATCATTATCTTGAGGAGGCTTACCGGGTTCTTAATAAATACACGGACAAAATTTCCGATCCTCAGGGCAGGCAAAACATCCTGAACACACCATTGAACCAGCCCATTGTCGAAGCGTGGGAGATGGTATTTAACGGATAATCATTCATTCCTGAATTCCGGATATATCACCGGAATTAACGCCATAATGATCTCTCAGAAAAGAGAACTCCGAGATATCCAGATGTACGAGATCACCGGACACCGTATCCTGAAGAATAGTAGCGATAACATACTCACCCCGGGGCTCATCACCCAGCCAGTTATTGTGGAGCAACACAAAATCCAGATCAAGACCCCCATCTATTGTAACCGGTGTGGGAGGAATAATATCCGCCACAAAGGCGTTGTTGATCAACAGGGCGATCCGGATAGTGATATCCGCATCAAACCCATAATTCCGGATACCTCCCAAAACCAGCAGAGGCGTTTTCACCGTATAAACCCGTCGACTGCTCCCGGTATTCAGGATCGTTTTGATCCCGTGTACGTTGGGAACGGCGGATACAATGGGTGACCAGGATAATTCCCCGTCACCATCCACTGTTGCCAGTCGATAAAATACCGGCAACCCGTTCACAAGACCGGTATCCGAATATTCATAGTCATGTTTCACATAACTGGTTCCGGCACCCGGTATCATGGTATCTGTGATCCGTTGAAACTCACCGAAATAATCGTTGTTCCGATAAATATTGAAACCGATATTGTTGATCTCCGTAACCGTTGTCCATTTCAATTCAGTGGATCCGTCATCGGGTATCACATCAAAATTGAGGAGCACCACCGGTACTGTATAATCGGTTTGAGTCATCGCGTCAGGATCGCATTCCACAGGATCGGAATCACTCACATAAACATACACAATATATGTAATGGGATCGAGATCAGCCGTATCCCATTCCATAACGGCTGATACGGTTCCGCCCATCGGAATATCAGTGATATGAACGGGAGTGCTGATAGACGCCATATTGGGATCATCTGTGGGATCCAGCGGTGTCAGTTCGTATGCGAAATTCACATCGGTTCCATTGACGTCGCGATCCCCTCTATTGTTGAGCAATACGGTAATTTCAACAATATCACCGGGATATGCCTGTTCGGGATCAAATGTGATTTCCCATGCATGAATCGCAATATCACTACATGACGCCGTGGCAGTTGGAGTCATCGTGGGCGTGATCGTTGGTGTGTCCGTAGGAGTCCCGGTAGGTGCCGCCGCCGTAGCTGTATTGGTCGGGGTCCCGGTAGGTGCCGCCACCGTAGCCGTGTTAGTTGGAGTCATTGTCGGTGTTAATGTGGGAGTCGCCGTTGGTGGCTGTGTCTGTGTCGGGGTTAGTGTGGGAGTCGCCGTTGGTGGCTGTGTCTGTGTCGGGGTTAGTGTGGGAGTCGCCGTTGGTGGCTGTGTCTGTGTCGGGGTTAGTGTAGGCGTGCCGGTAGGTACCGCTGTAGCCGTATTCGTCGGGGTCGGACAGTAATAGGTGAAAGTCCCATTCATGGTATTCCAACCCACGATATCATCCACGAGGTTCCGGAGTTCAAGCGTGCTGGTATCACCTTCCACACACGACCCGCATGTAACGTTGAAATGCAAAAGTGCCAGTGTTCCGGAACTGCCTGCGGGAATTTCACCATCCAGATCAAAACCGCCGACTCGAATGAGATCGGGATTGAGTTCCGAGCAATCGAAAAAATCGAAACCTGTGGCCAGATCACCCCGCTCACAGGAATCCAGTGTCAGCATCACAGAATCGATGGCAAGATCAAACCCGAAAGAATCCACCAGCGTATCCGGATTATCGATGGTGATGAGTACGGTGATGAGTTCTCCGGTGCATCCAACGGCAGACTCAACCCGGATCACATCCTGAGCAGAAGTAAACACGTTAAAAAACAGGAGGAAACACGTAAATGACAGATATATAAACCGTTGTTTCATAGCGTAACCTTCCTGCAGATCACGGTATCAGTTTCCGCACCATCCGGAATTGTCAACAACTCAGATCGTGTCCCACCGGGATATTTTCCCGAAATCTCCGGATGCTGCCGATTTACCCGGCAACGAATCCGCACATGTTCCCAATTCCAGAGCGGTATTGAATATTGCCTGGGCATCACCGGCAGTGACATTGCCGCTGTCATTGCAATCCGCCGCACATTCCTCTTCCGGTGTGAGTGTGATGAATTCCAGTGCGAAATTGAATGCCAATTGCGCATCACCCGCCGTGACCGACCCGCTAAAATTCACATCACCGTGATGACATGGCGGGCAGTAAGTGAAAGTCCCATTAACGACATTCCAGCCGGCGATATCATCCAGAAGATTCTGGGGTTCAAGCGTGCTGGTATCACTTTCAGTACATGATCCGCAGGTAACGGTAAAATGCAGAAGTGCCAGTGTTCCGGAACTGCCTGCGGGAATCCCATCCGGATCAAAACCACCGACTCGAATGAGATCGGGATTGAGTTCCGAGCAATCGAAAAAATCGAAATCCGTGGCCAGATCACCTGGCTCACAGGAATCCAGTGTCAACATCGCGGAATCAATCGCAAGATCGAACCCGAAAGCTCTTAACTGGGTATCCGGATTATCAATGGTGATGGGTACGGTGATGAGTTCTCCGGTGCATCCAAAGGCAGACTCAACCTGGATCACATCCTGAGCATAAGCGAACCCGTTAAAAAA
>SWBY01010106.1_pt2 | contig 12092 bp, 8 predicted proteins | sample 4693071 | NCBI WGS metagenome assembly SWBY01 (sample SAMN10267273, study PRJNA491770) | bioreactor metagenome | isolation source: DHS bioreactor inoculated with marine methane seep sediment | place: Japan: Omine Ridge, Nankai Trough | collected 2006-05-06 | reverse complement strand
ATTTTGCCCCCTGAACCTTCAGACCAGCTATAGTTAACCCAGAAGTTACCATAGTTATTTTGAAGATTAATTGGAGCAAATATAGGATAGGATACTTCATTGACCGTAATGATCATTGTAAAGTTATCAGTTGAATCATATCCGTCATAAACGCCAAAATCAACATAATATGTACCGGCTGAACTGTAATCAGTGCTCCAGATACCTTGACCTGTTGCAGTATCAAAATCGCTGAAAAGATCGGTTCGGTTGCAACTGAACGTCCCAGAGTCACCATCATTATCTTCTGAATCGAAATCAACGTAAACCTTTTCGTTTCCATTGACTGTACGATCTGAAATGTTTGTGATATCGATGGGATTGTTGGGGACTGTCACATTGTCAGTTAAATATTCAATTGACAGATTGCCGGCCCCAGATTGATTGAATGCATATACAATTATTTCAGCATACCCATGAGGACCAACAGTACTGTTTTTGAATGTTGCCGAAGTTCCATTTGTCCAGCTACCGTTGATGCTGATATTATAACTATCAGTAATGTTGCCGCTTAAATTTTCATCCCACGTATAATTAACCCAGAAGTTTCCTGTGGTATTATTAAAGGAACCGGGAGTGTGAGGAATATCAGCACTAACACCAACAATAATTGCCAACCCAATAAAAATAAAAAGAATTAAAAATTTAGAAAATAACCTCATCCTCACCCCTCATATATTAATAACATCAGAACCTGCACCTATTGCAGTTCTATTCCCCAAATTCAACCCTGGAAGCAATACTGAAATCAATAAATGCATATCTTTCACCAATCACCACACAAATTAATGCATCTCCAGTTTATAATGTCTATTTTATATTAAAGTATCATTATATATAATATAATATTATATCGCATTACTATCGCAATTGAATCATCTGATTTATAGAATATAACATATTCTGATACATCCACCACTTCAATGCTCTCCCCCCATATCCAACACCCTCTGAACCCCCACCACAGTCCTGAGATTCAGCACAGCTTTTAGCTTATCCTCCACACTACACTTCACCTGCCGCCCGCCCTGTGTGTCGTGAACAAAGGGGCGAGGGAGGGGCAAAGCGAGACCAGCAGGGGTGGGCGATATGTGGCGGCGGCAGAAATGTCAAGATTGAAGTAAAATAAAAATCATGCATCAGCTAACAATCGTACATCCAACGGTACACCTTTCTTCTCATCACGTACTAACGATATAGCTTCGTTGGGGCACAGTTCTACGCATATTCCACAACCCATACATCGTTCCCAATCTACAGCAACACATATTTCATTTTCAGAGAGAGCATTAAAAGGACATACATCTATGCATGTGCCACAGGCAGTGCAAATATCATTATCTAACTGCGCTACGTAACCCGAAGAGGCCATTAATTGGATATCATATTTCACCATGGCTTCTATTCCCCCACAACAACACTTGCAGCAGTTGCAGATGGAGTAAAAGCGATCCAGACAGGCATCCTTAAACCAAGCAGAGTGAAAGTGCCCGCGTTCATGTTCGGATTGGAGGAGTTCTAAAGCCTCCGTTTGAGTGAGTTTGCGGCTGCTTTTTGGGTTATGCTCCAATATAAAATCTACAAATGGTTGACCCACGACCATACAAACCTGGGTTGGCTGACAGGGATTCTCATGAGCATGGCGGCAGGAACATTCATATACAGCTACATCGGGCGGCCCTTTGAGTACGATATCGCGCGCTATTTGATAAGGGATAATCTGTTCCAGATCTTGCAAAGGAATATCTTTATCATTGCTTATGATGGAATGGGCTTGTTCAGGTGTGAGGACTTTGCCGTGATAGTGCTCCGATAACCATATTTTTCTTTCGGGATTCAACCTGGGAAAGATTTTGTTAATGAGGACGTTAACATATTGATTTGTCCAGCGGGCATAGAGATATCCATGAAAGGCTTGAAGATTGAGGATTCTCCGCAAACCCGCATCTTTCATGAATTTCCATGTCGAAGGACGTAAAGGTCTCCACCTCTCACCAAAAAACCATATACCCAGAATTATTATTAGAATTACTCCGATGAAGATTGAAATAGTTCCCACAAATCTTTATTCCTCCTTCTTCCTAAAAAGGTGGATTAATTTTCTTTTTAGACATTATAAATATATCCATTCAAATACTCAATTTACTGATCAGGCCCAGGCACCCCGGCGGAGGGGAGGCGAGGGGAGAGGAGGGGTGAGGATAGGATAGAATAAGGCGCAGCAGGAATACGTTGAGAAGACGAAGGTTGTTACCTCTGCAAATAAATTTTACATTTTTGTTATCCCAGATAAACTACTAATAAAACCCAGGATAAACAAATAACCCAAATTGAAAAAGTAATTACCCAATTGATACCATAATGTAAATAAAATTAAAGCTACTCAACCTTTCATCGATTTAGATTACAAATGATCTAAATATTAAAAAAATTATCAATGAATATAAACGAGAGTGACATTATTCCTGAAATAGATAAAGAAGACTACCGGGAGATATACATTCTCGGTATTTTGACATTTCTGCTGATGTTCAGTGTCACATTGATATATCCTGTTATGGAAGATTTTGTTATGGAGCGGTTTGATGTCACATCCGTGGCAGAGACTAGTTTATTTGTTTCAATAAACCTGGCCGCATATGTAATATTCTCTCTTATATGGGGCAGCACTTCTGATAAGGTGGGGAAAAGAAAGATCTTCATCGTTACCGGATTTTTGGGTAATGCTCTTTTAATGTTCAGCCTTACCCTTGCTCCTACCATGTCAGCCCTTCTGGCACTGCGCTTTATTGAAGGAGCCTTTACTGTAATGGCATTTTCTTTAATTATGACATCAGTGCTCGATCTAATCAAAAAAACACAATATGGCAAGGGAATGGGAATACTTGGCATGGGAATGGCATTAGGTAATGCCATGGGAGCACCTTTCGGTGGTAAGATCGGTTCAATAGATCCCCTTTATCCTCTTTATTTTGGTTCTTTACTACTATTTTTTGGAGCATTGATCGCAGCATTAATGCTCAAAGAGCGCAAACTTGATTCCAGGCCTACCTCTTTTATAGATTCACTAATGTTGCTCAGGGAAGAAAAAAGGATATTCATTCCATATGCCTTTTCTTTTGTTGAGCGGTTTACAGTAGGATTTTTTGTTGGCGTTTTCCCACTTATGCTTGCAATTAATTATGGGATGGGGCCAGATACTATCGGAATGTACATGGCTGCGTTTTTAATACCTTTTGCCCTGCTTCAGTACCCTTTTGGTGTAATATCTGATAAGATAGGAAGAGTTCCACCCCTGGTAGTTGGTTCCATTCTCTACAGCATTATAGTAATAAGTGTTGGCTTCACGGCCCCGCCCTTACTGATTTTGATAATGGTGATCGGTGGTGTAGCTGGAGCACTTATGTATCCTCCATCGGCAGCATTAGCGGGTGATTTAGCAGATCCTGCAAAGAGAGGGACTGCCATGGGTGGGTTCAACCTGTTCGGTTCTCTTGGTTTTGCAATAGGTCCTTTTGCAGGTGGGTTGATCGCTGATTCATATGGTTTCCATGTAAGCTTTGCTGCAGCAGGTTTAGCAGTATTTTTAGTAGCTTTGATCTTCTTGCCTGTATTGATCAGTGTCAGTCGAAATAAATGATTTTTGTATTTTGTCCTGCTCTTTAAGCCCCCACCTGCAACACCCAGCCAAGCATTTATCCAAACTTGCACTCCGGACCGCTGGATACCTGTGCATCCACGAGGCACTACAAAAGCGCCTGTCAGCCCAACACTACAAGGGCGGATGGGAGAGCATAAGAAAGGTGGATGGCTCTTGACTGAAAAAAAGCTAGTAGAATTAAATTATTAAATGATGCAGATATTAACCAAAAGGAAAAATTGGATCAATATTTTGATTGGTTAATCATTACAGCAGAAAAATTTCAAACCGTTTTTGGACAACATATTAATAAGCTAGTGAAATAATTTTTCAGCATTATTTCATGTTGCTGCGGTACATCCCCATCACAGAAGACCGGACACCGGAATCGCATGGAAAGGGCACAGGCATCAGTGCAAAAAATTGATTTGTTGAAAAACATAACAAATAAATTGTAGCAAATGTTTTGTATTAAAACTATGTTTTAATAAAATTATAAAAACCGTTGTGTTTAACTCAACCTGGACATTTACAAAATTTAAAAGGAAAAAGAGACTAAACTAAATGAATATACTCCAATACGAATCAAAAATATGGGCAACCGCCGATTTGTTACGCGGCAGTGGTATCAAAGAATCCGAATGGCCATCATATATGATGCCATTTTTTGCCCTTGCTATGATTGAAAGCCGTCTTGTTAGAATGTTTGATGGTTTAAAAATTGAAATTGGCGAAGAAGCTTTTGCCAATATCGACAAAGATGACCTGTACGACATGATTAAAGATCAGGGGCAAGGCTACAACCTATATATTTTTGAGCATGACAAAACCTTAAGCGATATCTGCAAAAATGATAAGTCGTTCGATATTGATTTTGATGCTTATCTCAATGGTTTTGATGGTGAAACAAAAGATCTGCTTGGGGTGGATGTTAATGATGGCGAGAAATTCCTTGATATTAAAGGGGTTATTACCAAGCTCAAAGCCAAAACAGTGCTGATGGGTTACACCAAACTGTGGGCAGAGATCGATCTTAAACCGTTTAACAATTCCGAGATCACCACGCTTGAAGAACACATTAAACGTAAATGGGCTGACATTTCGGCAGAAACAGCAGGAGAACAATACACCCCGGATGATGTGATAGCGCTGATTGCCGAAATCATTGCTTCCAAAATTGAAGAATCCGGCACACTGCTTAAAATATACGATTGTACCTGCGGTGGGGGAAATATGCTGTTTGGGGTTGAAGACCGTATTAATGAAAAATTCAAACGCCTTACCCAGACCTACGGTCAGGACTGGAACGACGCGCTCTATGCTCTTGCTAAAATTGAAAGTCGCTTTCGACCAGATTCTAAAATAGAACATGGCAATACCCTGGTAGAGGACAAGTTTTACAATGAAGAATTTGATGTGGTCGTTGCCAATCCGCCCTATGGCGTAAGCTGGAAGGGCTACCAAAAAGACATTAACAATGACAAAACAGAGCGATTTAGATTTTTACCCTCAGTCTCTGATGGGCAACTTTTGTTCATGCAGCATCTTATTTCCAAGCTGGATTCAGTCGGCATGGGGGTAGTGGTACACAACGGTTCCACCCTGTTTAGTGGTGATGCCGGTTCGCAAGAAAGCAATATCCGCAAATGGATGCTTGATAGCGACATCGTGGAAGCGGTGATCCAGCTACCGACAGATGAGTTTTTTAACACCGGTATTTACACTTACCTCTGGGTGTTGAACAAGAACAAACAGCCAGAGCACAAAGATAAAGTGATGCTGATCAACGCCAGCGAAAAATTCAAGCCGCTGAAAAAGAGCAAAGGTTCCAAGCGCAAAGAAGTGGATAAAGCCAGCCGCCTGGAGATTGTTGAAACACTCACAAAGTACCAGAACAACGATTACGCCAGAGTATTTGATAAGGAGTTTTTCTACTTCAACAAGCAGGCCATCATGCTTACTAATGTGGATGAACATGGCAATAGCTTTGATTCGAAATTAAAGGAAGGTAAAAAGAGTAATAAACTTACGCCAACCAAACTTACCAACAGCGAGCGCGAACTGAGTGAGTTTGTGATAACGTCCTTTGATACCACTCAATACGATTCCTTAGCCGATGCTTTTGCACAGGACATCAAACCATTTATTGCATTGCTGGATTACAAAGAACAGCCACTTGTAATCACCACTGCTACGGCACAGTATTGGTATGATGCCGAACAAGAAACCCTGATCAAAGAAGTGAATGGTAAAAAAGAGTGTCTGGGCAGCGGAAAAATCGTGGTGAAATCTGCGTATAAAAAAGCCAGCAAAAAAGAGCCAGAGCGCATTGAGATCAGCGTAGAGCTCACGCCCGATTACCAAAAAGATTATGAGATCATCCCCTTCCATAAAGACGAAGCTGAAAACCTTGCAGCGATTGCAGACTTTATGGCGAAATACATTACCAAGCCATTTAGATACTTAGAAAATGTGGTGGGTGTGGAGCTTAATTTCAATAAGATTTTTTACAGGCCAGAAAAACTGCGCAAAGTGGTGGATATTCTGGCTGAGATCGATGCGCTTGATGGTGAGTTGAAGGAGTTGGAAGCGGAGCTGGCATTATGATGAAGCATGCGCTGGCAAGATATGATGCTTACAAGAATAGTGGGATTGAGTGGCTTAATGAAATTCCTCAACACTGGCATATGGAAAGGGTAAAAAATATAACAAAAACCCAATCTGGGACGACGCCTCAAAGTGACACAAGTGAGTATTATGAAAATGGCACAAATTTCTGGGTGAGAACCACAGATCTAAATAACGATCGTTTATATTCATCTGAATACCAGATCACTGATTTTGCGTTAAATCATTGTGGGTTAAAATCAATCCCTGTCAATAGTGTCCTATTGGCAATGTATGGTGGAATGGGGACGATTGGTAAAAATTCACTCCTTAAAGAAAAGGTTACAATAAATCAATCTGTATGTGCTATATTACCTCACATCAAGCGTTTTGATTCGACATATTTTTGGTATTACGTTCAATATTTTCGCCCCCATTGGGAGATGTATGCCGATAGTGCGAGAAAAGATCCTAACATAAATCAGGAAGCAGTAAAAAGACTTTGGGTCACTATCCCTCCACTCTCAGAACAACATGCCATCGCCGATTACCTCGACACCAAAATATACCAAATTGATCGCAAAATAGACCTGCTCACCCAGAAGACGACCCAATACGGCAAGCTCAAGCAATCCCTCATTAACGAAACCGTCACCCGTGGTTTGGATAAAACCGTGGCGATGAAAGATAGCGGGGTTGAGTGGGTTGGGGAAGTGCCAGAGCACTGGGGGGTGAAGCGACTGAAGGAAATTTTTGTTGAGTCTAAGGCTAAGAGTACTACAGGTGATGAAACTCTTTTGTCAGTATCGGAATATACGGGTGTTACGCAAAAACAGGACAATATTGGCGAAGATGAATTTGTCAGCCGTGCAGAAAGCTTGGTGGGCTATAAAATATGCAAAGTTGGTGATCTAGTTATAAACATAATGCTTGCATGGAAACGCGGTCTTGGAGTTTCCTCATTTTATGGAATCGTCAGCCCATCTTATGCTGTATATGACCCATTAAAAGAAGTTAGCTCTTCGTTTTTTCATTACTTACTTCGTACTGAAGATTCGGTAGTGTCCTAATTTAGACCGCATAATTAAAATAGAAAAATTGGTCCCAATTCCATTGATGGTTCGCCAAACCTTCCAACATTGCAGGGGTATCAGTTTTTGTCAACTTATCCATAAAATTCCAATAAAAATGAAATATTTCGAAAGAATTTATGAGTTTTGGCTTCTTTTTCGAAAAGCATTTTGTATCTCTAACTAATCTGCCCTGCCTTTCACGACAAATACCATTCATATTTTCGATATCTGTAGTCTCGATTTCATTTATGTTGGGAGTTCCATAAATGACTTTTTTGATTTTATCAACAATTTTCCCCCCTTCCCTTATTTTTATAACTTGCCCATAATCAACACATGTCTCTGCATAATATTCAGGAATAGTATTTGTATAGTCATCATGTCCATCAGAAAATATCTCAATTTTCATATCTGGAAAAGGTAATTGTACTCGATCAAAAACTTTTTCAAATAATTTATCGCATGTTTTTTTTGTCCGTTTCCCAATCTCATAAGCAACAATGAGATACGACCCTCTCGTCATGAAAGTGAATATCCAGGTATCACCTTCGATATCTGAATTAGGGCTTCCTGGCTCAACTTTTTTTTGTTTTTTTTTACGAATGTCCACATTTCATCAACTTCAAATTGTCCAAGTTTTACATCATGAAGAAGTATAGAATTTACTAACTCAGCATGCAAGGCAAGATCTTCTATTAAATTTCCTATTGTATCCCTGTGGTGGCCTGTTATTCTTTCAATTGATCTGATACCATTTTTCTCAACAAGGTGTTTGCAGATGTTGATTATCTCAGATTTCGAAAGATGTTTATGATACAGCGGTGTATTCGCGGTTTCAACAAACCAACGACAGCAGTGATTACAATAATATTGTTGATGCCCTGCTCTATTTTTTCCGCGCTTTAGTATATCTTTCCCGGATTCTACAAAAAAATATTTGCATTCTGGATTCTGACATGTAATATCGATTTTACTTCGAGGTCTAGCCATGTAATATCACTAAAATAATAATGGATATTATAGGATATAGGTTATGCGGTCTAATCTAGGACACTACCGAAGATTCCATCGCAGAGTTTAAGCGGAACTCGACAGGTATTATTGAATCTCGCCTTCGCCTATACACTGATAGTTTCTATGCGTTGTCAGTAGCTGTTCCTTCATTTGAAGAACAAAAAGCCATCGCTGATTACCTCGACGAAAAAACCTCCCACATTGACCACATCGTTGAAACCATCAATACCCAAATCGAAAAACTTAAAGAACTTCGCAAAACTCTAATTAATGACGTTGTTACAGGTAAAATTAAGGTGGTTTAATTATGAACAAACTTAATGTTTCTCTTGAAAATTGTTATGGCATAAACAGTTTGACCCACGAATTTGATTTTACTGACGTTACAATAAAAGATAAGATTCAAAAACGCAATACCTTTGCAATTTATGCGGGCAACGGTGTAATGAAAACATCCTTCGCCAATACATTCTTAGATTTAAGCAATGAAGAGAGTCCTAGAGAAAAGGTTCATAATTTAACTCCAGTTTGGAATGTCACTTGTGATGGAGTACCTTTGCCAAATCAAGACATCTTCGTCATAAAATCATTTATCCCACGGCATGAGGCACAAAATATATCTACACTTCTCGTCAGCGACGATAAAAAGGCTGAATATGACAAAATATACAGCCAGATCCTCAAAGAAAAAAAGAAAGTAATTGTTAAACTTAATAACCTGTCTGGTGTCAAGAAGGATTTAATTGAATCATATATGTTAAATGATTTAAGTGAAACTAATTTTTTTGAGTGCTTGGAATTATATGGCGATAAATTAATTGATTATGATTTTTCAGCAGTGAAATACAACACGATATTCAATAATGATGTGTTGAATTTATTAAAAGAAATTGACGTAATCGAAAATATAGCCAAATATACAGAAATCTACAATGATTTAATCGAGAATTCCCCCTATTTTAAGAAAGGTGTTTTTAATCCGCATAAAGCAGATAGTGTTGCAAAAACACTTCAAAAGGAGCAGTTTTTTGAAGCCGAGCACACGGTAAACTTAAAAGGCGAAAGTACGCCAATGGGTGAAAAAGAACTCTTTGCTAAGCTAAATGAGGCTAATAAATCAATTCGTGAAAATTCTGATTTAAAAAAAATTCAAGACTTGCTAACTAAAAAAGTATCAGTAAGGAGTTTTCAGACTGTTCTTGAAAACACTCCAGAGATTATTGCGGAATTAGGCCCTAGTTCACTTGATGATTTCAAGAACAAATTGTGGAAATCGTATATTCTTAAAAGTGCTGAGGTAATTACTCCTTTATTAGTTTCATACCATTCGAATAAAGCTAAACTTGAACAAATTGAGCATGAAGCTGTTGATCAGCAATCAAAGTGGGAAGACATTATTGACAAATTTAAGGATAGATTCCACGTTCCGTTCTGTGTAGAGATGGCGAATAAAAAAAGCGCCATATTGGGTAAAGAGTCTCCTAATATCGTTTTCAAGTTTAAAAACGATTCTGACAGTTATGAAGAAATGAGTAGGGATAAATTAGAGAGTTTAGAAGTACTGAGCCAAGGGGAACGTCGTGCTCTATATTTATTAAACATAATATTTGAAGTAGAGACGAGAAAACATGAACAACGTAAAACTCTTTTTATTATTGATGATATCGCAGATTCTTTTGATTATAAAAACAAGTATGCCATTATTAGCTATTTGCATGAAATTGCTAAGTCTGATTTCTTTTACCAAATAATTATGACGCATAATTTCGATTTTTTTCGAACTATTCAGACAAGGGTATTGGGTAATTCGAAGTGGGATAATTCATTAATAGCCCAGAAGAGTATTAATAAAATTGAGCTATTGGATGGGGGACATAATAACATAACAAACCCTTTTAATGATTGGCGTCAAAATGTGAATGGGAATAATACTATTCTCATCGCAATGATTCCATTTGTAAGGAACCTTATTGAATACAGTGTGGGAAAGAAGGATGTTTCATATCCACTATTAACAAATTTACTTCACATAAAAGATGCTAAAGATGGCATACCTTGTACTGAAGATATTTGTATATCAGATATAAAACCTGCATTTAAGCAATGCATAAATACGATAGATTTGAGTAACTTCGATGACTCTATATTGATTTATGATCTTATACTTTCTGAAGCCTCAAAAATCAAAGCTTCAGACATTGTTGATGGCTTCAATTTGGAGAACAAAATTGTTTTGTCCATTGCAATTCGCCTACTGGCAGAGAAATTCATGTGGTCAAAGGTCACGGATAAATCTTTGATTAAAGGTTCTCAAACGGGGCATCTTTTTGAGAGATACAAAGAAGAATTCTCTCAAAGTGTGGGTGAATCATCTAACATCGAAACTCTTGACCTCGTTATCATTATAACACCTGAAAATATTCATTTAAATTCGTTTATGTACGAACCGATTTTAGATATGTCTGAACATGAACTTAAGGATCTCTGTGATAAAACTTGTAAACTTCAGGTGCCTCAATGAAAGAATCAAATCGAATCGAACTCAAAAGAAAGCTCACAGATTCCCTTGAAAAAGCAGTTATTGCTTTTCTCAATTACCGCGAAGGCGGCCATATTTATATTGGAGTTGACGATGCCACTGGCAATGTAGTGGGAGTGCCCGATTCTGATGCGGTTCAACTTAAAATTAAAGATCGTATCAAAAACAATATCATGCCCTCCACACTGGGTCTCTTCGATGTCATTGCTGAACAACACGATGGTAAAGAGATCATCAAAATCACCGTTGCCAGCGGTTCTGAAAAACCCTATTACTTGAAAAAACAGGGCATGTCTGAACGAGGTTGTTTTATTCGGATCGGTAGTGCATCGGAACCGATGCCGGTACGCATGATCGAGGATTTATTTTCTCGTAGGATTCGTAATTCCATCGGGACGATAAAGTCTCGCAAGAAAGACCTCACCTTTGAGCAGTTGAAAATCTATTACAGCGAAACACCCTTAAAACTGAACGACAAATTTGCCCATAATCTGGAACTGCTTACCGAAGACGGTGAGTTAAACTATGCCGCTTATCTGCTCTCTGATTCAAATGGGCTTTCCATAAAGGTTGCAAAATATTCCAGCCTTGACCGTGTGGATCTGATCGAAAATGAAGAATACGGCTACTGCTCACTTATCAAGGCAACCAAACAGGTTTTGGCTAAACTGGAGATCGAAAACAAAACCTTTGCCAAAATTACCCCTCGAAAACGGCAGGAGCGCAAACTGATTGACCCTGTTGCACTTCGTGAAGCAGTTATCAATGCCATAATTCACAACAACTACACCAATGAAATACCACCCAAGTTTGAACTCTTCCCAAACCGATTGGAGATAACTTCCGCAGGTGGACTCCCAGCGGAATTCGATGAAAATGAGTTTTTTATGGGATACTCAGTTCCGCGCAACAAAGAACTGATGCGGATATTTAAAGACCTTGAGATGGTTGAATACCTTGGATCAGGGGTGCCGCGGATTTTGCGCAAATACCCGCGCTCTATATTCACATTTACTCCAAACTTTATTCGCATCACTTTTCCTTTTGAGGAGAGCCTAGAGGGGGGTCAGACCGGTGGTCAAACAAGTGGTAAGACTGCTTTAACTGACCAAGCTACCATGCAAGCTACCATGCAAGCTACCGACCAAGCTACCGACCAAGCTACCGACCAAGCTACCGA
>SWBY01010018.1_pt1 | contig 12098 bp, 9 predicted proteins | sample 4693071 | NCBI WGS metagenome assembly SWBY01 (sample SAMN10267273, study PRJNA491770) | bioreactor metagenome | isolation source: DHS bioreactor inoculated with marine methane seep sediment | place: Japan: Omine Ridge, Nankai Trough | collected 2006-05-06 | reverse complement strand
CGGATAAACCGGAGGATGACGGTGGGTGGCGTAGGATGACGGTGGGTATTGGCAACCATCGAGGAGATTCCCCGGATAAACCGGAGGATGACGTCCGCCCGCAAGTCATGTGATTTCCCGGGCCAATTCCTCCAACCACGATCTCATCACCGAAACCCGTCGGATGGCTTCATTCCGGGCAGCGCGTGTATGCAGTGAATCCGGCAGTGCAAACAGTTTTGCATAGAAATGGTCGATGGTGAACCGGTCGTCCCGGGGTGACCGGTTCCGGCAGAAGGGGTCGTCATCCGCGTAGAGGGGTCGGTTCAGCCGGCCGCCTGTCAGGAGGCACCGGGCAATTCCGATGGCGCCCAGTGCGTCAATACGGTCGGCATCCTGCACAATTTTCGCCTCCAGTGTTTCCGGCGGTATTCCAGCACCGAAACTGTGGGCTTCGATGGCATGAATAATACCCGGAATGTACCGGTTGGGATACTCAATTCCCATGAGAAACTCCCGTGCGGTGCGGGCTGCCATCCGCGAAGATTCATTTTTTGCCGGGTCATTTTTGGGGAGAACCACACAGTCGTGAAGCCATGCTGCGGGGATCACAATTGCCGGTTCACCCCCTTCGTTCCGGGCAAAGGTCCGGGCATTTCCCAGTACCCGGGTAATGTGTGCCAGGTCGTGAGCGGCATCAGTAAACCCCCGATCCGTGATAAACTCACGGCACCGTTCTTCGATATTATTCATTGAACAGTTCAGCCAGTGCGGCTTTCCGGAATCGGAAGATTTCCTGCAACTGTCGGGCGATGAACAGCCGGTTTGCTATTTTCCCGAAGGGTCCCAGAGGCGGCAGATAAGTCACATGGTCGATGCTGCATACGCCGCCGTTATCCAGCGGTTTCAGTTCGTGAACATGATACCAGAACGCATAGGGTCCGACACGTTGCTCGTCCACAAACCGGCGGCCGGGAATGATATGTTTGATCTCCGCCACCCAGGGTCGCCGTCCAATTAGAGGCATTTTTATCTGGTATTCGATGAGTTGACCCTCAAACATCTCTTCCGGCAGTTCCGAGATAATATCAAATTTGAGATCCGGTGGTGTCAGATCATTTATATTCCGGGGTGACGAGAGAAATTTCCAGAATTTTTCCGGTGATACCTGAAGATCCTGTTCCTGATGGAGGGTGTACATGGGTGAGTCCTTTCTTTACGAATCTTTCTGGATCGTAATACTCAGCAAAGGCATAGACTTCCTTGTGATTGATCATGATGCAGACTCCCGCGGTTCAATTGGTGCGTCTGCATGATTATACCGAAATATCTCATTTACATAAAGCAATCCAATTGTAAATTGATAACGGTCAATTCACAATTCTCAATTATTTACAGGGTTATGCCTGACCCCGGGATTTCTGGAGATTTTTCAGGAAGGGTTTATTGAGGAAACTCCGGTTGTCCAGCCTGCAGAGAAGTTCAAACATGGCCTGAGTTACGGTGAATGCCAGAATATCCGGTGGCAGATACTGGCGCATGGCGATGTCCGTGGCGCCGATAATGGCTCCGGGAACACTCAGATCATCAAAAAGCGGCATCATCTGCATGCACCCGGATCCAAAAGGCGCCATAACAGGTGTGGGATCATCAGGACCCATGAAATACTGAGCACCCAGCATCAGCGAACTCAACTGGTCCGGATTGACATAGAATGTAATGGTTTTCAGGAACATCTCCTGACCCGGTTTAAGCGGCCCGATGAAAATGTTCGGATGTTCCGGCTGATACGGTTTCTGCTTGTCAACCCACCGGTTCATCAGTTCGCCGTTGTCTTTCAGCCCCTCGCCATCCACGAGAAACTTTATGAAATCCTCACGGGACTGTTTGGTGATATTGAACAGGTGATGTTCCGATCCGCCGCACCCGGCGTTCTCACCGGTCATGAGCAGAGTTTTGCCCTGGAGCCATGCATTGTAAAACGCGAAACAACACGCGTGTTTGCCAGGGGCAGGCATCACCAGCGGTTCAAATCGTGCGGGGTCCGGCGCATCGTAGAACCCGATGAGAGGTGTTGTTATACCGATTTGTTTCAACAAAAATTCCGGATCAGGTTTCATACGAATCTCCTTCATGAAAGAGCCGGCAAATCTTCACCGGACGAATTACCCCAGCGCCACATCCAGGGTCATCATCACCGCAAACCCCATGATGGCGGACATTGTGGGGATATCCGAGTGTTTCTCCAGTTGGGATTCCGGAATCAGTTCTTCCACAACAACGTAAATCATGGCGCCGGCGGCAAATGAAAGGGCATAGGGGAGAAGGGGTTTCATCAAAACGACAGCAAGGGCTCCAATCACGCCGGCGATGGGTTCCACAATACCGGACATCTGGCCGTACCAGAAACTTTTGAACCGACTCAAACCTTCCCGGCGCAGGGGTACTGAAACCGCGGTGCCTTCGGGGAAGTTCTGAATACCGATACCAATGGCCAGTGCAATTGCGCCGGCAAGGGATGCTGAAGGCAGATCGGCAGCGACCGCACCGAAAGCAACTCCCACAGCCAGACCCTCCGGGATATTATGAAGGGTGATGGCAAGAACAAGCAGTACACTCCGCTGCCAGCTTGTTTTGATACCTTCCGCCTCTTCTGTTGGAAATCCGGGATGAAGGTGGGGCAGTAATTTATCTGCCATCAACAAAAAGAGCGCACCCCCCAGAAAGCCCACTACAGCCGGCACCCAGGGCAGACCCCCGGATGCTTCAGTCATTTCAATGGCCGGCGCCAGAAGGGACCAGAAACTGGCTGCGATCATCACACCGGCAGCAAACCCCAACATCCCATCCAGGACTTTCCGGTTAATTTCCTTGAAAAAGAAAACAAGCGAGGCGCCTGCCGCTGTCACAAACCAGGTAAATAACGTGGCAATAAATGCCTGAGTCACTGGATTTAATCCGGTAAACCATTGGATCAACATAAAATGTCCCTCACATAAATCAACCTTTCCCAAACCCCTTCGATTGTAAAAATACAGGGGTTTCCGGAAAAGCTCAAGGGGAGGGGGGAGTTCCCAGTTCCCCGTTCAGAGTTCACGGTTCCCAGTTGACCGTTCCCGATTCAAGGGTTGTCACCCTGAGGTTGTCACCCTGAGGTTGTCACCCTGAGCGTAGTCGAAGGGCTAAGTAATAATAAACCCAACCAGGAATCGAACCTGCCTGTACATCCTTCGACTTCGCTAAGGAACCGATTTATACTGACTGCCGGTCCCAAAACCCTTCGACTCCGCTCAGGGTGACCGTTTAAGGACGCCGGAATTTGGTTTCTCCATTAAAGGTCACGCAATGCGGGTACGGACTCAGGGAGACAGGTATCGACAACCGGTAGCTCTGAACTCTGAACTCTATCCCCTATCCCCATTTGAAGTTTAGAGACAATATCCATAAGATTCACAAGATGACAGTACGCACATTTTTCATATCAGCAGTTTTGGTTACGTTTATTCTGAGTGGTTTTCTTTCCACAGGGTTCACCGGTGACTCAGGTCCTGTACCTGATCCGCCGGGACAACCGATTCCGATATGGGAATCTCTGGAACCCGGCCTGGATCTGGGTCGGTTTCAGGCACCGGTAAAATCCGGCACCGGCGATTCCATTATCCGTGTGCTGCGCATTGATCCGGAACGGTTCATCTTCACACTTCTGTGCGTATCCGCCGGTGACAGCGGCACACCGATCACCACGGGCGCCTGGGCGGATGCACATGGTCTTACCGCTGCCATCAACCCCAGCATGTATCAGAAAGATTACCGCGCCAGTGTCTCTTTGATGAAGAAAAAAAATCATATCAACAACCCTATTGTTTCAAAGGATAAATCGGTTTTTGTGTGTGAGCCCCGAGAAAAGGGGTTGCCGGTCGTGGATCTTCTGGATCGGGAGTGTGATGATTTTGACGGTTTGAAGGAAAAATATCGGACTCAGGTGCAGAGTATCCGGATGATTTCGTGCCGGGACAGGAATGTGTGGGAACAGCAAACCCGGAAAACCAGCACCACGGCTATTGCCCGGGATACTCGGGGCCGGATCCTCTTTATTCATGTCCGGTCCGGATACAGCACACATGATCTCATCGAGTATCTTCGGATGCTGCCCCTGAACATCGACCGTGCCATGTACACGGAAGGCGGTTCCGAAGCGCAACTGAGTATTCGCAGCGGAAAATCCCGGTATGATTTCACCGGCAGCTATGAATCGATCCTCGATCCGGATTCCGGGGATGGGGTTCGGGGAATTCCCAATGTGCTGGGGATTAAGAGACGGTGATCACCGAAGTTTTTCGCCAGAAAAACTTATTGGAGGGGAAGTGGATTGAAATACAATTCTGATGACAGGTGGTTGAGGCACGAAACCATCGAGAATCAGGTCTTTCATGTTAATTTGCTGTCAGCCTCCGGTCTTTGAAAACCAAAACCATCGCAGAATCGACCAATTCAGGGTTTTCTACCTCCGGGAGAAACGGGTTTGTTGCGTTTGGATGTCGGTAAATCGGCAAGATAGATGATGTGGTTTCTGGTCCGACCTGCCAAATGCTTACAAACCCGGATGAGGGCGAACGCGGATAGAGTTTATTGCCGCTAACGGCCCTCACTCGCCCTTCGTGAACACGGTCATACCTGCTGTCGCAACACTGTTTTTGCCACGAAGGGCTTCCTATCCCGCAGGAGAAGTTCCTGAATGGAAGGAAACCATATTGTTGCAGGGGTTTGGTCCTATCATGAGACCGGGCAGGATCAGGCATCGCAGAATAAAAAAATTCAGGATTTTCTCCTTCCGGGAGAAACGGGTTTGTTGCGTTTGAGGGTCGGTAAATCGGCAAGATGGACGATGTAGTTTTTGGTACGGCCTGCCAAATGCTTACAAACCCGGATGAGGGCGAACGCGGATAAAGTAAACGCCGCTGACATACAACCCCTAACCCTTTTCAAGGGGGTTTGGTTTTACCCCTGATGGCTCTCACACCGAAGTTTTCTGTATCCACCGAAGTTTTCTGTTTTTGGAAAACTTATTGAAAGAAAACTTATTGCACCAGCATTTCTCAGGGTCTCAACACCCATTCAATATCGCTTTTTTCTCCCCGGTTGTTATAAACGGTAATCCCGAGATGAGTGATCCAGCTTATGAGATCCTGATCATAGTGAGGACTACTCAGATCAATATATTCCGGTGTTCCATAAATTGTTGGCGGCTGTCCTTTGATAAACACATGTCCATAATAATAAATATTTCCCTGTGCATCATCAAAGATGGAACTGTCACTGTAATGTGTGGGGAGTGTCCAGGAAATCGTATAATAATCCGTTCCTCCGATATTGACAACATCCACATCCAGATCGATCACCTCCGGCACATCCGGCTTGATATGCCTGCCCAGATCCACCCATCCGGTGTCGGGGACGGGGGTTTCCTGGGTCTGGCCCGGTTCCAGGTCAAAAGGACCGGCATTCAGACATGCGGATCGCGGTGAAGCGGTGACCGTGGGCGTGGGTTGAAATTCGGGATTTGAGAGGTGAAAATCAAAGTCAGAGGGTTCGGTGCCGCCGACAAATCCGTGGGGTTTATAAATGTCATTTACCGTCCAGGTCTTTAAATGGATCTGATAGGGAAGTGCGGTTACTGAGGGCACGGGTGTATTGAAAACAAATGTCGGTGGTGGTGGTGTCGGCGTTGGGGTTGGCGGTGGTGTATACGTAGGCGGTGTCGGTGTAAATGTTGGCAGCTGTGTTTGAAGCGGGTGCAGGTAGTAGTTTTTCGCCATGCCGGCTGATGTGTCCCGATACACATTGTTGAATGCCAGAACGTGGGCTGATCCATACTGCGTGGTCGTCTGTGAATCCGATGACTCACTGGTGCAACTCACCAGGTGCGGAAACCCGCCCGCCCCCGGTGTCGCTGTTGCTTCCCAGAATGGATTGGGACCGATATTGTTATTCATGATCACGGGAATGTTTGAGATATCCCGGTAATCGTCATTTTCCGATACCACGCAGACCTGGTACCCGTTGTTGCCGAAAATAGTGTTTGAAAAGATTTTTGGGGATTGAATATCCACTTCGTCTCCGGTTCCCGTGATGATTTCAGAGGATGTGAACAGGCTGAGAACACCCCCGTCACCGAAATGATGTTGGTGCTGCAGCGGATCGGGTGTACCGTTCCATATAATCAGGTTGTTGGTGACATACGCCTGGGATCCGTTCCGAAGCACAACCCCGTAAAACCGGTTACCCTGAATCGTGCAGTTGACGATTTCATCGGGCATATACGAGTAGTTTGTAAAGGACACATCCGATGCTTCCCGGTCCGGTGCGTAATGTACAACACCGAAAAAATTGCCGTCATGATAATCGGAACCGTTGGAGATAAACCAGTGTGGATCCGGACCATCCGGGATTCCGCCGATCCGGCAGTCGGATATAATGTTGGGGTCGATATCCTGGGTGAAGTCGTCGGGTGCGATGAGAATCCCCACCCGGCACCGGGTGATTTCACAGTCCGTCACCTTGCAGCCCTGATTGGTAATCATAATACCGGCTTCAAAATACATCAGAACTTCATCTGTGGCGTAAGGAGTAGGAGCCGGAGGTGATGAATAATAATAGTAGGGATCGCTGTTCCGGATTTTAAGATGGGAAATCGTTACTTCCTTTTCTGTCACCTCAATGACGGCATCGGTATTGCTGTCATTGACATCCGCCTGGATCAGGGGCAGGTTGTCTCCGGTACCATCGGATGTCAGTGTAATCTTGGTGTCAATAAGCAATGATTCAGAATATACAGATAATTGTGTAGTTTCCCATTTAATTAAAATGGTAGCACCGGTAACGACGTAGTCCAGGGCTTCGGTGATAGTTTCATATTCTTGTTCGTAACATTCTTTACAGACGATAAGTTCCATGTCTGGAGTGGGTGTTGGTGAAGGAGTGGGAGTCTGTGTGAAGGCAGTGGCGGCGATGAGAACAAAGAGAGTAACGATACAAATATTCTTCATGATCAATCTCCTTAAAGCTCGATGAAAGCGGTTTCGCCGTACCGGCCGTTTTCGTCAAATGCGCAGACCCCGAACCAGTACCCCTGATTGCGTAAACCTTCGGGGACATTATAAGTGCACGGGTTCGGGTCACATACAGGGGTGGGGTTGGTGATGAATTCCAGGTCGATGAGAATACCGTCAACATCCTCCCAGTATACCACATACCCTACGATATTGTCGGGATCGGGATCCGGCGTGTACCAGGACAGGTCACTGCCGTCGTCTTCAAGATCTTCCGGCGGACCCATCACCGGTGTGATATCGGTGAAATGGTACCCGATATCCAGGAAGTAACCATCCATGATCTCGTTCATGTCCGTGGCGCCCGGGGACAGGGAATGATACCCCGCATTCAGGCATGGTGAAGTGGTGTTGAGACGGTATTCCGTTGTGTCGGCGAAATCGGGATCATCTTCAAAATCACGGGATGAAAGGAGTTTCGTACTGTTGAATTTAAAGAATTCCTGGTAACCATCCATACTGTTATGAAAGGAAACCACCCGGTTTCGGTCATTGTTCACCCGATGAATGGCGGCATCCGCCGGGCTGTCCGTGGTGTACATGATGTTGTTGAAAAAACACGGGCTGTTGACGAACTGACGGATGTCGCCATCCTCCCAGATACTCAGTGCAGCGGGGTTATTGATGAAGGTGTTGTTGTATATCAGAGGCTGCTGCATGGCCGGTACACTACCGCAATAGGAATAACCCGATATGATTCCGCATCGCCAACTGTCCGGTACATCCCCGTCCCCATTGTCAATAAACAGGTTGTCATACGCCATGCCGTGAGCGCCTTTATCAAATTCAATCCCGCAGACTTTGTTTCCAGTAAATATGTTGTTGTACACGCGATGCCGGGTTTCCAGTTCCACAATTCCGATCATGTTGTTTTTGAACAGGGTGTCATGGACCCAGTTGGGTTCATATGTGCTGGATACACAAATCATGACGTAACCGACACCGTTGGTGAGAAACTCGCAGTTTTCCACCCGGGACGGCGCTGTGGCCACCATGCCGACATCCAGCATCTGCATACTGAAAATTTTGTTGGTATGGTTTGCTATGCGTTCATAATGTTCAAGAATATCGGTGTGCAGGTCAGCAATGGGTGTTGCATCGGGAAGGTGGTGTCCGATGATCAGGTTTCGGAAGGTGCTGCCGGCGCTGTCCTGAATCACCGTGGATTTACTCATGGAGAATCCTTCTCGTAATGCTTCCAGTCCTTCTTCGGAATGCGGATTCTTAAGCATGGGATGATTGGTCAGGGGCGTGGCCGTCGCCGTTGCCGTGGATATGGGGGTCGGTTCAAAGGTTGACCACAATCCGGCCCGGATTTCACCGTTATTGACGCCTTCAATGGTCAGGTTGCCGATATACCAGGGGATATACAGTTTCACATCGAAAACATCCCCGGGCCAGGTGGAGGCGGTCTGATGGATCCGCACGATATCATTTGGTTTGACCCGCTGGGTGTTGATCACGGAATTGGGATCATCCAGCCCATAATCTGAACTTATGGTGACATCCCAGGTTTTCCCGGACACCGCCGGTCTGTACTCCCGAGTATCATCATGACAATCTTCGTTGTCATCCTGCCCCCCGAACAGCGTGAACCAGTTGAACACGCCGGCATGCTTCCAACGATTGATTTGGTACGTAGTGGTCAAGGGTCTCCAGGTCTGGGTGAGAATGTCATATTCCCAGAGATCATCCATGGCGGTGCTGTATTCCGGATCCGTATCATCGTTACTGCCGCCGTGAACCAGCAGCCGGTGCTCCCGGATATCCAGTGCCATAGCATGAAAGCATCGGGGATTCGGTGTGGGAACTGTGGGGATGGCGGTATTACTCGGCGTGCCCGGACCGGTGGTGGGGGTTGGCGTGGCTGCCGGCAGCGGTGTGAATGTTGCCCATCCGGGGGTTCCTTCAAGCTTGTATTCGAACACATCCGGCGACAACCCACCGTTTGCGTTGATGCCGCCATAGACCAGCATTCGGGGATAGTCACCATAATACGGATCATAGACCGCTGCCGCACCCTCGAGACCCACATCGGCCGGCGGATTGGCTTTCTTACTCCAGGTCATATCAAATTCAATTTCAGGATTGGAAGCACCCTGATTGGTGGGAGTGACCGTAACCTGGGGATCCGGTGTCGGCGTCATCCGGACAAGTGTGCCGACGAATACTGATTGTTTCCTGCCGGAAGGTGAAACCCCGCCCAGAAGAAAAAAGTTGTTCTCACCACCCGGACCGGGGTAAGGCACCATGCTGGTGTGTTCCCGGTTCGTCGGCACATAAGACGTTTCCGGAATATTGTCCGCCTCCACCCATTTCCAGATTGTGGTTCTATCCCGGTTCTGGTTTTTCAGTTTGATCTCCGCAAATACCCATGTATCGTTAAGATATTCATCACTATTGTCATCATACCCGCCGAAAGTGACAAAACTGTGAACTGTACTTGTGGCGTCATCGGTATTGGCCACATGGGATTCCGTAACGCATACACCACCGGAATGTCCCTGCCGCAACGGTGGAATTCCGGTTCCCATAAAAGGAGTGAGCTCCTGCCAGGAACCTATGTGCAGCTTTAAGCGCCAGACCTTGCCGTCAGTATCCATAGCCGTATTTCCGTTCCAGCCACCCTGGACATACAGGTCGTTGTTTTCACCGTTTGGATGGTACCGGAAACCCCATGCATAATCATACCGGGCATCCGGTTTAGTGGCGGTCGATTTCGTGGTCAGATCATATACTTCTTCCGCCTGGACAAATGGGAAAAAAAACAGACACACAAACCCGTAGACAAATATGCTTCGCCAACTCATAATACCCTCCATTTCCGGACAAACACATGCCATGAAAATAAAATGGGAAAAAACTTTTACAAGACCTGTAAATGATTGTAAAAAAAAAAAAAACCAGAATGTCAAGATAAATATTTAATCGGCCGCGACTGGATTTTCTGATCGAATTTGGGTAACCTTTTAATATGAAGTGCCACTTGTTTCACACATTGAAAACCCTGTCGGCAGTCATCATTATCCTGCTTGTCTGGGGGGCGGGAATCACATATGCCGACGATTTTTATGTGGATGCCGTGAATGGAAATGATGAAACCGGCGACGGATCGGAAACCAATCCATGGAAAAAACTCCAGTTCGCCGTCGATTCGGTTGAGGGAACGGTTGAAAATCCCCATACGATTCATCTCGCACCGGGAATTTATGGACCAACAGGGAATGGTGACGAACGGTATATAGAAGCTGACAGTCATGAAAGCATTCGTGGTAATTCACCTTTAAACACTGAAGCTTCGATATTGGCCCGAAACATATCGAATATGACTATCAAAAATTTGAAAGGCCGTATGTCGGTTTCGGGTTCATCTAATATTGTTACTGATCACTGCATTAGTCTCAATGGTCCAATCACCGGTTTTAATTCCAATACATCGACTTTAATTACAAATTCAATCATCTATAATTCAAGAAGTACAATATATGTTACCGGGGGTCTGACTCAAGCTAAAAATTGTATTTTTTACAATAATGTTGATGGTGTCAGACTCTATGGTGAAACGTCAGAAGTGGAAATCACCTACTCGTTGCTGGATTTTCCATACCCCGGAGAAGGCAACATAATAGCGGACCCGTTATTTTCCAACCCGGATCACGGTGATTTCCGTATCGGGTATGGTTCACCCTGTATCGATGCCGGTGATCCGGATTCACCGGTTCCGCCCGGGGGTGGTGACCGGATCGATATGGGATGCTGGGAATACCTGTCGGAGCCGCAACTTCTGCCGGTATCCGTGGATACTGTTGAAATCAGCGGTGATGGTGACGGGATACCGGAACTTAATGAGATTCTGGAGACCCGGATAACCCTGAAGAATACCGGTGAACCGGCATCAAGCGTTCTGGCAACGTTCTCATGTTCCCATCCCGATGTCACGATCTTGAGCGGCGCCATTCCATACCCGGATATCTCCCCATGGGAATCTGCCGATCCCGTCGGCGATGCATTTCAATGGCAGGTCACCGGTGAGTCGGGCTGGTGTGAACCGGCGGATTTTACCGTGACCTGGATGGCATCGGGTTTTGCCGGTGTAATTCCTGTCCTGATAAATCTTCACAACGAAGGTCCTCACGTCGATCCGGTCATCGGTGATGACGCAACCGGCGCCGGTTCCCCGGAATTGCCGTTCAAAACCATCACCCATGCACTCAATGCCATCCGGGGAAGCCGGTGGTCACCACTTACGATTTACGCCCATGCCGGTACATACTCACCGTCTTCCAACGGGGAAACCTATCCGATGTGGCTCGGGGATTGGGAGTCCATTCTGGGGGACGGTTGGGATACCATACTTGAATCGGTTAATCTTGACAGTTTTTCAATGATATATGCAGGACATCATACTGAGTTCCGGAATATTTATGTGGGCGCCGACTCTGAGGATATGATTTACCTTATGCGATGTGAATTTTCTGATTCCATCGTGGAAAACTGCTTTATAGAACGTGTCAATCCGACAACACGCACGGCAACTATCGGGGCAATTGGATCCGGAACATACGTACTGCGGAATTGTAAAATCATTGGCGATGCTTTAAATACCGGTGATTTCAAAAATGACATGCTGATTGAAAACAATTATATTTGGGGTGACTATAACCTGTGTTCCGGGAGCTTTATCAATAACAGCGTATCTGATCTCAGTCAGATGCACTACAGTTATATCAATGATCCCATGATCGTATCGGGGAATGTACTGGAAACCGGTGGCGGCAATACGACACCGGGGCGGTATGAATTTACAGACAACATTATACTCGGTTATAGCCGGGGCTTTGGTGGTGAAGGCGCCAATAAAATTGTCGGCAATATCAATCTGAACGGCGGATACGGTTTTGGCGGTTCCGGGTTTATAACAAGCCATAATATATCGATTAGCACACGATCCCATATGGCGGGATTCGCCGCATCCGGCGTATATCTCGATAATTCGGTCGCAGCATCCCT
>SWBY01009793.1_pt1 | contig 12223 bp, 9 predicted proteins | sample 4693071 | NCBI WGS metagenome assembly SWBY01 (sample SAMN10267273, study PRJNA491770) | bioreactor metagenome | isolation source: DHS bioreactor inoculated with marine methane seep sediment | place: Japan: Omine Ridge, Nankai Trough | collected 2006-05-06 | reverse complement strand
CTGCTGTTTGCGGGGAACTTGTTTTTACAACTCAATATACCGGATACGAAGAGGCACTTACCGACCCTTCATATGCCGGCCAGATACTGATGTTCACCTACCCCCTTATCGGCAATTACGGTGTAAGCGGCAAGACCTTCCAGTCAGACGGCATGAAGGCAGAGGCCCTGGTGGTCAGGGAGGCGTGCGACCATCCATCCCACCACCTGTCAGAGCGCTCCATTTTTGATTTTGCAACGGAAGAAGACCGGCCCGGTATCGCAGATGTGGATACCAGGATGCTGACCATCAAGACCAGGGATACCGGTGCCATGCGCTCATGCCTGCTCACAGACAGCGACGATGGCGTAGAAGCAGTACGCCTGGCAAGACAGCACCCGAAGATATCTGACCAGAACGATCTGATAGACAGGGTAACCTGCCCCGCCCCCTACCATATTGAAGCAACAGGCAAGGATAAGCCTCATTTCGTTGTCATCGACCTTGGCATAAAGACCAATATGATAAAGAGCCTGCAGCAGCGGGGTGTAGGTATTACCGTAGTACCTGCAAGTACTCCGCCTGACTATATTACTGAACAAAAACCTGATGCAATATTCGTATCAAACGGCCCGGGAGACCCAGAGAAGGCAGGCACTGCCATTGATGTTGTAAAACACATGATGGGGGAAGTACCCATCTACGGCATCTGCTTTGGCAACCAGATCATATCCCTGGCACTGGGAGCCAGCACCTACAAGCTGAAGTTCGGGCACCGGGGTGCCAACCAGCCTGTGAAGGACCTGGAAACAGGCAATGTGTACATCACCTCCCAGAATCACGGATTTGCAGTGGATGCCGGTTCCCTGGATGCGGCAGAGGCTCATATCACCCACCTGAACATTAACGATAATACAGTGGAAGGTATCGCCCATGATTACCTGGATATCATGAGCGTACAGTTCCATCCCGAGGCCAGCCCGGGTCCCTGGGATACTGAAAAATGGTTCTTTGATACCATCGTAAAAAAGGTGATGAAATAATGCCCCGTAATCCTGGTATTAAGAAAGTGCTGCTGATAGGTAGCGGTCCGATTATGATAGGGCAGGCGGCAGAGTTTGATTTTAGCGGCAGCCAGGCATGCCGGTCATTAAGGGAAGAAGGTGTGAGCGTGGTGCTCATTAACTCCAACCCGGCCACTATCATGACCGACCCGGAAATGGCAGATGTGGTGTATATCGAACCCATCAAACCCGAAATTGTTGAGCGCATCATCGAGAAGGAGCGGCCAGACGGAGTAATCGCGGGACTGGGGGGGCAGACCGGGCTGAACATAGTCAGTGAACTGGCCGAAATGGGCGTACTTGAGAAATACAATGTCAAACTTTACGGTACACCCCTGAAAGCCATACAGGATACCGAGGACAGGGACCTGTTCAAACAGGCCATGCAGCGTATCGGTGAGCCTGTACCCTGCAGCAAGGCCGTGAACACCATTGAGGATGCAGTTGCAATGATCGATGAACTGGGCCTGCCCCTTGTTATCAGGCCAGCCTATACCCTTGGCGGGGCTGGCAGTGGAATTGCCAGGACAAAGGAAGAACTCATCTCGATCACTGAACTGGGCCTGAAACGCAGCCGTATCAATCAGGTACTCATCGAGGAGGGCATTCTGGGCTGGAAAGAGTTCGAGTACGAGGTGATGCGTGATGCCAATGATACCTGTATCGTGATATGCAACATGGAGAATATCGACCCCATGGGTATCCATACAGGGGAGAGCATTGTGGTCACTCCCAGCCAGACCCTGTCGGACAGGGACCACCAGATGCTGCGCAGTGCCAGTATCAATATCATAAGAAGCCTGTCAATCGAAGGCGGGTGCAATATCCAGTTTGCAGTAAAGGACGGTGAATACAGGATCGTGGAAGTCAACCCAAGGGTGAGCCGCTCCTCTGCACTGGCCAGCAAAGCCACCGGGTACCCCATAGCCAGGGTGACCGCAAAGATCGCCATCGGCATGACCCTGGACGAGATACCCAATGATGTTACCAAAAAGACGCCTGCGTCCTTTGAACCCACTGTGGACTATACCGTGGTCAAGATACCCAGGTGGCCCTTTGACAAGTTCGTGACCGCAGATAAGACCCTGACCACGGCTATGAAGAGCACGGGCGAGGTCATGGCTATCGGACGCACTATTGAAGAGGCTATGAAAAAAGCCATTCGCAGCCTTGACGTGGATATGTATTTCGGGTTCAGGGAATGGGAGCGGGATGAGGTAATTGACCTGCTTACGACCCCTACCCATGAGCGGTTGTTTGGCATTTACCATGCCTTAAGGACCGGATTTTCAATTGATGAGATATCAGGTATCACATCTATCGACCCGTTCTTCCTGGAAAAGATATATAATATCATCCGGATGGAAGATACCCTGTGCTCGGGGTTGACCAGGGAGACCCTGTACCGTGCCAAGCGAATGGGGTTCACGGATGAGGAGATAGGCAAACTCACAGGCAGGACAAGGGAAGATATCAATGACATGCGCAGGCAGATGGGGATCATTACCACCTATAAAATGGTGGATACCTGCGCTGCCGAGTTCGCTGCCGAGACCCCGTATTATTATTCATGCTATGAAGAGATGTGCGAGAACGAACCCACTGACCGCAAAAAGGTGCTGATACTGGGTGCAGGCCCGATCCGTATCGGGCAGGGTATTGAGTTCGACTACTGCACTGTACATGCAGTGAGTGCACTGCGGGAAGAGGGGATTGAGACCCATATCATCAACAATAATCCCGAGACCGTGTCCACAGATTACGATACTTCGGATAAGCTGTTCTTTGAGCCACTGACCCTTGAGGACGTGATGAATGTTATCGAGCGGGAAAGACCCTGGGGTGTGATGGTACAGTTCGGCGGCCAGACCTCTGTGAACCTTGCATTACCCTTGCAGCGGGAACTGGAGCGCAGGACTGACCTGGATACCGTAATCCTTGGCACTACTCCTGAAGATATGGATATTGCAGAGGACAGGGAGCGGTTCAATAAGATGCTGCAGGGTATGGGCATTCCACAGCCGGAAGCGGGTTATGCTATCACGGAAGCCGGGGCCAGGGAAGTGGCAGCCGGTATCGGGTACCCTGTGCTGGTGCGCCCCTCCTATGTACTGGGCGGACGGGCCATGGAGATAGTATATGACGAGAACGACCTGAACCGGTACATGAATGAGGCTGTGAGGGTCTCGCCCGAACATCCTGTGCTCATCGACAACTTCCTTGAGGGTGCCATTGAGATTGATGTGGATGCCATATGTGATGGCGAGGACGTGCTTATCGGTGCAATCATGGAGCATATCGAGGAGGCCGGGATACACAGCGGTGATTCGGCCTGCGTGATACCGCCCCAGTCACTGGGACACTATGTGCTGGATACGGTCAGGGACTATGTGAGGCGTATTGCCCTGGCACTCAGGGTAAAGGGTATCCTGAACATCCAGATGGCATACAAGGACCGGGTGGTCTATGTGCTGGAGGCGAACCCAAGGAGCAGCCGTACCATTCCATTCGTATCAAAAGCCGTCGGCTTGCCGCTTGCCAAGATTGCGGCCAGGGCTATGATAGGGATAATGTTGAAGGAGCAGGGATACCTCCAGGAACCCAGGCCCGGACACGTTTCAGTGAAGGAAGTCCTCTTGCCATTTGACAAACTCCCGGGAGCTGACCCGATCCTCAGCCCTGAGATGCGCAGTACAGGCGAGGTCATGGGTGTGGATTACAGTTACGGGCTGGCGTTCTTTAAGGCAGAACTGGCAGCAGATAATGCTCTGCCGCTGCAGGGTAAGGTGTTCATGTCTATCAGGGACCAGGATAAGCCGGTACTGGTGCAGATAGCAAGGAAGATAGCTGATGCAGGACTGGAAATCATTGCTACCAACGGCACGGTCCGGTACCTGTCTGGTAAGGGTTTCGATGTTACTGAAATTAAGAAGGTACACGACGGCAGTCCTAATGTGATTGACCTGATGCGTAAGGAGGATGTCGGCCTGGTCATCAATACGCCCACAAGCAAGATGAGCTACAAGGACGGACGGGGGATACGTCGGGCAGCTGTGGATTATGCGATACCTTATATCACTACTATTCAGGCGGCAATGGCTGCTGCCGATGCCATTGAGGCTATGAGTAAGGGGGAACTGGTCATAAAGAGTATTGGCGAGTACCATTCTGAGATGTGAAAACCTGAGTCTATACTGGTGTTGACGGGAAGGTGTGGAAAAAGCAGCCTGTGCCGTTACTGCAATTGGGGGAGATGTCCTGGTTGTGAAATTGAATGATGGATCAATAATTACAGCATATATTACTGATTGAATAAAAAGAGGCGAAGTCGTATGGAAAAAAAATTGAAATTCTTCTTTGATAAGGAAGGGGATGTTCTTTATATTGCAATTGGTGAACCCACTGAAGCGATATCAAAAGAATTAGATAATGATGTAATCATGCGACTTGATCCAAAAACAGAAAAAATAGTAGGCTTTACCATTTTAAATTTCGAGAAACGTTTTGAACATCTCGATAGTTCAGAAACCTTACCTATTGCTGCTACATTCTCACATATCAGTAAAGCTCTTGAAGTTGAAGGATAAAAATAGATTTTTCCTTTCCGTTATATGTTACAGCCCCATGATTGTGAAATCCAGTATGTTATTGACATGCAGCTCCATGAAATTGAAGGGGACTGGGTGCTGCGATGATGAAATTGAGTTATATTTAAGTAAATGTAATGATTAACTTCTTGATATGTCTGAAGCGATTGACTCAAGAGAGATCAGGTATGAATTAAGAGCAATCAGGGAAGACCTTGATTTTATTAAAGGTCACATGGTTGATGCAGATTCGATCATGACTGAAGAAGATTATCTTTCTTTAAAGGAATACAGAGATGAAAAAAGTTCTGGCAAGCTTACTTCCCATGAGGACCTTAAAATAGAAATGGGATTGTAATGTTTGATATTAAATATTCCAGACAAGCAGTAAAATTTTTAAAATCCCTGGATAAGACTACTGTTTCCAGAATTCTTACGTAAATTGAAAAACTTAAACACAACCCGATTTCAAATGATTCCAAAATTTTCGAGGGATATAGCGAAAAACTGTTTAGGGGGAGGGGGAATATAAATCCCTGGTCGGCTTAACCTTTAACATCAAACTTGCTTAAGGACATAAAATCTTCAAAGTCAAAAACCAGGTATCCCATCTTTCTTAGCTTTTCCTTTCCATTGATTTTTTTCCCGATAATGCCATAAAGTTCACGGCGCTCGTCGTTGTGCCATTTTACCAGGGCAGCTTTGCGTTTAAGGTCAGCAAGGATATGTCCAGACCTTTTTCTGTCCACTTCCTGCCATTTGCATTCAAAAAATGCGATTTCTTTTCCTTCTTCATTCAGTGCCAGTACATCAATTTCTTCGCCTTTGTGCCACCAACGGCCTATTCTCCGGAAATCCGGGATAAAGTGGTGGATTATCTCCTGTTCAATAAAAATCTCGAACCTTTTCCCGAAAAATCCGGGCATCTCATTGTTTCTGAGTTTAAATACGCCTTTTTCAATCTCTTCTTTATACTTAGAAACAAAGTTGAACCAGAAGTCAAAGACCGGGTCTTTTATCAGGTATATGCCTTTTTTCTGGTTTCCAAAAATGGATACCCGCCGCTCGATGAATCCCAGACGTATGAGGTTCTCAAGGTATGGGTAGATCTTTCGTGCATCTATACCTACAAAATTGGCTATATCTGTGGGTTTTGTGTTGCCGAATGCTATAGAATTGAGTATGGAAAAGTAGGTTTTGAGTTCCCTGAATTCCTGGGAGATTATGAAGTAGGGCTCCCTGTAGAAATAACCGAACTTGTCAAAGAACTCCTTTTCTACAAAGTTTGTAATATCTGTGTATTCCGAAGCTTTGAGAAGATACTCGGGCACTCCTCCGAGTATCATGTATGTTTCAAGAGTATCCTGGAATGGCATGTTGAGAAATTCTTTTGAGTCTGAGAAGGGAAGTCCTTCGAGAAGTATGTCCCTGCTTCGCCTTCCATATAAGGGGGATGCATGGGACAGGACCATCTCACTCATTAGACCGAGCATGGAGCCGGAAAGGATTATGCATATATTTGATGTGGATAACTCAGTGTCCCAATACTTTTGCAGGGTGCTGAGGATGCTTTTGTCACTTTTTATGAGGTATGAAAATTCATCTATGGCCAGGTAAAACCGCTCCGAGGGGCAGTTTTTGGTAAGATAACCGAATAACTGGTCCCAGTCTTTTATGTCAAGGGTTCTTAGTACCTCGTCCCTGGTGAATTCTGCAATTTTCTCTTGCAGCCTGGTTATCTGGATGTGAGGGGAGGTATCCTCAGCAAGATAGAATATCCCGTTCTTACCTGATGTGAATTCAGTAATGAGCCGGGTCTTGCCTATCCGCAGCCGCCCGTAAAGTACTATTAACCGGCCATTGGTTTTGTTCCATTCGTCTTCCAGCAGTGAGAGTTCTTTTTGGCGGCCGATGAATTTACTAATCATGATTAGTACTAATGAGGATTAGTATTTAATGGTTGTGGATGTTCCGGCTGCTATCGGGCTGGCTTTGTCAGTGTCCGGGATCATGGGCTGCCGGTACCTTACTGTGGATTCCAGGCCCGAGAGTATGAGTTTCTATGAAAGGCTGGGGTTTTAGGGTGGTGGAGAAGTACAGGCAGAGCGATTTTACTGAAATGTACATTGATACGCAGCCTGTTGTGGAAAAGATGCAGCCGGAGGAATCTCTTGCGGATTTTGTGGGGTGATGTTGTTGTTAGCCAGGGGTGTGGCATGGGCGCACCGCTGGCACATACTGCAACGATCCAGCATGGTATATTTGTAGATACCCAAGCTAAAAACGCTCTCTGGTGCTTGTTCGTTTGGATCTGCTATGTTGTAAAGCAATCATTTGCATGTATTTTTATTATTTGACATCTAATTTATATGTTGATGGCGAAGTAATCGCTGTTACGATTCTCAATATCCACTAATGAGTCCAGGCATTTGAAAGCACTTCAGCTTGTTTTAATACTAATTCAACGGCATCCTCTGCCATATCCGGCGGGTACTTATAGCGCTGTAATGTGCGGCGGACAAGAATACGTAATTTAGCTCTTACACTATCGCGCACCTGCCAATCCACTGTAGTTGATCTGCGCAGTTTTTCGGTAATTTCTACAGCAATCTTTTTGAGAATGTCATCACCTAATTCACGCACAGCGCTTTCGTTATTTGCCAATGCATCGTAAAAAGCCACCTCATCCGGCTGCAATCCGAGCTCAGCATCGCGATTCAGTGCCTCTTTAAACTCCTTAGCCATCTCAATAAGCTCTTCAATCACCTGGGCTGTTTCAATGGCACGGTTGTTGTACTTACGTAAGGTTTCTTTTAAGCGGTCGCCGTATTTCATCTCCTGCACAACATTATTGCGAGATTTCGATCTTATCTCGTCTTTAAGCAGTTTTTCCAACAGCTCTACTGCCAGGTTACGGTAAGGCATCTGCCGGACATCTTCCAAAAACTCCTCCGACAACAGGCCAATATCAGGTTTATCTAATCCGGCCAGCTCGAACACATCGACAACACCTTCGGCAATCACAGCATTATCCAGGATCTGCTTGAGAGCCGAATTTTTTTCTTCCAGAGTGCGCTTTTTATCGACAGATGTGAATTTACCAATAGCGGCTTTAATAGCTGAGAAAAAAGCAATCTCAGCACGCAGCTCTTTTGCTTCATCCAGGGTGCTAGACAATGAATAGGCTTTGTTAATTGCCAGCACTGCGTCTAAAAAGCGTTTTTTACCATCATCAAGTCCCAGGATATGATTTGTTGCCGGTACCAGAAGTTTGTAGGCTTCACTTTCAAAGTCAATGTAATCAAAACCATGGAATAGCCCACGAACTATATCCATTTTTTCCAGCAGCACAGAATACGCTTCTTCGGCGCGCAGCGTTGGTTCTCCTCTTCCTTTGGCATCGGTATAGTTTTTCAGCGCTTTTTTTAATTCACTGGCAATGCCGATGTAATCTACCACTAAGCCGCCTTGTTTATCATTAAATACTCGATTTACCCGCGCTATGGCCTGCATAAGGTTGTGACCTTTCATGGGTTTGTCGATATACATTGTATGACAACATGGCACATCAAAGCCTGTGAGCCACATATCGCGCACGATAACCAGCTTGAAGGGGTCGTTAATATTTTTAAATCGTTTTTCCAATTTTTTCCTGGTTTGCCTGTTGTAGATGTGTGGCTGTAACAATTCGCGATCTGACGCCGAGCCGGTCATAACAATTTTAATCGCACCTTTGTCAGGGTCAGGGTCATGCCAGTGTGGGCGCAATTCCACGATGGCATTGTATAGATGCACACAAATCTCACGGCTCATGCCCACAATCATGGCTTTGCCTTCAATCATATCTGGGTTGTCTGTGGCCTTTGTGCGCGTTTCAAAGTGTGCTACCAAGTCAGCAGCCACTTGCCGAATGCGAGGTTCAGTTCCAACCAGTTTTTCTAAGCGGCTCCATTCACCCTTGGTTTTCTCGCGGTTAGATACATCTTCTTCATCTTCCACCACTTCTTCAACCTGGGCAGACAACGCTTCAATTTTGGCATGATTTATATCAAGTTTTGCCAGGCGTGACTCGTAATAAATGGGCACTGTGGCACCATCATCTACAGCATCCTGAATATCATAAATGGAAACATAATCCCCAAATACTGCGCGTGTGTCTTTATCTTCAAGAGCAATGGGTGTACCCGTAAATCCAATAAATGAGGCATTGGGCAATGCATCACGCATGTATTTGGAATAACCGAACACCAGCTTGCTACCAATTACATTGCCATCTTTATCTTTCACATCTATAAAGCGGCCTTTTTGGCCATACTGGCTGCGGTGTGCCTCATCAGAGATCACTACAATATTATGGCGTTCGTTTAGGATTGGATGGCCATCCTCCTTTTCAAATGGTGAGAACTTCTGTACCGTGGCAAAAATAATGCCGCCCGATTCCCGCTCAGAGAGCAGCTGGCGCAATTCACTGCGTCTGTTGGCCTGAACAGGTGTTTGCTTGAACAGCTCCTGGGCATTGGAGAATGTCTGGAATAACTGACCGTCTAAATCGTTGCGATCAGTCACTACTACCAGAGTGGGATTATTCATTGCCGGTTGCTGCAACAACTTACCGGCATAACAACACATGGAAATACTCTTACCTGAACCTTGTGTATGCCAGAATACGCCTGCCTTTTTGCTGCCGGGCTCAACTTCTTTGCCATAGGTTGCACGGGCATCAGCGATTGTATCTTCATCCGGTATCTTTGAAGCTATAAGAGTTGTATTTACAGCTGCGCGCACTGCATGGAACTGGTGATAACCGGCGATTTTCTTGATAATGACTTCCCCATCGGTTTCAAAGAGCACAAAAAAGCGTATGTAATCAAGCAACAACTCGCGGTCGAAAAATCCCCGCACCATTGTTTCAAGCTGACATTCCAATAGTGGCTTGTCACCTTCGTGTTTGATGGCTCGCCAGGGTGAAAAGCGTTCCCGGTTCGCTGTCAGCGAACCAATACGGGCGTTGTAACCATCACTCGCAACCAGTGCTTCGTTGAACACAAATAGGTCGCTGATTTCGTTTTTGTACGTTTGTATTTGATTAAAAGCACTCCAGATATCAGCGTTCTCATCGTTGGGGCTTTTAAGCTCCAGCACTGCAATTGGCAGGCCATTTATGAAGCATACAATATCCGGGCGGCGCGGCTGTTTTGTCCCCTGTATGGTGAACTGGTTGACTGCCATAAAACGATTGTTAGCCAGATTTTCAAAGTCGATTAAGAAGGCGCGGTCGTGGATCGTCCTATCATCTTTACGATATTCAACCGGCACCCCTTCTAATAGCAAACGGTGAGAAGCACGGTTACTTGTTGTTAAATCCAGGCTGTCGGGCTTTAACACCACCGCTGTGGCTTGCTCAATGGCACTTTCGGGCAGGTGCGGATTGATGCGCACAAGGGCTTCGTGCAGATACCGCTTTAACACAACCTCGTGGTAATCGCTGCGTTCGGGATTGTCTGAATCGTGGGCAATATCAGGGCCATACGCCACATCCCAGCTGTTATTGCGGAACCAGTCGAGACAGAGTTGTTCCAGTTCTTCTTCATTCATTAGTTGCTTCTCCCTGCTCATTTGTTATTTTTAGTGCAACAACGGATAATTCACCTGAAAGAAATTTGGGATAGAGGGTGTCGCGGAAATAAGCTGTATTGTTCTTGAAAGGTTGCAGGTCATGGCTCCAATAGTGTATTTTCAACCCACTTTCGCAATTGCTGTACCATTTCCAATGCTCTCTGACGATTAAATTCATCTTCTTCTTCCAAAGGAATATAGTCATAACGGAATTCAACTGCAAAGGGTGAGAGGGTGCGTATTTCCATAAGTGATTCTGGAAATTCGATGTCATTATCCCTGATAAGGTCTATCAGTTCCCTCAAATCATGTGTCCTGCGGTAAGATATGTTTTTTCCCATGAGAAGGGCTTTTAGTAGCTTTTCAGAGGATTGCTGTGCATGAAAGCCAATAATCTCATCTCTGATTTTTTCGTTTGAGATGATTTCCTCAAGGAGGGTCTCATCATCTCTTGCTTTCGCCAAAAGAAGCTCTGCTCTCTCAAGTGGCTCCATAAACCACCTTCCCTTCAATAGCCGCTTCGTAAATGACGGTTCCAGGCGCGTCCTTCCATTCATTATATGATTTTTCACTGACGACAAGGATATCTACAGGTATTCGGAGAGGGCTTAACACATCACGCAGGCGCACGGTCTCCATCCTGCGAGCTTTTATTTCTTTTTCGACTACAAGAAAATCAAGGTCGCTACTCTCTTTGATGTCACCACGAGCGTAAGAACCGAATAGTATTATCCTGACAGGATTTGCAGCTTTCCTGAGGAGTTCGACGGCTTCCTGAATGGTTTTCTGAGATATCATATTCTACCTTATATTTATTTTCATTATTTAAATTATTATTTATACTGATGCGAATCTTGTTCGAAATCAGCTTCGAGAGTTGTAAATTAACTTCACTGTTTTGTCATTTTCTAAATATCAATGATTGTAATCGATTATTTTGCCAATAATTATGGTTTATAATAGCCAATTCGTCATATCTTTTCTACTTTTAGCACATCCGATTTGAGCAGATCGCGAAGTTCGATAGCATCTTGAGTCAAATTGTCGTTCGGTTCATGCATCAAACCATCATAAAGGAATGCGAACTCTTCATCTAGTTGTTGCAGTGCTTCCTGCTTGTTTTCTGAAAAAGTATGTAAGCCGTATTGTGGACATTCGTAGATCCACATGCCATTTTGATATTTCAGAAAGCAGGTTGCGGGTTTATTGAGGATGAAACTGGTATTGTTGAAACTGAATGATGATGTTGTGAATGGTTTAAGCTGATTTTTAAACATACATTATCTCTTTTTATGTTTTATCTACATTATTTCATTGGTTTGTGTAAGCCAATTATAATTTGAGATTATTTCTTCAATTTAGAATGCGATTCGTAATTTACATCTGTAATATCTGAGTGGAGATAATCATCATCTAAAAATCTAAGAATTGACCAAATATTATCTTTATTTACTACAATCTCTCCATCTTTGGAGAATTCCCAACTTATATTAAATGTTTCTTTGACATACTTCGCATTTTCTTTACTCATTTTACTGAATTCACCAGCTTTTATAATCCGCGCAAACTTTTTAATCATTCTACTATCGTTTTTACACAAATCAATAAACACTCCTACATCATTGAATAACGTCATGTCGTTTATTTCTTTAATAGTTTTATTGATTTCTTCTTCATAAAAAGCAATAAAACTAAACATTGACTCAAATTTAGACCGATTGAAAATAAATACTTGTGACTGTAAAGAATCATCGCCTTCTTTTAGGATAAGTGCAGCATCATAGACGGTATCTATTGCCATAATCTGATAATTTAATTTTTGAAAGTTGCCATGTTTGAATCTCATAGGAATTTTATCAGCTTCAAGCAGTTTTTTTGCAGCATATTTTCTAAATAAGAATAGAGTTTCATTTGCATTTTCGATTTTAACAACATATCCAAATATTTTATTTGTATTGGAATCCTCAAAAATATCAA
>SWBY01001613.1_pt1 | contig 12282 bp, 11 predicted proteins | sample 4693071 | NCBI WGS metagenome assembly SWBY01 (sample SAMN10267273, study PRJNA491770) | bioreactor metagenome | isolation source: DHS bioreactor inoculated with marine methane seep sediment | place: Japan: Omine Ridge, Nankai Trough | collected 2006-05-06 | reverse complement strand
ATCTTAGCCGAATAAGAAAGAGCGATTACTCGCTCTCCCTCTTCTAAGAACCGGACTTGTAACTTTCACTACATCCGGCTCAAGCCTCTCATAACCCTTTTTGTATTGGGCAGCAGTTTACAATTCAATGAAATTACGATTTTGAGACTACACTATTCATGCAAAATGAACAATTGTTCATTTTAACTCCAGACGTTTTAGGCTTGCCAGCTATTCTCCGAGCACGCCGTTTATATCTCCGCACATCGAAATATTCTTTATCAAGATAGGGATTCATATTTAGTTTAAGACATGTATGTCTTACAATCTTTGTATCTGAGAAGAGTTTTATCTTGGTGTTTTCTGTAGAAAATACCCAATTCCGTGTCCCTTCACTATGCCAATATTTCTTTGCAATCCAGAACCTGGGCTTTTTGGGATGTCTCCTTTTTGCCCATCTCCAGAGCATATTCCACACCCTATAATCAAGTTTAGAGAATATGTCCTTGGAAACCACTGATTGATGGTAATTTGTCCATCCAGTAATAATGGGATTCAGAGCACCAATGATATTCTCCTGTGTCCATGTCTTTCCACCTTTGATTGTGTCACTTATTTTTCGTGTAACACTATCAATAGACTTCTTGGATGGCTTAATGAGAAGTTTCCCATTGTATTTTCGAAAATTCCAACCTAAAAAGTCAAACCCCTTGTCTATATGAGTTATCAGAGTTTTCTCTTCTGATAATTCCAGACCTCTTTCTTTCAGGAACAGTTCGATTAATTCCATAATTTCCTTAGCAGTCTCCTCTGAATCAGCAGTCACAATAAAATCGTCCGCATATCGCGTAAAATTCACTTTTTTGGGATTGCGGCTCTTCCCACTTTTTCCAGGGTAAAACTTAGATGCAATTTCGTGTTCAATTCCGTCTAAAGTCATATTCGCCAGGATTGGCGATATGATACCACCCTGTGGAGTGCCTGCTTTAGTAGGATTCAGATGATGGTTATATACAAAACCTGCTTTAAGGAATTGTGTCAATATCGACCTATCCATCAGAATGTTGTCCAGTAGCCATTCATGGTTGATATTATCGAAGCAGCCTTTGATATCTCCTTCTAGTATCCATTGAGCAGAATCTCTCCTGCTCAAGCAGATGAAAGCTTGCTCGCATGCATCCTGTGCGCTTCGGTATTTCCTGAAGCCAAAGGAAGCAATATCGGCTGTTGCTTCTGCAACAGGTCCCAATGCAAATGCATATAATGCCTGCATGGCCCTGTCATACATAGTTGGGATACCTAACGGTCGTTTCTTCTTCTTACCAGGCTTCTCAATAAAGACTCTTTTCAAGGGCTTTGCTTTATACTTCTTGTCAGATAAACTAAGAGCAGCATTCATTTTAGTTTTGGATGTTAACCACTTTTCACCATCAATTCCTGCTGTTCTTTTACCCTTATTCTGACATATCGTTCTCACAGCTAACAATTTTGCATAGAACGAATGAGTTATTAAATATTGTAGTCTCTTTACCAAATGCCATTTTCCTTCTAAAACTGCTTTTGTAATTCTGGTTTGCAGCCTGTTGATACTTTTAATGACCTTTTTCCAATCGATATTCTTCCATTGGGTTTTAGGTCTTATATCTGTAAGTCTCTCGCTTTTCGGCGTAGTTGAATTACTTACATCCACAGTTTTGCCTCCGTTCATACAATGAAACACCATTGGTAAGTCTGCACCTTTTCAGGTTGAGGCAAAGTCTGAACCTCTATCCAGTCCATTACAGACTGGCATTCGCTTATTACCGTTTCCGCTACCCTCTGAACCATCGTCGCTCCTTGCGGAGTCCCTACCCAGATGTTGGGAGCTCATGGGGCTTACCAAGTTCTACATAATGAATAATTGTGAATGCCTTAGAAGCCATCTTTAAGCCGGGGATCATTTGTCCGTTTCCCATAATGTAACGACAGTCATTATGGTCTGATTCCGTACCTTTTGGTTTAAGTGTATTCAGACTATTTTCACTTATCGGGGTTCACGACTCTTACAATGGTTCAACTTTCGTTTTCTTCATAGCGTTCTTATCCTAACAGATTATTTAAATTAGTCTTTCAAATTTCTCCATATTGTCCTATGAGCACTACACCCCGGCGTTACCGCCAGCGCATATCATAGTAGGATTACCCCAAACGGAAGGGGTAGCGTATAGCAATTCATTATGTAACTTCTTGTCACAGATCGTTATACCCCGCAGCTCTGCTGCGGTTGAGTGTGCCGGCGCAACGTTTGACTGCCTCCTTCTTTTATCCAACAAGCTTCTTATTCCCAACTCGAGGATTATTCCAAATCCTGAAACTGTAAAAAATAACGCATTGAAAAAAAATACAACTCTCTGCAACCTCTCCGACCTCTGCGGTTATTTTTTTTATAACTCTTTGCAATAAATATTCATTTCATCTCTTCCAATAATTCCGTCAGGTCCCTTCCCTCTATTCCGTTAGCATTTATAAAATCTTCAGCACTTTTTGTAAACCCTGCTTTTGATATAATCAGGAAATGTTCTTCTCGTTTATCGTTGTACCAGTCTACAAGAGTGCGTTTATCCAACAATTTCTTGATATCTTTTACTCCCAGGGGTCTGCTGTTCCATTTTACCTCGCCCAGAAGTACCCTGTAAGGTTTGTCTCCGATGGCTGCAATATCGATCTCATCGCCCCTGCGGTTCCACCACGCACCCATCTTTACCGGTGAAAACGGTAGGTTCTCAAACACAATATTTCTTGCAATTTCTTCAAAAACAGGACCGATAAAGGATGAAAGTGACGTTTTTATCCTGTCAAAAACCATGTCATACTTGCCTGATTCAGTGAAAGACATGTTCGGATTTATAAATCTGAACCAAAAATGTACCATCTGGTCTTTTATTGCATATCTTCCCATTTTCGTTCCTTTTATAATGGGTGCTCTGCGCTCTATAATTTCATAAGTGTTCACAAGGTCATACAGGTAACGGCTCAGGCTCTTCATTTCGATGCCTGTAGTGTCAGATATCTCCTTTAATGTGCCTTTGCCGAATGATATCGCTTCAAGCACGGAAAAATATGTTGTGTAGTTGTTCCCGAATTCGCTTACCAGTATTTGCTTTACTTCGTCCTTTAGAATGGCATTCTCACTTAGGATGAGCGTTCTTATTATATCTTCGTAGGTGGTAAGCCCGTAGTCTTCTATCAACTGGTAATATCTGGGCACGCCTCCGAAAGTTGCATAGAGTGCGATGATCTCTTCTTCATTCGTAAATCCCAGGTCCTGGCAGATCTTTCTGGTATAGCTATATGAAAGGGGTTTGAGGTCAATGCGTGAGGTTGCTCTGCCGTAGAGCGGTTCTTTTGCATTTATGAATATCTTTTTCATAAGTCCGATATATGATCCTACAAAAACCAGTAATATTGGAGTATCAACATGATACATATCCCAGTATTTCTGGAATATGGAAAAAATCGCAGGGTCAACATATGTGAAGTTCTGGAATTCATCGAATACAACTTTAATATGATTTTCTTTTGAATATTCGAACAGGAATCTTACAAAATCATCCCAGTTTGAGAATTCAGGTACAAATCCGCTCACTTCGGTTTTTAATATATAGGAATATTCCCGAAGAAGCAGTAAACTTGTTTTTTTGTCTACAAAAAAGTAGATGGAATCCATTGATTCTATTATAAGCCTGGTTTTACCCACGCGCCGTCTCCCAAACATCACAAGCATGTGAGCATGCTTTTCACTGAGTTGTTCAAGGTTTCTGATTGCCTGTAGTTCGTTTTTCCTGTTTTGAAATTTCATAATATGTAATTCTATCTTTTAGTATAATACTATTTTGTAGAATTAAGTTCTGGTGATGGCAGCATCACAAGAGCAGTCATAATTACGCCTGATGAAACCGCAAACAGCAAGATGATGGCTAAAAGCTTTTTAATTTTTTGTTTCATTTTTCACACTCTTTTGATATTTTACTCTCTTCACACTTGAGCCCACACCTGTAAGAATAAGAGACACGGCACCTAATACCGAGGTCTGTCCCTGTGATAGGTATCCGGCAATAAAACCCAGTGCACCGGCAGCAAATATGCCGGTTCCAATTATTAATAGCAATTGTGCCCTGTTAGCTCTATTCAGTAGCTTGAATCCGATTTCCATCAATCGCACTCCCTTTTTGGCAATTCCCCTTTATTCTTTTTATTGACCAGCAATCTTCAATAATCGTTCCGGTCTATGGACGTACACAAAAAAGTCTTTGGCCGATAATAATGCGATGTTCTCCTTTATATTGATCACTTTACCTTCATATTCCCTTTTATCGACTGCCCAAAGGACTTTAACCCGGTCTCCAATCTGTATTTTATTTCCTTTCTTATCTTGCATATAACTCACCAACAAAACATTCATGGGTAACTTTCTTTAAATCTGTGTAGGTTTATACACAATAAGTGAAATGAAGCTATTACTACTTATATTTTTCTATTAATCGACAAGTTTGAAGATTAATTGTTTTGATTTACACCCCCCCCATCCACCAGGATTGAAGTTTTCCTGCGCTCCGGTAGAGGGAGTCCTGATAGTACGGCCCAATTGATAACCCATTTTGTACTCACGGACCACTGGATTAAGCTGATGAGTTCCGGGCACTGCTCCCCATGCATCCACGAGGCACCATAAAAGCGCCTGCCACCCCCCACACCACCGGGACGTAGCACCCGCGTAGAGTGTAGGCGAGAGGGGGCAGCGGGAGAGCCTAAGAAGAGGTGAGGGCTGGATTAAGTTCAAAGCTAATTCAAATCAACAAGGTTGGCTGCCACCTTGCTGCCCTGACGGGCTCCTGGGCAGAGTGGAGGTGAAGGGGGCGGATATTATACTCGCTGTCTTACTCATAAATGACGTAAAAAATCTTTTCACATTCTTCCACTAATTGTAATAACTTCTTCAATTGTCTTTCAGAAAACTCAACGACATCTTCACGTTCATAATTTACAAAGAATCGTCGAATGGTTTTAGGACTAATTTTTTGTTGGGATTTTTTATCATCTTCTTCAACTAGTTCCTTGACTTTTTCACCTTCTTTAACAAGAATAGCGTCCGCTGAAAATTCTTTTTCGCGAGTAGCTCCTGTCTTTACAGGTGATTTATGTACATCTTCTGCTCTTGCTTTGTTTAGAAACTTTAATTCGGCATCATTAGACATCTTTATTTGTTGTTGACAATACCACTCAGAAAATCCATTTTGTTTTTTATATTGTTTTTGCATATAAAATGTAATATTCCGAGAAGCTGATAAAAATGCACTGAGATAATATGAAAAAATTATATCATCCTCAAATTTTTGCTTCATCTTGGAGAGAAAAAAAGATGCTTCTTCTGCTTTATGTTTAGTTGGATTTTTCATAAAAGAATCCTCTATTATTTATAATTTGATAACTTTCTTTCATTTATATTATGTATTAATATTCATAATTATACCCCGCAGCTCTGCTGCGGTTGGGACAAACCGAGTAATAACTTTTGGCTCTTCCTGTGTTTCAAGTTGGTAATCTAATTTTACAGTTGGTTGAAGTTTTCAAATTTAAAAAACGATGACATGTGTAACATTCTATAAAATCATACATGTATACTCAATTTAATCTATTTGTTCTCTTGATAGCGAATTCAAAAGCTAAACAAGTATGCTCAGTTTACTGTTGAGCTACCAACTTGAAACGCAGGAAGAGCCTAACTTTTAACCAGAGTACATATTACTATACATGACTGAGTTAAAACATGCATGCCACTGTGTTTATCAAATTCGATACCATATGGTTTTTTGCATAAAATATAGGAAAAAAATATTATTCTAGAAAGATAGAGTTGAATTTTTTAAAGAAATATGTTTTGAGATTGGAGAAAGATATTGGTTTGAGTTTGATGCAATAGGTACGGATGGGGATCATGTGCATATTTTTATTGGTGCAGCACCAAGATATGTACCCTCAAGGATTATGCAAATTATTAAAAGTATTACGGCCAAGAACATTTTCAAGAAATACCCCGATATTAAAAAACAACTGTGGGGTGGACATTTTTGGAGTGATGGTGGATATATAGGGACGGTCGGAGATGGAGTTACAACTGATATCATAAAGAGGTATGTTGAGACGCAAGGTACTAAAGAAGAAAAGGAAGGTTGCAAACAAATGAAACTTTTGGAGTTTAGATGAAAACAAAACTACAAAGCGACGGCACATCATGCCCCGCAGCTCTGCTGCGGTTGGGTGTGCCGGCGCAACGTTTGACTTCAAGTTAAAATTTTCACATATTATTGATATTTTACTCTCTTCACACTTGAGCCCACACCTGTAAGAATAAGAGACACGGCACCTAATACCGAGGTCTGTCCCTGTGATAGGTATCCGGCAATAAAACCCAGTGCACCGGCAGCAAATATGCCGGTTCCAACAATTAACAACAATTGTGCCCTGTTAGCTCTATTCAGTAGCTTGAATCCGATTCCCATCATTCCACACTCCCATTACAATAGTCAGGACGCTGCAGCGATTATTCCTATAACCAGTATGACAAATAACCCAAAACACAGGGTCAGTGTTGTGAACAATAAAGTTTCCCTTTCGATTAACATAAGATCATTCCTTCCTTTGTTCATCCGCCATTACCTCACAGATAATTCCTTATGGATTGTTTTAACAGGAACCTGCCTAGTATCTCATTGAAATCCGAAGGTTTTTCCATATTCGCAAAATGCCCGGCATTGGTCATTTCAACGAGTTCGAAGGATGGCTTTTGTTCCATTATTTCCAGCACAGGACCCAGGTTTTTATTTATCTCCTTATCCTTCCCGCCCCTGATCAACATCATCGGGATGTTATGCCTGCAAATCGTATCCATATAGTCATAATCAGCGATGTTCATCATGATCAGCTCAAGTGCTTCCTTTGATACCATTTTGTACATCTGTTTCAATCGAGCACGTACAGCCTTATCCTTTGAAGCAGTTCTGCCAACAAGCCATGCGATCCCTTTCGGACCTAAAAACCGCAGCATTGCAAGTAACATCCTGAGAGTGAAACGTGAAGAATGAAGTCTGGCCGTAGTGCCGAAAGTCGTCAGTGATGACAGCAGACCCTCATCCATCTCCAGTAATTCATAGCCAACTAATCCACCCATCGAGTTACCCACAAAATGAACCTTGTTGATACCCAGATGTGCCAGGAGAGCCTGCACATCCCGGGCCATCTCCTTTACTGAATAATCAGCCTGGGTTGGATCTATAGGGGCTGATGAATTTCCGTGACCGTGCAGAGATATTATCAGTACCTGGTAATTCTTTGCAAAATATTGCTGCTGCATTTCGAACTGGTCAAGGTTGCTCCCCAGTCCATGCACGAAGAGCAGGGTGTCTTCATTATCAGCACCGGAAAGTGAATATTCTATCTCAGCATGGTCACCAAGTTTAGCTTTTTCGTTTTTCATACAATCACTTTTCTTAGTTGGATAAGGATTTGCAGATCCTGATGTTTTCACTCACTCCTCAATGCATCTACGGTATTCATCCTCGCAGCCTTATTTGCAGGATACACCCCCGCGATAAGACCGACGATGACAGATACGGCAAATCCTATCACTATCATTTCAGCAGGGAATACATTTGGCAGATTCATCACACTTTGCGCTCCATAGGCTCCCAGTACACCTAATCCAATACCCAGCAATCCACCGAACACACTCAACACAATAGATTCTACAATAAACAGGAATAGCACATTTGAGTTTGTGAAACCCAGTGATTTCAATATACCGATCTCACGGGTGCGCTCGGTTACCGACACCAGCATAATGTTCATTATCCCAATTGACCCTACAATAAGTGCAATCAATGCCACCGAAATGAGCAGTCCACCGAGAGCCGCAGACATCTGGTCCATTTCCTCAAGAAACTCTGCCTGGTTGAAGGTGGAGTATGGTTTTGCATCGTCATTATCCATATCCCGTGTTGGAACTCCGAAATGACGTCCAAATCTCGTATCGATTTCATTACTGGTTTCCTCTATTGTACCCAGACTGGAAGCCATTGCAAAGAATCCACCAAAATCATCTTCTCCCATTATTTCATTCCAGGTTGATATCGGGATGAATATACGTTCATTAGATTCAATTCCACTATTAACCAATGTGTTAGTGGGACTTTCCAGAATGCCCTTTACTGTGAACCTTTTGGTTACTTTGCTGCCGTCATCCATTCGAAATGTGATGTCAATGGAATTTTGGGTGAAGATCTTGCGGTCAAATTTATCGTATGCCACATCATTCCCGACTATTGCAACATATTTGTCTTTATCATTCAGGAAACTTCCTTCTTCCAGTTTGAGATTTGCAACCTTTTCATAATCTTCTGTAACTCCCATAGTCGCCAGATATCGGGACGTTGATTGATATGTAACTTCATATCTCGATTGTTTAATGGGTGAAACACCAACAATACCGGGAGTATTTTCTACAATTTCCAGTTCATTTTCATGGAATATCCCCGGTTCTCGGCTGTTTATGCCAATGAAATTAGTACCAATGGCCCCTATCTCTTCATTAAAATATTGACTGAAACTAGCTCCCAGGGATACATTGGCGATCACTGCGGCCACGCCAATGACAATCCCAAGGGTAGTGAGGATGGACCTCATCTTGGCACTTCTTATGCTTCCCGCAGCGATACGCAGGGACTGTACAATGTTTACCATCCGCTTCACCCCTTATTTCTGATGTTTCTTACGTCTGTACATCACCAGGCTTGATATCACAAATATGGCAATCAGAACGCTGATACCTGCAAATCCGGTTTTACCGTTTGGCTTTTCAGTAACAATTGACAGACTCAGGTCGTTAAGGGAAGTCTCGTGCTGGTTGAAGCCGCTCCTGTACTGGGCAATTAATGTAAGTTCTTGCTGGTCTGACACATTATCTGATACTACCTGTGCATCAAATTCCACAGTAAACAGTTCATCATGGTCCATGGACCCTATGAAATACTCCACAGGTGAGAATTCTATGCCCTCTGCCTGGGGCCTGATCGATACCGAGGTCAGCGTATTGGGATGAGTATTGACAATATCGAATTGAATGGTTGCCACACCATTATCAATGGTCAGGGGTTTGGTAGGGATCACCTTGATACCTGCAGAATCAACCGTTAAGGGAACATTCCAGTCATAATTATACGTATGGGAACTTCCAACCACAATAAATTCCAGGTGTTTCGTTCCGTCCCGGGCAGTGTCATCTACTTTGATATTATATGTAACTTCTACAGTATCTCCCGGTCCAAGGATACCGGTATCATGGTATGGATCGCTGTTTACCTCAACATCATTTGTACCTTTCAGTGTTGCAGACCTGATCCTGGCATTTGTATCATATTCTTCACCACCAAGGCTGATGGAATACTGGGTGGCAGTGTTTTTCAATGTAAAAGTTACGGTCCCTGTATCACCCGGCATCAGTACTTCAGGTTCTGTTGTGATCTGTTCAAGCTGGATGGTCCCTTTGCTGTCAAATGTATCAGAACCCGAACCAACCCAGATATTAAGTTCTTCTTCACTCCAGGCCGCACCGTCATTATCCTGGTAGCGCACCTTTATCGACCTGGTACCAGGTCTTGCATTTTCATCCACATATAGGTTGTATTCCAGTGATGCATGTCTATCTGTTGATAAGATACCAATATTCCTTACAGCATCATCTCCCGCATCCAGTGAGAATGGATATGATGGAATCAGTTCTACTGAAACATCCTCGGCCCTTGTGTTACCGACATTTTCAATCTTTATCCATACGTTTACATATTGCCCGATCTCTGCAGGATTCGGGTCACATTGTACGATATCTGCCCTGAGTGCAGCAGCACTTGCCGAAACTGGAGTCATGGACATTGCAAATATCAATGTTACTAAAAACAAAGATCCCAGAAAATTCATATATTTCCTTATACTTTTCATAACTCCTCACCTCAATTATTTTCTATTACTCCATCTTTCACCAGCACCATCCTGTCTGCAAATTCTGCAATATCAGGATCGTGTGTGATCATAACAATTGTCCGGCCCTGTTCATGCAGGTCGGAAAACATTTTCATGATTTCATCAGTAGTTTTTGAATCCAGGTTTCCTGTCGGCTCATCTGCAAGTATCAGCATCGGGTCGTTTATTAGAGCCCGGGCAATGGCCACCCTCTGGCACTGCCCGCCTGAAAGTTCGGTGGTCTTGTGGTCCATGCGGTCTTTCAGGCCCACAAGTTCCAGTAGGTCTCTTATTTTTGTACTGACATCAGTACCGTTCTTTTTAGTAGCAAATGTTGGTAGTTCCACATTCTGGTAAGCAGTCAACCTGGGAATCAGGTTGAAGGTCTGGAATACGAAACCTATCTCACGTCCCCTGAGGTGCGCAAGCTCATTATCCGATATCTTATTTATGTCCTGGCCTTTAACAAAGATCTGTCCCGATGTGGGCCTGTCAAGGCATCCGATCATGTTCATCAATGTGCTTTTCCCGGAACCTGACGAACCCATAATGGCAATGAATTCGCCTTTTTTTACTGAAAGGTCAATACCATTAAGGATCGGTATTTCAATACCACCCCGATGATAACTTTTCCTTACATTGATGACATCAATGATTGAGTCACCATTCGCAGGCGATTCACTAACAATTTGTTCTTCCATATTATCCACCTTATTCATATACTGTTTAATTATTCACAAATCAGTCTATTTTTAGACAAGTATAGTTTTCAATTATGCTTATTGGTATTTATACCTTTCGATTGATCGATAGGTTGGAAAAAAGAATTTGTTCTCGCGCTAGACAATCGTCGTGGATTATGTTCTGATTGTTCTAATGGAGGTAGCTGGCCGATAGCGTTGATATAAGCAATTTTAGACTCCACAGGCCCAAAATGCATCCCGTCCCCGTATCACCCAGATGGAGCATAGTATGCGGCTTTTTATCCACAAACTCCTTCACGACTTCAATATAATGCAGATTCCAGCTTACTCATGTGCGAAGACAAATTGCCGTGAGTGAGCCCTGTCTGGTGCATGAAAAATGGTGTAAAAAAATTCATTTATGCGAATTTTGACCAAATAAATACATTAATTTTGAGGCAAAGATATGGGATTTCATAGATTTTGGCACCATTTTTTGGGGTGCACTCCACTATTATGTAAACATATGGTTATGCCCATGTTTATCTTTTTTTTCGATTATCCTTGCTTTTAGAATAATCTCATCCCGCGCTTCAAAATCGACTATGATCCGGTCTTTGTAATTGATGTTGTGCACAATACCTTCATTAAACAACCATGATACAATTGACATTCCATATTCCGAAATTGGCAATGAAACCGTGTCGCGTTTCCATTTCGGGAGTTGCCTATATATCTCCATCTTAAGTTCATCAAATCCCAAACCATTTTTTGCAGAGACTGCAACAGGATTTGGAGTAAGGTACCCTACATTTTCGAGTCGCTCTTTCAGTTCATTTTCTGTAATTCTGTCAATTTTGTTCAGCACAGTGATGATAGGCACTCCTTTTATTTGTTCCCAAAATGTGTCATGCGAAGTGACAAGTTTTTGCCGCATGATGTCAGGAGATTCACTTGAATCAACAACCAGCAGAATGACATCGGCAAGGAATATCTCGTTCAGTGTTGAACGAAACGCATCAATCATCCAGTGTGGCAGATCTTCAATAAAGCCGACAGTGTCAGTCAAAAGTACACGGCGCCCACGGATATTCAGCGCGCGTGTTATTGGCAGGAGTGTTGTGAAAAGCATATCATCAACGTGTACATCTTCATCTACAAGTGCATTGAAAAGCGTGCTTTTTCCGGCACTGGTATAGCCTGCCAGTGATACAATTGAAATACCATGTTCATGCCGCTTGATCCGTAGTGATTCGTTGTCTTTTTGGACACTTGCAAGCTCTTTTTGTATTCGGCTTATCCTGCTCCTGATGTCCTGCTCATACGAATCCTCATAACTCCCAAGTCCCATAAACCCGGGACGTTCTTCCTTTATAAGAATTGACATGATCGCCTTTGCTTTTGGGAGTTCGTACTGTAATTTTGCAAGTTCGACCTGAAGTTTAGAACGTTTTGTGGTTGCCCGCTTGGCAAATATTTCAAGTATCAAATGGAACTTGTCAATTACTTCACACTTGCAGGTCTCGGATATGTTGTATATCTGTGTTGTACTCAACTGGTTGGAAAAGAT
>SWBY01010095.1_pt2 | contig 12315 bp, 10 predicted proteins | sample 4693071 | NCBI WGS metagenome assembly SWBY01 (sample SAMN10267273, study PRJNA491770) | bioreactor metagenome | isolation source: DHS bioreactor inoculated with marine methane seep sediment | place: Japan: Omine Ridge, Nankai Trough | collected 2006-05-06 | reverse complement strand
GAATTGGGAGGCACTGAAGAAAACTTTGGAGCGATGATGACAGCCAAGGCGCACGCATTGGGAATGCGCAGCACCCGATTCATGAATGCGACCGGACTTCCCAATGACATGCAAGTCACCACTTCACGAGATCTCGCGGTTTTGGCCTGGCGAATCCAACGTGACTTTCCCCGGTATTATGAGTTTTTCTCGGCTAAAAATTTTGATTACAAAGGAACCACTTTACGCAGCATCAATGCTTTCGTAAAAAACTACCCTGGCGCGGAAGGCATGAAGACAGGATTCACCTGCGGGTCGGGCTATAACTTGATGGCTTCGGCTCATAAGAATGGTCACCGATTGATCGGAGTGGTATTAGGCGGAATGACCAGCAAGGAACGCTATCAACTCATGACTCAGTTAATGGATGCCGGGTTCGCCAAAGAACCTGCCCCTCCCTCATCAAAAAACATTAATTCCATACAAATCAGATCTGTCGGAACCCCGCCTTATCAGCTAGGCTGCGGCAGTCATCCGGCTACTTCAACTCGACTGGCGCAGGGCGATGGCATTAACAAGAGCAAAGCCAGACAGATCAAAAGATTAAATAAAACCAAGCAAGCAAGCAAAGCAAAGAAGGCCCGCAAAATCCGGGGAACGGCTAAAGCAAAGAAGATCCGCACCCCCCGGAGAACGGCTAAAGCAAAAAGCACTAGCAGAATCAAATCCGTGATCAAAACAAAGAAAAGCGTGAAAACAGCCAAGAAAACGACTAGCAAATAATTATAAGGAATTGCCTCGTTACTTTAAAAACCGGTTATTAAGCATGCAATTAATTTCCTTATAGAATAATCATGCAAGACCCTGCTTTATAATGCCAAGCAATAAGGAAACATCCCTGCGGGATGACGCCAATGATTGGGAAGAGGGGCTGCATCCCCTTCCCAATCCGCGCCCAAGAAAACAACTTCGCTTCGCTTGTTGCGGGCGCTCCTTTCAGCCTGAAGGCCGAGGTCTAAAACCAGCAAGGAATAATGATCAACTTTAACAGGGTTTCGACCTTATCCGAAAGTTACTCTTAAACATACCCTTGCGGATTTTGGCACTGCCAGTTCCAGGTATCCGCAATCATATCATCAAGGTTTTTCTCTGCCTTCCAGCCAAGTTCCTTATATGCCAACTCAGGATTGGCAAAGCATTCGGCAAGATCCCCCGCCCGGCGCGGAGCAATTTTGTAATCGACTTTTCGCCCGGTAACCGCTTCGAAGGTTTTTATGATTTCAAGCACGCTATAACCTCTGCCTGTACCGAGATTATAGGCTTTGCATCCGCCCAACTCGAATTTTTCACTCTGCAGCACGTCCAATGCCTTGAGATGGCCTTTGACCAGATCGACCACATGAATATAATCCCTGACACCGGTGCCGTCATGAGTCGGATAGTCATCGCCGAATACGGATAATTGCTTCAGTTTGCCGATGGCCACCTGCGAAACATAAGGCATCAGGTTATTGGGAATGCCATTGGGGTCTTCGCCGATCAAGCCGCTTTCGTGCGCACCGATCGGATTAAAATAGCGCAACAAGGCGATTTTCCAGGGAGATTGCGCCCCAATGACACTATCGGCCGCCGACAGGTCGCGCAAAATCTCCTCTATCATGTATTTGGACCGCCCATAGGGATTGATCGCGCCTAAAGGAAAATCCTCGGCATACTGGACAGATGCGGATTCCCCGTAAACGGTAGCGGAAGAGCTGAATACCAGTTGCTTGACATTGGCCTCGGACATGGCTTCAGCCAGCACCAGTGTGCCATATACATTGTTATGATAGTAATTTAACGGCTGTGCACACGATTCGCCCACCGCCTTTAATCCGGCGAAATGCATAACGGCAGTGATGGACTCCCGATTGAAAATCGCTGCCAGCGCCTGCTTGTCGCGAATATCCGCCTCATAAAACTGTAGCGATTTGCCGGTTATCCGCTCCACCCGGCGCAAAGACTCCGGTTTGCTGTTAGACAGATTATCGACAACGACAACCTGATATTCAGCCTCCAGCAGTTCAACACACGCATGACTGCCAATATAACCGGCTCCGCCGGTGACCAATACCGTTTGTTTGCTCACACCTGCTATCCTCCTCCATTAGTCGTTTTTTTTAACTTAATCAGGTGCAAACGCCGATTATCAGCCCTGATTATTTCGAAACGTAAATTATCGACAACCAGGCTTTCGCCTTTTTTGGGCATGTGCTCCATCTGGCTGACAATAAATCCGCCAACGGTATCGTACTCGTCCGTTTCCAAATGCGTGGAAAAATAGTCATCGAATTCTTCTATCGGCGTTAAGGCTTTGACCATGAATTCATTTTCACTGCGCTGGGAGATATAGCCTTCATCTTCCTGCTCATCGTATTCATCCTCGATTTCACCGACAATTTGTTCTAACACGTCCTCAATGGTGACCAAACCGGCCGCCAATCCATACTCATCGATCACAATCGCCATGTGATCGCGGTTGGTGCGGAATTCTTTCAGCAAAACATTCAAGCGTTTGCTTTCCGGAACAAAATTGACCGGACGCATGATTTCTTCAACTTTTAGATGCTTATTTTGCAAGGCGTGCGCCAACAGATCCTTTGCCAGCAAAATACCGACAACTTTACTGCGATCATCTTCAATAACCGGAAAACGTGAATGCGCCGATTCCAAAACCAGCGGAAAGATGGTGTCGAGCTCTGCGTCACGCGGCACTACCACCATTTGAATACGCGGAATCATAATATCCCTGACCCGCATTTCGGATACTTGTAGAACCCCTTCAATCATGGACAGGGCATCGGTATCCAGTAATCGTTTTTCCCTAGCTTCTCTCAATATTTCAAGAAGGTCATCCAAATCTTGCGGCTCCCCGGTCAGCAGATGGCTGATTTTATCGACCCAACTTTTCTGCGGGGAGTTTCTACTTGGGGGGTGTTCATCGCTCATGCTTCTATTACCTCTGTATAAGGATTATTTATATCCAGTTTCTTCAGAATTTCCATCTCTTTGCTTTCCATCTGTTCGGCTTCATCATCGTCGATATGATCATAGCCCAATAAGTGCAATACGCCATGCACAATAATATGCGCCCAATGGTGACCTGGCAGCTTGCCCTGCTCATCCGCTTCCCTGGCGACTACCGGCGCGCAGATCACCAGATCGCCCAATAAATTCAATTCAAAGCCGTCAGGCACCTCGAAAGGAAAGCTGAGAATATTGGTCGGGCCTTTTTTGTGCCGATATTGTTCATTGAGTTGGGCACTTTCCGTTTCATCGACAATGCGAACGACAATTTCGAAATCTTGATCGACATCCTCAAGCGCCGCATCGATCCATGTCTGAATTTGCGCCTGATCCGGTTGTCCTTCCGATTCAAAAACGCGCTGAATCTCAATTTGGCTCATTAATTAGCCTTGTTTTTCTTGTCGTACGCTTCATAAGCGGAAACAATGCGTTGCACCAGAGGATGCCGGACTACATCGCGCGCATTGAAAAAAGTAAAACTGATGCCTTCGACATCTTTCAATACCTCAAGCACATGCCTTAAGCCGGACATTTTTTCCGACGGCAAATCTATCTGAGTCACATCGCCCGTTACCACAGCGGTTGAGCCGAAACCGACACGCGTCAGAAACATCTTGATCTGTTCGGTCGTCGTGTTCTGCGCCTCATCCAGAATAATGAAGGCATCGTTGAGCGTCCGGCCGCGCATAAACGCCAGCGGCGCCACTTCGATAATGCCGCGATCGATCAATTTTTCGACGCGTTCAAAGCCGAGCATTTCGTACAAGGCATCATAAAGAGGCCGCAAATACGGATCGACCTTTTGCGCCATATCGCCGGGCAGGAAACCAAGTTTCTCGCCGGCTTCCACCGCTGGACGCACCAGAATGATTTTTCTGACCTTTTCTGTTTGCAGCGCTTCGACCGCGCAAGCCACAGCCAGATAGGTCTTGCCGGTTCCGGCCGGACCCACGCCGAAATTGATGTCATGCGACATGATTTTGCGCAGATATTCCTGCTGATTGGCACCGCGCCCTTTCAGAATGCCGCGCTTGGTCTTGATCAGGACAATGGGCTTATCCTGATCTTCAGGTGCGGCCAAAATCTGTTCGACCGAAGCATCCTGCATGGCCAGATGAATCAATTCCGAGGTCAGCGGTTCTTTTTCGGTGCTTTCGAATAGCTTCAGCATGACCGCGCAAGCGGCTTTTACCGAACTGTCCGGACCGGTGACTTTAAAATGGTTACCGCGATTGGCGATTTCAACCTGAAGGCGGGCTTCTATTTGCCGCAGATGAGAGTCGAACTGACCACAAAAATTGGAAAGCCTGACATTATCGGCAGGCAACAGGGTAATTTCCTGAGTTGTCATATCAGTCAACGATCAATTGTGTTGAATAATTTTGTCGACAGAAGTATCCACAATACGACCTCGCAAAGAATTAGCTAACGCTTCGGTGATCAATACGTCGACAAACTGTCCGGTCAGTCTTGGGTGCGCTATGAAATTGACGACACGGTTGTTTTCGGTTCTGCCCTGCATCTGCAGCGGGTTCTTTTTGGATTGGCCTTCGACCAAAACAGTCTGAACGGTATTGACCATGCTTTCTGAAATCGCGGCCGCCATCTCGTTGATTCGTTGCTGGAGACGGTCAAGACGCTGTTTTTTGACTTCCTCGGGCACATCATCGGGCATATCGGCCGCAGGTGTCCCGGGGCGTTGACTGTAAATAAAACTGTAAGACAGGTCGAAACCGATTTCTTCGATAAGCGACATGGTTTCTTCAAATTCAGCATCGGATTCGCCTGGAAAACCGACGATAAAATCCGAAGACAGATAAATATTCGGTCTTACTTCGCGCAATTTGCGAATTTTTTCAATATAGTCGGCGCGCGCATGGCCACGCTTCATCAGTTTCAAAATGTGATCGCTGCCGCTTTGCACCGGCAGATGCAAATGGTCAACGAGCTGCGGGATTTCACCAAACGCTTCAATCAGGCTGTCGGTGAATTCAACCGGATGGGACGTGGTAAACCGAATGCGGTCTATGCCATCCACGGCCGCGACATAATGCAGCAACAAGGCGAAATCGGCGATATCGCCATCGTCCATCTCGCCGCGATAGGCATTGACATTCTGCCCTAGCAGATTGATTTCACGCACGCCCTGCGCCGCCAACGCGGTGACCTCTGCGATCACATCATCCAGCGGCCGGCTGATTTCTTCTCCGCGCGTATAAGGAACGACGCAGAACGTACAATACTTGCTGCAGCCTTCCATGACCGAAACAAACGCTTTCGGGCCTTCGGCCCGGGGTTCCGGCAGGGCATCGAACTTTTCGATTTCGGGGAATGACACATCGACCACACGTTCCTGTTTCGTGCGGGCCTGATCGAGCAATTGCGGCAAGCGATGCAAGGTTTGCGGACCGAACACGATGTCGACATAAGGCGCGCGTTTCTGGATCGCCGCCCCTTCCTGGCTGGCCACGCAACCGCCGACGCCAATGATGACATCGGGACGCTGATCTTTGATTTTGCGCCATTTGCCTAATGCCGAGAAGACTTTTTCCTGCGCTTTTTCGCGTATTGAACAGGTATTGAGCAACAGGACATCGGCCTGTTTCGGATCATCAATCAGTTCAAGACCATGTGAAGCTTTGAGTACATCCCGCATTTTATCGGAATCATACTCATTCATTTGACAACCATTGGTCTGAATATAAAGTTTTTGTGTCATATAGTGTATTAGTCAATCACCCGTAAATAAAAAGCCCGGAACCGACCTGGCTTTATTGCGATGAAACAGCGACTTACGCGCCTGATAATAATAAAAAAGCCCTTGAATATTAACAAGAGCTTAACGAAAAGCTGCCATTATAACCTGAATAACCTGCAAACAAACAGTTCGTACCATAGCCAATTACCACGCTCGCTTCAATTATTTTCTAAGACTGTTTCGCAAAGCAACAATTCAATCCAATGCAAGACCTTTTTGGAACTGGCCGATTGCAGATGATTTAAACAGCCTATATTGGCTGTTGCAATAACATCGGGCTCATTCGCCTGTAGCGCCTGTAACTTGTTGTTCACTAACTGCCGGGACAAGGCCGGCTCCAGTATCGAATAAACACCCGCCGAGCCGCAGCAAAGATGCGCATCGGCAACCGCCGTCAGCTGGTAGCCGACTTGTTCGAGTATCACTTCCACAACCCCGGTTATTTTCAGCCCATGCTGTAGCGTGCATGGCGACTGAAAAGCAACCTTTCGGCCATCCCCCCTAAACACGGACAGGTCTTCCGACACTAACACGATACTGACATCCTTGGCCAGCGCCGAGAATCGAGCAGCTTTTTCAGCATAGTTGCAATCATGCCTCAATAACTCGCCATAGTCTTTCATCATGACGCCGCAACCGCTTGCCGTCATGACAACGGCTTCGGCGCCCTGCTCAATATAAGGCCAGCAGGCATCGATGTTTCCGCGCGCAAACGCCAACGCTTTTTCATGATCGGACAAGTGATAATCCAGGGCGCCGCAACAACCGCCCGCCTTGACCGGAATTAACGAAATGCCCAGTTTATCCAAAACCCTGGCCGTTGCCGCATCGATCGACGGCGCCAGCGCCTGCTGCACACAGCCCGGCAATATCAGCATTTTCCGGTCATGGACCGGTTCAGGCCAGATAACCGCCTTTGCGCTAGCCGGGATTTTATTTTTTAACGCTTGCGGTAAAACCGGCTTGACCAACCGGGCGCCCTGCAGCAAGGCGGCAAAGCGGTTCTGATAAGGCAAAACCGTTTTGATCAATCCCCTCAGCATTTTTTGCCCGACTGCGCGCCCCACCCGTTCATCCAGCATGACCCGCCCCAGATCGAGCAGGCGTCCGTAACGAACCCCCGAAGGACAGGTCGTCTCACAGGCTCGACAGCTCAGGCAACGATCCAGACGCTGCTGCGTGACGCGCGTGGCAGGTCCGCCTTCCAGTAGCTGTTTCAATAAATAAATGCGTCCGCGCGGGCCGTCAAGCTCGTCGCCTAACACTTGATAGGTCGGGCATGTCGCATTGCAGAACCCGCAATGCACGCAGGCTCGCAGGATACTCTCCAATTCCTCGTGCTCGGGCTTGCTCTTAACGAATTCGGCCAGATTAGTCTGCATTTACCAGTCCCGGTACAGTCTGTTCGGGTTGAAGATGCCGGCTGGATCGAACGCCCGCTTTATATTCCGGTTGAGCTGTTGCAACGTGCCGGCCAATGGCTGAAAGACATCGCCGCTGCGGTCCTTGCCTTTGAATAAATCCGCATGCCCCTGTGCCTTTTCCGCCGCCGCAAAAATACGTTGCGCCGGTTCGTCCGATTTCAACCAGCGCAAGCCGCCGCACCAGTCGTAAAACCAAGTGCCGGCCAAATCCAGCTGTGCTGTGGCGGGAGGCACGACGATACGCCATAAATTCATGTCCTCTTGAAAGAAATCCAGATGCTGCTCATTTAACTGCCGCCAAAACGAGCGGTCGGTTATTGCCGCATCGCCGCCTATTTTATCGGCGGAGACTTTGACGGCTTTTTCCGAGCCGGATAATCTGACATACAAGATACGGCCGTCGTAACTTAAGCCCGAAACCGGCAGCGATCGCGAAGCCAGCGCCGCCATTTTACTGATCGCATCGGATGGCTCCAGTTCGAAACAGCTCGTCAATTCAAGTACGGGCAATGGCAACACTTTCAAAGACACTTCCAACAGCACTCCCAGCGTGCCCATGGCGCCGGCCATCAGGCGCGCCACATCGTAACCGGCCACATTTTTTATGACCTCGCCGCCGAACGATACGATTTCCGCCTTGCCGTTAATGAGTTTGCAACCCAGGACAAAATCCCGCGCAGACCCGGTAAACGGGCGCCTTGGACCGGACAGCCCGCACGCGATCGTACCACCCAATGTTGCCGTGTCGGCAAAATACGGCGGTTCAAATGCCAGCATCTGGCCATGTTTAGCCAGGGTTTGTTCCAAAGCCGATAATAGCGTGCCGGCGCGAGCCGTAATGATCAGTTCCGAGGGATGGTAATTGAGGATGCCTTGATGCGCACAGGTGCTTAGCGTAACCCCGCCCGATTCCCTGCCGAAAAAAGCCTTGCTGTTGCCGCCGGTGATGTTCACGGGTGTCTTGGTGTCAACGGCATGCCGAACGGCTTGCTGTAGAATGGCTTCGGTCGTCTCCTGCATGGTCTATAGCGGACTTACCTTTGCAACAACGCCGAATTTGGGATGATCGAAATAATGAACCTCATTGAATTTAATGCGCCGGCTTTCATTTAACCGGTAAACAAGCGCCTCGTTAAAATCCTGCCTCTGCGCATATTCCAGATCGACAATCAACTGCAGCGTCTGACCGCGCTGGATGCGCACAAAACCGTTCAATGTTCCCTCCGGATTCTGAATATGGACAGGCCGGCTCAGCGCCCCCTCTGCAACGGTCTGAAGCCAGGCAACGTGCATAATCGCTCGATAAGCCGGATCTTTTGATAAAGCCGCATAAGCATCGGCAAGCGCCAACGTATCGGCTTTGTTATAAGCTGACAGATCAGTCAGACCGGCCGGCCATTGAATTTGACTCTCGGTTTGCTCAAACACCTCGGTATTGGGCATATTTTGCGAAAAAATCATCAGCTCAATCCGATAGTCATTGCCTTCCGACAAAACCCGGCCGCTGAATAAAATCAACAGCATCACCAAGCCATAAGCCATCCGGCTCCTTATCTTTCCAACTTGCAATCGCGGCATTTGTTCAGCTTACCCCGTCAATGTTTCAACCAGTCGAAGATAGTAAACCTATCGGCGGCTTACATCCAGTCAGTCGATAAAGAAGCGTAACATCCATTTAATCTTTATTCTCCGTCCGCGGTCACCGATTCGACCACTCTTCGGGTGCCTCTGCCGATCGACCTGGCGGCATCGCGCGTGCCGTGGCCAATTTCCGTGGTGACATTGCGCGTGGTATGACCTATGGTTCTGCCGGCCTCTTTAACCTCGGCACAGGCTGATAACTGCAGACAGCATGACAGGGCGATGGCTATTTTCGACAAATTGACAACGGGGACGATCATTTATTTTCAGTAACCACGCTCAAGATCATTTATTTCTTTTAATATGCCGTTTTCAAACAACAAGCGCTGCTTAAGCCGTCTCGGCCCGAAATTGTAAATCCACTCATGTATGATAATTTGTTCATATTCTTCAATTTCGAGCGCGCCGCGAGGATGCCGCAAGCGTTCCCCGGTATACCCTATTCGTTCATCCTTGAATTCGGGCTCGCCGCATTTTTGCAGAACCTCCATTTCATGATCGCCGATCTGGACAAGCCTGTTCCCGCACCTGAAAGCTGCATCGGCCGTGCCTACGCCGGCGACGAAGAGAAAACCCAACAGCAGCAATATTTTTTTCATCCTGTTTGACCATTAAATTGATATGAGCGCTAATCTTAGCCTGACCGCTGAAAACGACGTGAATAATACCAGTCAGGATAACCGACTATCGCCCAAACTTTACCCGATCGTCAACCGTTGCAGTAGCGCCGCGATAAATTCCAGCTTCTCTTGGGTTGTGGCGAACGCTTTCACAAACCTTAATTTATCCGCGCCGTCGAACTTGTAAATCTGGGCCTCGGTTTGTATCAAGGTGATCAGCTGGTCGGTATTGATAGCCGGCTCAGCACCGAAAACAAGACGACCGCCGGCGGCGCTGGCCTCGATCTTCCTGATGCCCAGTTTTTCGGCCTGCTGTTTTAACCCGGTAACGCTGAAAAGGGTTTTTACCGGTTCCGGCAAAAGACCGAACCGGTCTATCATTTCCACCTGCAGTTCACGCAGATCATCCTGCGTCTCGGCACTGGCTATGCGCTTATACAACACCAGCCGGGCATGAATATCGGGCAGATAATCCTCCGGTATCAACGCCGGCGTCTGCAGATCGACTTCCGGCCCCACATCCATTGGCGCCTCGAGTTCCGGCTGTTTGCCCGATTTGAGCGCATTGACCGCGCGTTCCAGCAGCTCGGTATACAGCGTAAAGCCGATTTCCTGAATTTGACCGCTTTGATCGTCCCCGAGCAATTCGCCGGCGCCGCGAATTTCCAGATCGTGTGAAGACAGCATGAAACCGGCGCCTAAATCGCCCGATGCCTCAACCGCTTCCAACCGTTTCACGGCATCCTTGCTCAGCAGGGTTTTAGGCGGCACGATCAAATAGGCATAAGCGCGATGATGAGAACGCCCTACGCGGCCGCGCAACTGGTGCAGCTGCGCCAGGCCCAGTTTGTCGGCCCTGTTGATAATCATGGTATTGGCGCTGGGAATGTCGATGCCGCTTTCGATAATCGTGCTGCACACCAGGAGATTGAAACGTTGATGATAAAAATCCAGCATGATGCGCTCCAGCTCGCGCTCAGGCATTTGGCCGTGTGCGGTTTCAATGCGCGCTTCCGGCACCAGCCTGCCGAGTTCCAGTGCCATTTTCTCCATCGACTTGACGTCGTTATGCAGAAAGAAAACCTGACCGCCGCGCTTGATCTCGCGCAGACAAGCCTCCCTGATCTGCGAATCCATCCATTCGCTGATAAAAGTCTTGATGGCATGCCGGTTCGGCGGCGGACTGGCGATAATGGAAATATCGCGCAGACCGGACATGGCCATATTCAAGGTACGCGGAATCGGCGTCGCGGTCAGTGTCAGCATGTCCAGTTCGTTGCGCAATTTCTTGAAATGCTCTTTCTGACGCACGCCGAAACGGTGTTCCTCGTCGATTACGACCAGGCCCAGCGCCTTGTATTTGATCTCGTTCGATAGCAGTTTATGCGTGCCGATCACGATGTCGACCTGGCCTTGCTCCAGAGCCTCCGCGATCTCTTTCTGCTGCTTGGGCGTCACAAACCGCGACATGACTTCCACGCGTACCGGCCAATCGGCGAAACGGTCGCGGAAATTCTGATAATGCTGCTGCGCCAGCAGGGTCGTCGGCACCAGCACCGCCACCTGTTTGCCGCTTTGCACGGCGATAAACGCCGCGCGCATCGAGACTTCGGTCTTACCGAAACCGACATCGCCGCAAATAACACGGTCCATGGGCTGCGGGCTGGCCATATCGTCCAGGATGGCTTCGATGGCGGTTTGCTGGTCCGGCGTTTCTTCAAACGGGAAAGCATCGGCAAAAGCCTGATATTCGGCATTGTCGACATCGAACGCATGGCCCTGCTTGATGGCCCGTTTGGCATGAATTTCCAGCAGTTCGGCCGCGACATCGCGGATGCGCTCGATAGCCTTTTTCTTGGCTTTACTCCATTGATCGCCGCCCAACTTGTGCAATGGCGCGTTTTCCGGACTCATGCCCGTATAACGGCCGATCACGTTCAGCGACGATACCGGCACATACAGCTTGTCGTTATTGGCATATTCCAGGGTCAGAAATTCGGCCGTTATGCCGCCGATCTGCAAGGTCTGCAGGCCCAGATAGCGGCCGACGCCATGTTCCTGATGCACGACTGGCGAACCTATCGTCAATTCGTTCAGGTTATTGACGATATTTTCCAGCTCGCGGGCCGCCGATTTGCGCCGCCGGCGTCGCTGTTGTGCTTTTTCGCCCGACAACAGGCTTTCGGTAATCACGGCTATGGGCGGCCTCTCCAGCCGCAAGCCCTGATCCATGGGCGCAACCACAATGCATGGCGATGTCTCGCTGCCCAGGAAGCCCCGCCAGCTGTCCACCTGCCTGACCTTGATACCGTATTGCCGCAGCTTTTCGATCAAGCTTTCGCGGCGACCGGCCGATTCGGCCACAAACAGTATCCTGCCGGCAAACTCGCGCACAAACCGCAGGAGAGCCTGTGCCGGCTCTTTCAGTTTCGCATCTATCGTCAGATCCGGCAGCGCATGGCAGTCGAAATCGATGCGGCTGCCTTCAATAACCGCTCCTTGGCCTTCAATGGTAATGCGGGCAAACGCCGCCGTTCTTTGCGCCAGTTCCCGGGCCGATAAAAACAATAGCTCAGGCGCCAGCAACGGCCGCTCGACATCGTATTTTCGTTGCTGAAAACGCTCTTCGGCTTCGGCAAAAAAAGCCTGCGACAAATCGGCAAAAGCGGCGGGCACGACGACAGTCGCCGAGCCAGGCAGGTAATCGAACAATGTGGCAGTCTGTTCGACAAACAACGGCAGATAATATTCGATGCCGCCCGGCGTAATGCCTTTGCTGACATCGAGGTACAAGTGATTTTTAGGCGAAGCCTGAGGGAAATAATCC
>SWBY01005619.1_pt2 | contig 12341 bp, 8 predicted proteins | sample 4693071 | NCBI WGS metagenome assembly SWBY01 (sample SAMN10267273, study PRJNA491770) | bioreactor metagenome | isolation source: DHS bioreactor inoculated with marine methane seep sediment | place: Japan: Omine Ridge, Nankai Trough | collected 2006-05-06 | reverse complement strand
CAACTTCACCAATATTGGTAGTGTGCCAGGCTATCAGACCGTCAATAAACGTAAAATTTTTATTATAGTCCAACAGGCCGTTAATAACTTCTCTGCGGATAATACGAAAAGCAGTAAGATCTACAGTAGATTTGAATATCTTTTTATACATCAGTCGGACTAGAAAAGAGCCGACATTTCTGATGGGGTGATGAATTTTGCGGGTCGGCACTCCATATACTACATCATATCCTTGGTTGATCTTCGAAATAAGCTTACCAATCTCTTCCGGAGGATTTTGCAAATCGTCATCCAGAGTAATAATGAATTTTCCACGGCTTTGGGCAAAACCACACATGAGAGCATTGTGTTGTCCGAAGTTACGCATCAGCCTGATTAAACGTAATTGTGGATATTGTGGTAACAGTGATTTCATTATCTGCCATGAGTTGTCCAAACCGTTATCTTCCACCATTATAATTTCATAGAGCTTATTTTGATTGTCAAGTTGAGCAACAATGCGGTCTATGAGTTGTCTAATTGTGTCAGACGATCTAAAGACAGGAATAACAATAGAATATTCAATGGCGAACTTCACCTCATTCTTATCCATTATGCCACTCCCGTTTATACATTATCTTTCTGATATGTTAACTGTTCGAATTTTTGGTACCAATTTTCTGGAATAGATAACAATTTGAAAAGGCCAGCAAGCTTAATAAACTAGTTGTTGGCCAAAACCACTGGCTTCCTATTAAAGGATACGTCATGTTGTTTACCAAACCAACAATGATACAAACCATTAAGAACGACGCACCAGATTTTCCTGACTGTATAGCTTTGATAAATGCGGTAAAAATTTTTACTAATGCGGTAAAAAATAGTAAAAGACCAACAACACCAGTATTTATAGCAACAGAGATAATACCATTATGGGCGCTTGATGTAATAGCGAAACCAAAACGATCTGCCTCTTTCTCTCCGGTCGGGAATCCCCAGCCCAAAATTGGTTTATCTAGAAAACCCTGCAGATAAATTTTCCAAAATCCTGTTCGGCCCGTCATGGTTGTGATATCTTGCGTAGTTTTATCAGGAAATAGAATTTGTATGGCAGGTTCAATTGCATAATTATAAATTCCCCATACAATTAATATTATAAAAACGATTTTAATAGGTGAAATTTTAAACAGTAACGTTGAATGTTTTTTTTTAATTTCACCCGCAGTTATTTTTTGTTTTCTGGCGCTATTTTTATTAAGGTAGCTATTAAATGGGATATATTTTTTAGTACTTAGTTTTCTTCTCTTTTTCATTGATAACAATAAAAGTAAACCTACAGTTGCAGACACAATTGAAGAAGAACTCGACCCAAAAAGAAGAGCTACGCCAAAAAAGCATGCTCCGAATACTACTTCCTTAAGACTCAATAAGTTGTAATGCATTAAATTGCCAAGGCAAAACACAATACCCATTGCAGCAACAGAAGGGTAAGCATTACTATGCAATTCTGCAAAAATATATCCCCGTAATTCCAAGTAAAATAATAATCCACATACCACAGAACTTACAATTATAACAAGCAGGTAACGTGCAGCAACTTTTTTGTCAGCGATAAATTCAAAAAGACAAAATGGTAGAGTAATATTAACAAGCATCTCCAAAGCTCTGAAAATTGAGTATTCAGGCTTACTTGACCATAATGAGCTTACTCCACAAAACACATAATAATAAATTAAGAATTTTAAAGGACTCTTAAAACATTTTGTTAAAGCCTGTTGTCCTTGCTTTGACAAAATAAGCGTGATAAGCCCTAAAAGTGTAAGTATTATTGCAATAAATGCCTGGTCATCTATTGCTGAAAATGCTGTTGGGTCTCTACGTCTCTGGAAAACTGAAGCACGGATAACTGGTCCAAGGATGCAAAGTAACAACCAAAAAACCAAAAAATTGCTTTTGCCTTTTCTCTTGACGTTTTTGATGATTTTTTTTGAGTGAAATACCATTTCAGACCTTGTAAATAAATGAGAAATAGCATTCATTTTTTTCGAACAATTCATCTGCCATAGTTTTTTTACCGTGTAAGGTTATCATCCATAAAGATAATGTCTTTTTTCTTGGTTATTGTTCAAATAAATTTCACACTAGCTTTGCGCGATCTGATTTTCAATAGATATGATCTGCTTTCTTTTATTGCAGTTTGGATTTACTAAGTCAGTTATTTTTTTGCATCGAATATATCTGGTTTGTCAATGAAGTCTATAGTAGTTTTATGGTTAAATGGTAATGACAAATTGAATTTATCAATCCTCACCAACAACTTATAAAATCCAATTATGTTTTTAGTTTTTTCAATAAGCATTGATATGAGAAGACATATAACAAGAAAAACAAATAAAATGATCAAAGAGTTACCGAATGAATAGACAAATGTATTCCAGTAATACAAATATATAAATGTATGAAACAAGAATATATTAAATAAATGGCGTCCTAGAAAAGATAGTAATTTTTCTAACAAACGAATATCTTGTGTCATTTCAAACACCAAACTTATGATCATAAATCCTAATACTGGGTCTGCAATTGCTAAGAGACGATGGTATATACTAGTAGAAAACATAAATGGGATGCTACATCTAAATGCTACTACAATAGTCATTACTCCAATAAGAACCAGATATCGCCGCCCTCTTCCAAATTGTGAATAAAAAGACTTGGCACAGCAGAAACCATTGGTACAAGATAGATAAACACCAAGCACAAAAGGCAATAAATAAAACTGAAGCTGAACAATTTGAACAATCGGTGAGCCAATTGCTATTAGGAGTGTGAAAGCTAGAAAATACCCCCTAAACTTTCGAACCAAAACATATATGAATGGATACAGTATCACTAAAGGAATAATAACACTTAAATAATACCACGTAGGGTTGACCCCATATTCAGAATAGAAATAGCGATGAAGACCAGTAAGCTGCGTTGCATACTTAATATATGGGTAAGACTCGAAGACATTCTGTAATGACCTATTAAAAAAAACCACACCGACAGGCACAAACAGCAGGTTTATCAACCAATAATTCGCATAAATATTAGAAAGTCTTTTTTTGTAAAAATTTAATAGAGAAATATTATTTTTAATGCTTTCAGTTAGACCATATCCACTTAATATTAGGAACATAGGTATGCACACTCGTGCCATTATTGCTGTACCATAAATAATAGTTCCATACTGTTTATAACAAAACAGGTGATGCCATAGAAGCAAAACCAAAGCAATACCCTTAGAAGCTTCTGTTGATTTTAGAGTAAATGTGACTTTTTCCATACCATCTATTATAAGCAGGTTTAAACGATTGATTATTTTCCTTGCAATATCACGCTGTGATGGTGCGAATGCGCCTACCCTCATTATTAAACCACGAGTTGACGAATTTTAAGTGGAATCTGCTGTTCCTTATTACAGTAACTAACAAGTCAATCGTCCACCATTATTGATGACATTAGCGATAGTGGAAAAAGTACCATTATCTTCTTCAAACATTTACTGAGACTTGTTACCGTTATTCTGCTCACCTGGTGGATAGGGCAATGCTAAGAGTGACCCGAGCGTCCTAGTGAGTGACTCGAAAATGGGAGGCTGGATGTGTTACAGGCTCAGCCTTTCTTCCCCCCCCCGAGAATACATCAAAGGGCGTTTGTTTGTCCAGTGCCGAGTGCTTTCTTTCCTTGTTGTAGTAGTCGAAATAACGACTAAGTCCATGATACAACGTATGTCCATCTGAATAGGACTTGGGATAGACTTCTTCGTACTTAACCGTCCCACCACAAACGTTCGATAAATACGTTATCCAAGGCTCGGCCACGGCTCCAAAAGTCTTTCCGTGAACGGGTTACGTTTCTCTTCGGTGCCTTGGTTGGGGATTGTATCGGAGAATTCATTCTTGCGAGTGTAATATTAATTTTTATACTACTGCAAGGAAGTTTCAAAATACGAAAATAATAAGGTAGTAATCAGTTATGCCTTGTCAATTAACTGTAATTCCGTATCTGTTCAGCCATCTTAGTAAGACATATATAGTCCATATCTGTGTCCAATGAACATCTGTCCCCCCTTGAAGAAACTTTCCCCATATTTTTACTACTTCACCTTTATGAAGTCCTGCTATTGTATATAGATCTGTACTGCTTTGAAAGATGCTCTCAAGCTGATTTTTTAAATCCCTCCGTAACCACTCTTCCCACGGGAACCAAAAGATACCTTTTTTTCGTCTGATAACACTGTCAGGAATTTTCCCCTTCAAGCTATTAACCAATAACTGCTTATTTACTTCTTTTCCTAATTTTTGTTTCCCTTCAATTCCGGCAACTAATTCGACCAATCTATGATCCAGTAAAGGGACTCTCACTTCAAGGGAATGTGCCATACTAAAAACATCCACATCTCGAAGTAAAGTGTTGCGTAAGTAGCATGATAATTCAAACTGACTTACCTGATTTATAGGGCAATTGGCTAAGTTCTGTCTTGGTACTACGTTCTCAATCCATTCAAACCCACGAATTCGACATGGATTAATCATTATTTTTTCTCTAAGACAATCCCAAAAAATACTCCTTTGATGAGCATACGCATTATAGCTGTTGAGTACGCCTGAGTTCAGATAGTCTCTGATTTTTTGCAGACGGACCGTATTCTTTCTTGATACGCCAATCAAGTATGGGATTGTTTTTGTCAGTATTGAAGGCAAGTTGTTTAGTTTTCCGATGCGAGGAATAAAGCGAAACGAAGGGTAGCCTGCAAAGACCTCATCTCCACCCTGTCCGCTAAGTGCCACCTTTAAGCCGCTTTTTCGAGTTATTCCAGAGACAAAATAGCTGTTGAAACCATCACAGGTGGGTTGATCCATGGCATCAAAGGCGTTATCCATTGAATTGAGAAACTTGTGCGGCTTAACAACAATATTATGGTGGTTGCAATTAAATTCATTAGCAACAATTTTAGCAAACTTGCCTTCTCTATATTCACCCTCCTCAAAATCAAGACAAAACGTCTCCGGCTTAGTTCCTGCCTGGGCCATCATGCCAACAATAATACTTGAGTCTATCCCACCAGACAAAAATGCTCCAAGCGGAGCATCACTGATAAGCCTGTCAGTAACTGCGGTTTTAACTGATTTATTGATTTTATCCTGTCTGGCAGGATCTGATAGCTCACTTTTCGTTTGGAAAAACGAAGACAAGGACCAATACTCTCTCTTGCTTAGTAGGGTCCCGTCCGCTGCTATTGTAAGAAAAGTCCCTGGTGGCAACATTTCAACATCTGACAAAATAGTCTTAGGTTCCTGTACAGAACCGAAAGTTAAGTAGGATTCAATTGCCTCCTGGTCTGCTTTTCTTGCAGCTAAACCGCTAATCAAAAATGGACGAAGTTCACTGGCAAAAGAAAATGTATTGTTTTTACGGAAGATATAAAGTGGTTTGATACCAAGCCTGTCTCTTGCTAAAAAGAGATGTCTTTCCTTCGCATTCCATATGGCAAAGGAAAACATACCGACTAACCGCTCAAGCAACCCCTCTTTCCAGTGTCGGTAAGCGTATAGTAAAGTTTCGGTATCCGAAGCTGACTTGTAGTCCTGAGCCGGCAATTGTTTTCTCAGTTCAAGGTGATTATAAATTTCTCCGTTAAAAACTATGATATTGTCAGTGTCAGGATCAACCATGGGTTGGTGCCCGGCTTGGGAAAGGTCAAGAATGGCAAGTCGCCGATGTCCAAGACCTATCCAGCTATTTTCTGTCGTTACAATTTCAATACCATGATCATCAGGGCCACGATGGGTCATGCTGCTCACCATTGCTTGAAGAGCAGACAGACTTTCTTGGTTGTTTAAAATACCTGCAATACCACACATAGCTTAGTTCTCTATTATGATAATCAATCGTAAATGAATAAGAATGACAAAAAATTTAACGGGAAATTGCGATCCGGCAAGCTTCAATTATTGATTCAGCAGCAGCTTCAGGGGTATGAGAAGAAACAAGTTCTCTGGATTTATTACCCATTTTCTCTAATTGTCCTTTGTTTTTTAAAAGTAATTCAAGTACGTTGATAGTTTCTTTGCTGTCGAGTGGATCAAACACCCAGCCGTTTTTCCCTTCATGGATCATTTCCGGCCAGCAGCCATTGTACTTAGAGCACAAAACAGGTAGGCCACAGGCCATTGCTTCAGGAACGACAAGGCTCCAGTTGTCTTCTAAACCTGGCATCACAAGGCAGTCAGCTAGTGCATAGTAAGGAGCAATATGATCATAGTCAACAGCTCCGACAAAATGGACATTTAGGATATGTTGTTTGTAACAAGCTGCTTGCAAAGCCTCTCTTTCCGGACCATCACCTACAATTATTAAGGAAGCACTATCCTCCTTTCCGTAGATGAATTCACTCCATGCTAAAAGGAGCTCACTGACACCCTTTATTTTTATCAATCTACCGACATAAAGGTATACTAAGCCTTTAGCACCAATTTTATTCTTAAGACCCTGGATTTTTGTGTCTTTGAAAGAATTCGCATCAGCCACAAGTCCGTGATAGTCGGCAACCATATGTCCGTAAGTTATCTTGTTGGCTGGCATTCCTAACCATTTGCTATAATCACCACACTCCTGCCCATTGCAACACATCGCAGCAATGAATTTTAGAGCCATTTTTCTATATAAGGTTCGGTACCATTGTGCCTTACGCTCAGTGTGAAAGGTTCGCTCGTAACACATAACCAAGGGGATTTTCTTTCTTAACTTGTAGGCCAGGGCGGCAAATGTCCATTGAAAGAAACCATCACCAATTAAAATATCAGGCTTGGTCTTAGAAATTGCTTTTAATAAACCGGGTTGATAGGGTATGCAGACAGTTGTGTTGGCTTCCGAGGGGTTTCCATCACCTAGCCATTTCTCACCAGAAAGGCCGATTGCTCTTTCCCCTAATACACTGGCTATTTTTACCTGAACTCTTCTGGGAGTCCATTTTGTAGAATAAACAACATGCAAGCTGTTATCCGTCAATTTATCTAAAGCTGCAAAAACCGGCACCCTGTAATCCAAAAAAGAGCGGGCAACATAAGTAATGTTCGGGTGGCTGTGTTTAGATGTAGACATATGAGAATATCATCGGTTAGTTTTTTAATGACTCTTTGAATCGTGCAATAAGACAAACAACCAACCAACCAGGATATCGAAGTTTTGTTCCTAAAATCATAAGACTGGTCAAACGATTATGTGGCATACTCCTGCCGTATTTTATTGCTATTTGATAAGCCTCTTTATAATTGCCCGCAAGTATCTTAAGATGGGCATAACCTGCAGCAACTCGACCCCGGATCACTTCAAACGCCGCACGATCTTTTACCTTAAGTCGGTGTTTAATACGGCTTTCCCAAGATTCAACTGTTGGGCATAGTTTTCGCCTTACCTGGTATTTTTTTTGCCATTTGCCACGGGCCGCTATATGTGAATTATTTACATAAAGAACTTTGGGGAGAAATCCCCATTTGCCGTATGTGGCAATTAGTGCCCAATATTCCCAATCTTGGCTGTTACGCAAATCAGGGCGTTGTAAGCCTGCCTGTCTAGCCGTTTGGGCCCGGATCATTATAGCACCCGTCTGGACGAAATCTTGTTCCGCCCAAAATTGAAAAAAATTTTCCAACACTATAGGTTCCAAATGTTTTGAAGAATGCATGATAGGTGGCACAATGACTTTATTTTGTTCAGAAGTTTTCAGACACCAACCAGTTAAAAGCGCTACCGCATCTTTATGTAAGAGCAAAAACTCTACACATTCTTTTAAAAAATCAGGTAACCAATAGTCATCCGCATCTAAAAAAGCAAAAAAATTACCCGTAGCTTTTTCAATTCCAGCATTTCGTGCTGCACCCGCCCCTTGGTTCATTTGTTCAAGATAAATAATCTGTGAACCAAAGGATTTTGCCACTTCACGAGTATTATCTTGTGAACCATCATTAATGACGAAAATTTCAAAGGCCTGGAAACTTTGTTTCAGGACACTCTCAATACATTGTCTGAGTGAATTCTCTACATTAAACGCTGGAATTATAACAGAAACAGTATCACGACTCCTGTCTAATTTCATGAAACTTTCCTTTCTGGTTTGTAGGTAACTTGTTGTTTTTGGATACATTTTTCTATCGCCATATCAATCTCTTCGTCAATACGTTCATCCCATGTTTGGAGATGTTCTTCAGCAAATTTTCTGGCTCCATGAGCTAGTCGTTTTCGGCGAGCGGGATCTTTATATAAAGAGATGACTGTATTGGCAAGACGATTCGGTTCGACATCAGGCAGAAAAACAGCATTACTGTCATCAACAATTACATCACGTGTGGCACCAATATCCCAGGTAATAATAGTTCTGCCGCAAACAAGTGCTTCTAGCAGGGTGTTTCCTAAACAAGAAAGATCATTAGTTTGCAAGAAAATATCTGCTGTGTTCATGATCTCTCTTACCTTTGAATGCAAAACCATACCTAAAAACTTTACATGCTCCAACACCCCCAACTCTTTTGCCATATTTTGTAGTTGCTCTCGCATTGGACCATCACCAGCAAGAATTAGCTGAGCTTCTGGGATCTTCTCCAGGATAGCAGGCATCGCCTGAATTACCCTGTCTTGTCTTTTCCATTTAGAAAGTCTGCTTAAACAGAGTAGTATAAAACGATCTTCTTTTATACCGTATTCCTTTTTTATTCGATGAACGTCACTCAATTTGGGATCCCAGTTTTTATCAACTCCATTAATTAACATTTTGAATTTATTATTTGTTATTCCAAGGAAGTTTGCAACCTTATCCCCTTCTGTTCCGTCATTAGAAATGATCATTAAGTCAAAAGGCCAGCGCCAAGCAAGAAAATGAGGCAGACAGCTCAATTTTTCTTTTAATGTGTCGTTGCGGAACCAATTCTTATATAGCCAAGTGCCAAAGATTCTTTTGATGTGAACACTGCCATATCTTTTGCACAAAGCATAGGCATCAAAAGAATGCCATGGCTGATAAGCACAAACAATGCTGGGAGGTGCGAGATCGCCGATTTGTTTGGCTGCTCTATACAGGAAAAATTGATCGGCAGGAAAGCGGCCTCTTAATTTCTTTTTCTTGTTTCTCCATTGGAAGAATTTTGACCTTGACACTAAGTGGATATTACAACCCTTAAAATGAATGGTTTTATCATGCTCAAATTGTCCGATCATAAACACATGAACGTCATAACCACGTTCTCTGAATCTCTGCCAAGGTTTGTATACTGAGGGCATTCCTTCTGGTTCATCAACTTCACCTCTGACAAAACGTTTAAGTGCAGTCCACTCGCCAGTTAAAAAGAAAATTGATTTGTTTTGTTTGTTTGATTTCATTCCAATAAGTTAGGCGTCGAGTTAATAGTTACCAGCGTGACTTTTTAACATACGGGCAGGAATACCAGCAATCACTGATCCGTTGGGGAAGCTCTCCGTTACCACAGCCCCGGCCCCCCTACTATAACATCATCCCCAAGTTGGACTGTCGGTAATATGGTAGCACCTGCTCCGATCCAACATCTGCGACCAATTTTAACCGGGACGTCCTTCAGATGTTTCCGTATGGGGTTCTTAGAGTCATGGTTGGCCGAGATTATTGAAACATTTGGGGCAATCAGGGTATCTTGTCCGATAGTGATCTTGTTGAAGCCCTGGAGATAGCAACCTCCACTGGAAGCAAGAGAAACCCACACGTTTTTTTCTATCTCAACTACGCCGATAACTCGTGATGTGAAGTGAACCATAAAAGAAACGTGGCCATTTATCCCCAATACACGTTGTGCAGTGAAATTCAACAACTATACACGAGGTGGTAAGGAATGTGTCAGTTTTCCCAGCATTACGTTAAGAATCAGGAAAGCCCATTTGTGTGATCGTGGTAATTTGCTCAAGAAACAAAACATAACATTTTAACCCTATCGTGTTCATAATTGTATTGAATCAAACCACATGTTGTGATCATATTTCGTATTCAGTTTCTCGAAAGTAAGTGGAGATAATAGCGAAAGCTAAAAGCCCATTACATGAAACATCACAAATATTGAGATGTCCATGTGTGGCAATCAGTTTACGTAAAAGAGTTGGTAACCTCCTGCCCTCGCAATAAGGCAAGAGAGCCTCCGACACTGATATCTCGTATGACGGAACTCCTTTGGTAAACCAAGTATCAAAGAAATCAAGTCGCATGTTTTTTATCCGTGTGGAACGGATATTACGGATTATCTGAAGCAAACCGAAAGTTGAAAGTGTAGATTTCGTTATGTTCTTACAGACCACCCTAGCTCGCCCCCAATTCCACGAAAAACAGTTTGTCGGGGTTCTTCCGTTAGCACCACTAATCGGTATGAGGGCTAGTGGGGAGAGTGCTTCCACAAATAAATTCTTGGACATGGTTTGATAATAGAGTCTTTGTTGGAAGCGCATTTTCAGTTTAATGTAAGAAAAGAAGTCAAGGATCTCATTGTCAAATAATGGCAAGCGCCACTTAAAGCCAAAGAATTCATAGGCCCGTACACTGTTGACTATGAATTTGGCTTGACGCTCCTGTAATACCCAATTTTCATAAGCTTTCGCAGCTGTTTCACCATCGAATATTGATGCTTCCAGAAATTGTGATAGCAACCTCTCTTTTAGAGTGTACTCGTTGGTATTTCCAGGCCATAACCAGTAATGATTTTTTAGTATCTCATCTACCAGGGAGTCAACTTTTATCGGCCCTTTACACATAAAAGCTCTTGGAATGGAAACTCCAGCCATACAATGTCCAGGGATAAATACCTCATTTCCTCGCAGGACACCTCTGTTTTTCAGTGTCATGATTGCTGGCCAATCCTGGATATGCGGCAAAGAAGAATGGTTGCACGAATATTCCCAATAGGCCTGCATCTCGTCACTGATAATCCATTGCGCCCAAGATTTCGGTGAGTATTCAACGAATTGCCACTCGTAGCCCAGTGCGGTTGCGACTTGTCGACTGATTGTCGATTCTTCACTATCTTTCGTTCCGTAAGAAAAGCAGAGAACGTCATCAAGCCCACAACGCTTCAACATTACAGCGATAAGACGTGAATCCAAACCTCCGCTAAGTGGAATTACGATGCGACGGCCAGCAATATCATGGATGTATCGTTCGAAAACGCCCTGCAGCACGTCCGCCAATTGGCGGCAGAGAGCCGATTCTGGAGATGCTATGGGATTACTGTGCAGGGAATCATCATACTGATAAGACTTAATATCTGATGTATTTTTGTCAAGTATGATGACTTGTCCCGCTCCAATTGCCTTGACATTGGGGAAGAGAGTGTGCTCACCAGTCACATATCCAACCGAAAGGAACTCCAGCAGTGCCGTTTCGTCTATTTTCTCAACTTTTAGGACATCTCTGACATTTTCGGCACGATCACTAATACATTGGAGATTATCGATGGAGCCATAAAACAGTGGGAAGCTCCTGGTTCTGTCAACAACGGCAATGAGTTGGGCGGGCGTTTCTATGACAAATGCAAAATTTCCATTGAGGGAATGAATAAACTCTTTTATGCGTGCGAGCTGGTCAAGTCTATCAATAACTTTGCCTACTAGTCAATGACCAAGAGCATCCCCACTCAAAGTATCTTGTTTGTGAAAGATGAAGCCCCGTACCCAGATGTGTGCCTCTCCAGCAGATGTTTTGACCTGCACGAAGTTATATGAGCCTTCGAACCGTAGCTTTGTTTTTTGTCTTAAGTATTTTTTCATTTAAAAAATCATGTCAACAAATATTAATAAAAAAATACAGGGTGTTGTTATAGAATAAATTATCATCTTACGTTCATTTTTCGTGTTTGGCTGTCCGAAAGTAAGTGCTACAAACTGCAAAAGCCAACAGCCCATTACATGAAATCTGTCCAACATTGAGATGTCCGTGTGTGGCGATCAGTTTACGCAAGGGAGCTGGTAAGCTCTTGCCTTCATAATAAGGCAAGAGAGCCTCCGACACTGACATCTCGTACGATGGAACTCCCTTGGTAAACCAAGTGTCGAAATAATCAAGTCTCATGTTTTTTGCCCGTGAGAGACGTATATCACGGATTATTTGAAGGAGTCCAACATATGAGAGTGCCGTCCTGATAATGTCCTTGCAGGCCACTCTGGCACGTTTCCAATTCCACCAAAACCAGTTTGCCGGGGACACTGACACTCCGTGAATACTACTGATTGGTATATGTGCAAGAGGGGCCTGCAAGGAAATTAGAAGTACGGCACTCTCATATGTTGGACTCCTTCAAATAATCCGTGAT
>SWBY01005230.1_pt2 | contig 12345 bp, 7 predicted proteins | sample 4693071 | NCBI WGS metagenome assembly SWBY01 (sample SAMN10267273, study PRJNA491770) | bioreactor metagenome | isolation source: DHS bioreactor inoculated with marine methane seep sediment | place: Japan: Omine Ridge, Nankai Trough | collected 2006-05-06 | reverse complement strand
TTTTTGGGGAACAGCCCACTGATCCGATAAGCAAATCAAGATTGTTGCAAATTTCTTCCTTGAGAAGCTTTTGTTGTTTTCTTAGTAGCTCAATAGTTTCCATGTCGTCACCTTGTGTATTTTACTTTTTAACAGAGTACCACTACTCTGCCAAAAAGTAAAATAAAAAGAGCAGATTGGATCTACTCTTTACAGAAAAGGGATGAAAAGGTTTTTAGTGGACTAAACTGTTACTTGCAGTTTTAGGAGTCAAAGGGGTCAGAGTAAAATTAAATCTCTTCCTTTCAGGTGTGTAATACCACATTTCCTGGAAGACTCTCCTTCTATAAACCTTACAGCAGAAATAAGCTCATCGATTACACCAGGATCGTGTTTTCGCCTGTTGTTTGCACAATTCATCATACTATTATAAGTCTTTCCCTATCATAGGGAAATTTTCATAAAGCCATTGGCAACCTTAACCGTTTCAGAGAAAAGACTGGTTGAGATGTTTTCTGAATCCCTTCAGATCCACACAATATACGTAACAAATTTTCCAGTACTCAAGGTCAACATATTTCCACTATATACGTACTGATACAGGAGATATCTTTACTCTCAGGATTGGATCCTCAAACAAACGATGCACAGTTATGTTGCCAAGTTGGTCAATTTGCAGTTTTGGATATATTTTCTTGCAGATCCACTGGCAGAACAGGCATAGCCCCTTTTTGGGAACAGACAAATGCCGCAACTCTGTTTGCATGATCGCTAATCGTTGATAGGCTATATCCTTTTAATAAACCAAGAGCAGTTGCAGCCGTGAAGGAATCGCCAGCGCCTATTGTGTCCACGATATTCGTAGGGTACCCAGGATGACCAGAGATCTCCGTGGGTGACACTAAGAGACTTCCCTTCCCGCCGCGTGTGAGAACCGTCAATTGCAGTTTATATTTTTTCACTAGCTGTTTCAGGAGAGAACTTTCATCACCTTTCATGTCGTTCATGCCTCCAAGCACCTCAAGTTCCTCGACATTTAATTTCAGAATATCAGCTAATTGCAAAGATTTTTGTATCATTTCAGTATTGTAAAAATGCTGCCTCAGATTAAGATCAAAAATTTTCAGAGTATCGGGTCGGGTCGCCTGGAGAAATGAAATGATTGCCTGCCGCGCCTTGGGAGAACGTTGTCCAAGGCTGCCGAAACAAACGGCGTCAACCTCTTTTGCCAGGGACATGGTTGTTTCCGTCAAAGTTAATTGATCCCAGGCCACGTCGTCAGGAAATTCATACGAAGCAATACCTTTGTCATCCACCCTGGCAAGCACATATCCGGTAACAACATTTTCAAGAACAGTAATATACTCTGTCGACATGTTTCGTTGTTCCAGCACTGCCAAGGCCGCCTTGCCGCGCTTGTCATCCCCTACCGTTGAAATGGCATAGCCTTTTGCACCCAAGCCATTTGCATGGTAAGAAAAATTAATGGGTGCGCCACCCAACTCCTCGGAATCCTCTATAACATCCCAAAGAAGCTCACCTATTCCTGCAATTATAAATTTGTTCATGATTTCCATGTTATATTGAGATTTATACAGTTCGTCGTTTGGAAAGAGAATATTCTCTGTCATAGATGTTGGAGTTGCACGAATAAGGAAAAGGGGTATTCAACACATGACAGCAGAATTTGAATCACTGACAAAAAAGAAGTTACTGGTCTGTCAACCAGTAGAATCTGTAAGGTGGAATAACCAGATCCTCTTTGAACATTGCTGGTTTTTCACCTGAATACAGGTCGCGAATAGTATCATTACGAAAATGGACTTTCCGGCCAATGTCCGCGAGATTCAGATGTTGCGGTACATCATCAAAATTCGTCACGACTAATACTCTGTTAGCTGGTTGAACATACTCAAAGCGCTCAAAAACGAACAGATGCGGATTGCCAACATCAAGCAGTTCGCGGTTGTTGAAATCGGCAAAGGCAGATATCTCCTTGCGCACTGCTATCATTTTCTTCAAGGCTGAAAAGAGCTTATATTCAACTGTGCCAGGGGTATTGCGCAGTTCAGCTTTTTCCCAGTTGATATGAGGACGATGCGCCCAGCGGCTATCGTTGGCCTTAGCCGGGTCTTCGAGATAGCTGTTATCGTTCAGGGTACCGATTTCGTCACCGTAGTACAGCAGGGGGATCCCACCAAAGGAGAGGATCAGACCATGCAACAATAGAATAATTTTGATGGCATTGTCAATCTCTGACTGATCACCGGAATCTAATGCCGCTTCCAATCCCACCAGTGAGGCAAGTGATCCGGAAATACGGGTATCCCCTGTCTTGTCATTGTGGCCAAAGGGAAGGCCCCGGGATGAGGATTCACCGTATTTCCCGGTGTAATAGTCTATCAGAAACTGGCGATGCGCATGCGGCTCGTAGTCCACCGCTCGTATGTCATTATTATCATAACCAAGGCCGATATCATCATGGCAGCGCACGTAATTGAGCCAAGTGGCACGTTCGAGTTTGTCGGGCAGACTTTTTATGCCCTGCATCAGGAGCCTGGCACTCTTGGTCGCAACCGCATCCCACAACAACGCCATTAAACTGGCGTTGTAAGCTATTTCACATTCTTTGGCGTTGATTGCATCTTCCCCGAAATATTTGATAATTTCGACCGGAGCAACTATGGCTTCAGCAATGAACAATACGCCGGGGGCGGTAACCTGACAACAATCTTTCATCAATTGCAGCAGCAGATGTGCTTCACGCTCGTTTTGACAGATACTACCGATTTTCTTCCACAAAAATGCAACCGCATCCAGGCGCAGAATGTCAGCGCCCTGATTTGCCCAATACAAAATGATATCGAGCATTTCAATGAATACCTCAGGATTACTGAAGTTCAGATCCCACTGGTAGTTGTTAAAGACGGTCATAACCCACTTTTCCATAGCCTCGTCCCAGGTAAAATTACCAGAGGCGGTTTCCGGAAAGACCTCCGGCATTGTCATCTCAAACATGTCGGGGACTTCACGGTTGTCAAAAATGTAGTAATAATCTTGATATTTCGAGTAACCAGCCTTTGCCTTTTGCGCCCACTCATGTTCATTAGAAGTGTGATTGAGCACGACATCGAGGGTCAGAAGAATTCCATATTTATGAAATTCTTCGGCAAGATTGTGTAGATCTTCAAGACTACCAAAGCGTTGGTCTATTTGGCGAAAATCACTCACTGCATAACCTCCATCGCTCGCACCTTGCGGACAGACCAGCATCGGCATGAGGTGGATCATATTCACCCCGAGTTCCAGGAAATATTGGACATGCTGCTGTAGTTCCGATAGGTTTTTGGCATATCCATCTGCATACTGTGCCATGCCGACCCACTCCTGACTAAGAAACCAGTTGTGGTCATTTTCGCGCGCAAGATCAATCTGTTTGAGGTTAGCTGGACGCTGGATATACTGCCCGGCCATCGTTTCCACCAGTTTTTGCATCTGCACTTTAAAATCATCGCGCTTGCCATAGAGAATAACAAACAAAGAATGGATGGAGTAAAAATTTGCCCCCAGGCGTGTGTAAAAGTGGCGTAAATCCTCTTCGAGTATTTCAGGTTTTAAGTCAGTGAGTATTTCGTTCAGGAGGGAATGGGACACTTGCTCGTACATTTAATCAGACTCCAGCAATTCATTGATTTCAGGGTAATAGTAAGTAATACCTTCCAGAATGCCTGCCGCGTAATTTCCATTCATCCCTTTGAAACCACCACGCGCAAGATAGAAGGATTTCTCTGTTCCAGCCATTTTCACCATGTGTTGCCCCTCCTGTTTAACATCGCTACTGGCGTTGTGAACTAAGACAGAGCGAATCGGACTGGCAAGTACCGGGAGATCATTACCGCTGTCGCCAGAAAAGACAGTATTGTCAAGTCTGTAGCCCTGTTTATCCATGAGGAACTCAATGGCATGACGTTTGGTGGCACAGGCTGGCAGTATATCTAATAAGCCCCTGTTTGCAGGTTTGTCTATACTCCAGATCAGGCTGGCTTCAATGTTTTTTTCTTGTAATTGTCCCTGTAATTTGGTCAGAAGTTTCTTGTGATTGATATGTACGGAGGCGTAGTAACTTACTTTATAAGTGTTCTGCTTGCTCTCTTCCTGTAACTTTATGCCTGGAAGTCCCTTCAGGAGGGCAGCAAGATCCGAGTGGGTAAAACCGCCCCAGTCCTGTGCTATATGTGCCTGCCAATCTGACATGGGATGCCATTCCTGTTCTTTGCAAAGATAGATGGACGAGCCCACATCGCCGAGCACAAAATCCGGCATAGGCAGGGAGTACTCATTGATAGCTTCCCGCACTAATTTTTGGTCACGTCCGGTAACGTAAGCGAGAGTGATTCCAGGCAGTGCAGCAAGCTTGTGAAACCATATGCGAGCATCAGGTGACTCCGGCTCGAAACCATTAGGAAGCAAAGTACGATCAAGATCGGTACAAACCAGAAGGCACATGCTCATGTCTCCTATATTTCGCAGGTCTCGAAAAAATCGTAGAGCTTGATTGCCTCAAGGATGCCTTCGGCGTACGGTCGTGAGGCAAAAAAAATTTCATCTACATGCGCCAGGTCAGAAAGTTCCTCGTTATGCCTGTTGGCAACCACGACAGCGAGCATATTACCACGCATCATGTCTTCATCGGCCCCGGAACCACCTGCTGCCAGTATTCTGTCGAGAGGAATATCATACTTTTCGGCCACCCAGCGTAGGGCAAGCCCCTTGGATGCACGGACGGGGATGATATCGAGGTATTGTCCGAAAGAGAGTACCACATTAGCTGCCAGTCCTTCCTGATTCAATAGTTTGTTGATGTGCTGGATATCCGGGGCAACCTGTGGGTCAATAAAGTAACTGATTTTGAAACGGCCCTGTTCCAAACGCGGTTGCAATTTTATACCTGCTAACTCCCGGAGAGTACGGCGGATGATACGTGGATTCCAGAGATAATCGATATGTAACGCCCATGCAGCATCCGGTACCAGGTTGGGGTTGTAGTAGATTTCAGTACCAAGGCTGGTTATCAGCACGTTTGGCATGGGAATCCGGTACTTCTTCAGGGCCTGCATTGCCGAATCCAGCCTTCTGCCGGTAACAATACCAAAGAGTACGCACTTTCGGTTCGCCTGTAGGGCTTCGACGAAAGTAGTGAGGGCAGGAGGATTACCCAACAGGTTCTGATCGAGATCGGTGAACAATGCTCGATCATGGTGCAATTGCTTGCGGCGTTTGGCGTGAAATGGTGGGGGAGTCACCGTACTGGTAATCAGGGGATGCAATATGTCGAGAAATTTCTCCGTATGTGCTTGCCAGGAATAGTGCTTTCGTACACCAAGTATCCCGTTTTGAGCAAATTCTTCCCACTGCTGCCGATCGGAAAGTATGCCAAGCAGTTTTTCCACAATATCCTCACGATCGAGCGGGTCAACGAGATAACCATTTTGACAATTGCCTATAATGTCAATGGGCCCGCCGTCTTCGGTCGCAACAACAGGCAAACCACTGGCTGCTGCTTCAATCAGGGTCAGACCAAAGGGCTCGGTCAATGCAGGATTGATAAAAACCCCCTTACTCAGGGCCGCAAGACGGTAAATAACAGCCACCTCGGATTGGTCATGGTGCTTGGGATAGGCAACTTTACCGTACAGGTCGTACTGGTCAATGTGCAACAGGATGTCTTGCAAAACTTCCTGAGTATCATCGTCCATATCACTGATATCATCACGATTGCCGGCAATAATGACAAGATTTGCGAGTTGCTGGAGTTCCGGTGACTCACCGTAGGTGGCAATGAGCTGCAGAATATTTTTGCGCGGATCAGGACGAGAAAGAGCGAGAATGAGCGGTTTGTCGGGGTTCTTCAAAAAACGGTAGATTTCTGTTGCAATGCTACTGCTGCCTTCATTGCCTTCGGGAACAAAAAACTGCTGGAGATCAGTGCCCGGAGGGACGACACGCATACGCTCAGGCTGATAGTGGTCATAGGCAGCATATTGCTCAAGAACTTCCTGCCTGGTACTGGTAATCACACACTCGGCGACTCCCAGTGTTGTTTCTTCGGCCTCAATGCGGGTGGAAATATTGTAACGAGCTTCCAGGATTTCTCTTCTATATCCAGCCGCAAGAAGTTGACGCCGCTTACTGCGCCCGAGAGAGTGACCGGTGTGAACCAGCGGAATACCAAGAAAATGCGACAGGCGCGTGCCAACATAACCAGCATCAGCGTAATGACTATGAATAATAGAAGGTAAGTCGGGTTGCAGCTTGATGTATTCGAGGGTAGAATCGGCAAAATTGTCCAGGCAATCCCATAACTGTTCTTTGGGGATATATGTTTCTTCCCCACAATCAATCCGAACTATTTGTACATTCTCAGACAGCTTTTCATAGCGTTGGCTATAGTCATCACTTACTGACTGATCAACAATGCGCCGAGTCAAAAGATCAACTCGTTCTACGTCAGGATGTTCACCAAGAGCACGCGCCAGTTCTACAACGTATTTGGTTTGCCCACCAGTGTCAGCATCGTACCCAAGTTCAAGGTCGTGACCACGAATCAACCCATGAACGCTGAGCAAGACGATGTGGATTTTTTTATCGTACGTTTTCATATGTTCGATAACTTGTGTAGAGGTACATGGTAATCATGTTCATCGGCTAAAGATTGATAAACAATACCGTACCATAGGACTTTTTAACAAAAAGCGCTTTATCATTCGTCCTGCCCCGGAAAAACCCCGTTCAATGTTCCATGCTAGGAGCGTGTCCGAGAATAGTCATTTTGGTCAAAATCGAGGCATTTAGAAAAAATAAGCGCAGGCATATAGTTGATATTCTGAGCATTATTTTTTTAAAATAACGAAGAGTTTGGGCAAAAGGGCATTCTCGGACACACTCCTAGAACTTCGTGTTCCCATAATTTTTTGAAGCAGCTGCGGGATGATTGATAAAATGTTGTTGGACTGAGCCGCGGTTCCCCGAGGAACAGCATCGATAAAGACTCTACGGGGCTTACTTATAACCCATTAAAACAAGAGGATACTCTTTTGCAAACTGTTTTTCCTGTTGCCAGGAGGGTGTGAAGCATGGCAATTTTGAGTTCCGGGACAGTATATGTAATTAACACCTGGATATTTCATATAAGCCCGCCAAACCATCCCTCAAAATATTGGAAAAGTGAAACTATTTTCTTGGAAATGTGCAATTTGTCGGAATCGACCGCCATCTTCAATAGCCCATAATTAGCGCCAAGGGCACACCTGGCGTGGCGTATGTTGGCCGTTTTCCCTCGCTATGCGCCGATATTTTTGCGCCTTGGAAATGAACAGGTAAGCGAGGAACGAGACTCCGAAAAATCGCCGTAATCTTGTAACACTTATTTCCTTACAGACCCTTAGAAGATAAATTGCCTAATCAAAAATTTGCCTCACCCACTATTCCCCTGTGATAAATTGATCTTGCCTCTGCTAATCCTATTTGACTTCCATTCTACTATTTTATAAAATTAAAATATGTGCGGCATATCAAAAATGATAGTCTCGTAAAAAGTCGCCACAACGTCATTCCGGGCTTGACCCGGAATCTATAACAAGCTGAAAAGACTGGATTCCGGGTCAAGCCCGGAATGACGATCCGGCAAATTATAAGGTTTTTACGAGTCCATCAAAAATGGCCAATTAAAAAAGCAGGAAAAACAACGTGAATAAGTTAACAGCCGTCTCAGATACTGAGAAAAACAGATTGCGGTTCACAGTTGCCGGCAAGATAACAAAAAAAGAACTGAACAGCTTCTACACGGATATACGATTCTGTATTGACGAGTTAAAACCCGGCTTTACTGTAATCTCTGATTTTTCTGAATGTCAACTCGTCTTTCTCAACATTATACCAACTTTTAGAAAGATAATGAGCTATCTTCTCTCGAACAGGGCTGGAGAGATGATCGGGGTTATGCATAAAAACAGCCTGTTTTACAAGCAAATACAGCTGGCAACGGTTTTTCAAGGATACCATCCTATCTATGCTTCCTCGCTTGAAGAAGCCGAAGCAAAACTTGCAAACGCCTCTCAGCGTAATGGACTCCGTTTCAGTCTTCAGCGAAAAGCAGTCGACTACACGACAGATAACATTGACGGCAAAGGTTATATCCTCAACATCTCAATAAGCGGATGTGCAGTACAATCGGCATCGACACTACCGTCACTTGAAGATGAGGTTCAGCTGACAATTACATTTACAGCACAAGATAATTCGTCAGATCTATTTGTAATCAAAGCGAGAGTCATTCGAGTCGAAGACAATAATTTTGCAGCTGAATTTACAAATCTTGATAATATCCGGAAAGAACAATTGTGGGAGTACCTGATTTACGAGTCTCAACGTGAGATATAATAGGCAGCGTCTTTCTATCATCGTATAAAAGGTGTTCCCCCTCCTCTGCTCCCCAAAATTGTTCAAGTTCCGTCTTTGATTGGAATATTTTTTTGCCTAAATTGTGTTTTATGCTTATCGCTTTGATATCGTTTTTTTGTGACTAACTTTTTTTGACATGAGCCCTTTAGAGCCCACTCAAAAATAAGTTGCTATTATGAGTTGATGGTCTCGTAAAAACTACAGTTTGGCAATTTTTTGTCATTCCCGCGGAGGCGGGAATCCAGTTATTTCAACGTGTTCTGGATTCCCGCCTCCGCGGGAATGACGGAGCTGGGAACTTTTTACGAGGCCATCATGAGTTGACAATATGACATAATAGCAACTTATTTTTGAGTGAACCCTTAGCTCCAACCCTGCCCATCTATATATTATGGAAAATAAAGAAACCACAGACAGTTACAAAAACCACACTAAAACAAGCAATACTGAAGACACTAATCCTTACAGAAATGGTCACACCGGTATCTGGGAGCAACTTTTCAACGCCATTCAGGATCCTGTACTGGTGGTCAGACCGGATGGAATTATTATTGAAGCAAATAACGCCACCCTGCAGGCGGCTCGAAAAAGCAGGGATGAGGTTATAGGTGAGGGAATCTGTAATATTATTCATGGTGGTAGATGGCCGCACATTAAATGTCCTTTGGAAGAATTCCTTAAAACCTGTACCCCAAAAGTGGAAGAGACTCGCCTACCGGGGCTCTTTGGTGAATACTCTTTTACCATTTCACCTGTCATAGAACTGGATGGTACAATTGACAAAATAATGCTGATCGCAAGAGAACTGACAAGGGATGAAATACGTAAAGTTGACTCCATACGCACTGCCAAACTGGCAGCCATTGGTGAACTCGCAGCCGGAGTTGCCCATGAAATCAATAATCCCATCACCGGGATTATTAATTTTGCTCAAATTCTTCTGGATAACTATGAACTTGACTCGGCAGGAATTGATATTGCCCAGAAGATTATTAAAGAAGGAGACCGAATAGCCTCTATCAGCCACAACTTACTTTCTTTTGCAACAGTAGACAGTGGTGATCTGAAACCAGTCAATCCTGTTGAAGTTGTAAAGGATAGCCTTTCTCTGGTTCAACACCAATTGCAGAAAGACGGAATCACAATTATAACTGAACTTAAAGAAAACAATTCTTTCATCATTGCTGATTTCAGACAGTTGCAGCAAGTACTCTTGAATCTCATCAGTAACAGCCGCTATGCCTTAAACGCAAGATATTCCGGCCATGACCCCAAAAAAATAATTGAACTTTCCTGCGTTGAGGAACAGAAAGGAGATAACCTTGTTCACAAGATAATTGTCAAAGATTATGGAACCGGCCTTCCCCAGTCTCTTCTGGAACGACTTTTTGAGCCCTTTTTTACTACCAAACCAGCTGGTGAAGGAACAGGGCTCGGACTCAGTATCAGTTATGGAATTATTAAAGATCATGGTGGTGACCTGCGCGTTAACTCAATCCTGGACAAATATACGGAAATGATCATTGAACTTCCCACTGAGAGCAAAAACACATGGAAATAGATCTATATTCTTCAAAAATCCTCATTGTAGATGATGAGGATTCCATCAGACAAACATTTGAGATATTCCTCACTTCTGAAGGCTATCAGTTTGTGACAACAGTAGCAACTTTTGATCAGGCAATAAAAGCAATCTCTCAAACAAAATACGACCTGATTATTAGTGATATCGTACTGATAGGACCTTTAGGAACAGATCTCTTGAGAGAAATCAGAGCAGCCGGACTTAAGTGTCCGGTTGTGATGATCACAGGCTTTCCCAATCTCGAATCTGCGGCCAAATCTGTCAGACATGGGGCCTTTGACTATATATCAAAACCCGTGAACAAAGAGACCCTCCTGCGCTTTACCAAACAGGCCCTTTTACACTGGTATCTTGAAAATAAAACCAAACAACTGCAGCGTGAAAACGAAAAATATCGCCGCTATCTGGAAACAATCTTTCGTTCCGTCAGTGATGCAATTATTACGGTTGATGCCGACATGAAAATCGTTCAACTTAATGAAACAGCAGAACAATGGCTGAAAGAGAAAGGTGCTAAAGGCGATTTTGATCTAAATCAGTTGCCTGCTGAGATAGGTTTTGCCTGTCTTGACGATGCCCGCAAAGTTTTGCAGCAAGGAACCGAGGTCAGAAAACATCTGATAGAATGTCCTGCTCCTGACAATAAAACAAAGATGATAAGCCTCAACGCATCCCCATTACGTGGAGAAGATGAGGAATTTCAAGGTGTGGTGATCGTAGCAAGAGACATGAGCATTGACGAACCTCAAGACATTCAAGATAACCGCAGCAGCTTTCATGACTATGTGGGTGGCAGCCCTGCCATGCAGGATGTCTATAAACTGATCAAAAATATTGGTAAGGTAGATACAGCTGTACTCATCACCGGTGAATCCGGGACCGGCAAAGAACTGGCGGCAGAGGCACTCCACGCCGAGAGTGCGCGGTGGGACAAACCGCTTATTAAAGTGGATTGCGTCTCGATTGCCGAAGATCTGCTGGAAAGTGAACTCTTTGGTCATCGGAAAGGGGCTTTTACCGGTGCCGACAGGGACAGGGCCGGCAGATTGCTTCAGGCTGACGGCGGGACACTGTTCCTTGACGAAATTGGTGATATCTCCCCTCGCAGCCAGCTACTTCTTTTGCGTTTTCTCCAAGAAAAAACCTTCACCCCCGTGGGACAGGACAAACCGATACAAGTGGATGTCAGGATTATTGCTGCCACCAATGTTGATTTTCAGGAAATGGTAAAGAAAGGAAAATTCAGGGAAGATCTCTATTACCGCCTTAAAGTTATTGAAGTAAGGCTCCCCCCTCTGCGAGAAAGGATGAATGACATACCACAGCTTGCCAGGCATTTTCTGGAACTTTTCCGCCGCCAACTCGGTAAACAGATTGCCACAATCTCTGATCAAACACTTGAGTGCATGGCTCGTTACTCCTGGCCTGGTAATGTCAGGGAGTTGAGACACATCATGGAAAGAGCCTGTGTTCTCTGTGATGAGCAGGTACTTCTCTTAAAACATCTGCCTGAAGAATTGTTGAAACCCATCGTCAGTGAGGAAGTACCATTGTCTGTCTCACCATCTCCAATTGCAGAAAATAATTTGACAGAACCTTTTTCAGCAAGTCCAGAATATCAACCTGAAGATAAAAAAATTATTGAAGCTCTCAGGCAAACAAATGGCAACAAAGCAAAAGCTGCCAAACTATTAGGAGTAGCCCGTTCCACCCTCTACAGACAGATGGAGCGCTATAACATAAAAGCTTAGCCTCCTTCTATCCCTTCCATCCTTCATCTTTTGCGGTAACCAGCTACTCTTCTCCAGAATTTCCCCTCTGCAGGTTCCTTTTCAATCTGATTTTCATCCCCCGAGGAGTCTGTCCAAAAGTGTAGCCTCGGGACACTGACGGGACAGTTTCGGGACACCGCCGGGACATCATTGGGACACTGCCGGAACTAGTGTCCCAAGGGCGCAACACCGTTATTCCTTGGTTGAAAACCACACAGGATTGATGATTTTATTTATTACAAAACAATAAGTTACATGTCACAGGTGCTTCATTTCTGATTTCATTCTCTGTCTGGCACACATAGTGCAACAAGGTGTGTAAAGTAAATAAAAAGACAAGTTCTTCAATCATAAGAGGAGATAGCCATGGGAACCACAATACTTAGTAAGCAACAAGATCGGACAGGGATTCAGGAAAACAGCAAAACAACTGTTTCGACTGAGGTTGACAAGGTCATAATCGGAAGCATTGCCGCATTTGCTGGTATTGTCGGGCTGTGGAGTGTGGCTTGTCTCTTGAGCGCAATGTTTCAGGCAGGTGGCCCCCTG
>SWBY01006813.1_pt2 | contig 12413 bp, 9 predicted proteins | sample 4693071 | NCBI WGS metagenome assembly SWBY01 (sample SAMN10267273, study PRJNA491770) | bioreactor metagenome | isolation source: DHS bioreactor inoculated with marine methane seep sediment | place: Japan: Omine Ridge, Nankai Trough | collected 2006-05-06 | reverse complement strand
TAGATGCGCAGGCTATTGATTTTCCTGACAACTCTTTCGATAACGTTTTGGGTATTGATATGCTTCATCATTTAGCAAAGCCATATTCGTTTTTTGAAGGAGTACAGAAGGTACTTGTACCCGGTGGTAAATTAATTTTAATTGAACCTTGGGTTACTCCAGTCTCTTTTATATTTTATAAACTTATGCATCATGAAATGCTCTCATTTTCAAATGAATTAATAAAAAATCCAGATAATCCATGGGAAGCAAATTTAGCTCTTCCAAACTTAATTTTTTCTAATAAGGGCAGAGATTTTTTATCTAGGCAACCTGGGTTCAAAATTGATGTATTTGAAAAATTCAGTTTTTTTGATTTTCAACTCACAGGTGGTTTTAAAGATTGGGCAATTGTTAGATCTAAAAAGATATATAAGTTCTTTCTGCGACTTGATAGACTTCTTTCTTTTGCTATGCCTCTCATGGGATTTAGAGTTTTAATTGTAATTCAGAAAAAGTAGGCAAATCTCTATTTCTAATTTTTTTGTTATACTTACCAGAAACTAAACAGCCGCCTGCTGTAAACAGGTGGCTGTTTAGTTTCTGGGCTGAAAGATCTGCAATACCAGCCGTAAAGGCTTTGTGATCAAATAACTGCTAGTAAAGTGCTACCCGTCTGAGAGGTATAAGTTTTATTTTTTTCAAGAATAATTAAATTATGGATTCAATATTACTGGAAAAATTGTCTAGCACAAATGCCAGTATGCTTACTTAATTTAAGTAAGGCCCTTAAGGGAGCTGTTAAGAATCTTCTATTGCAAAAAATCTATTAACTAGTCAAAATTATGTCAAACGATCAAGCCAGAGAACGATATTTTAATGAACGGGTAAGCCACTGGAATCAAGTGGCTGAGAAAAAATATAGTAGTTTGTCGAGTTATTACCATAGATATCTGGAGAAGGTTTATCAGTATATTATTCCAAAGAACCTAAGGGTTCTGGAAATTGGTTGTGGAAAAGGGGATTTGTTGGCCTCGGTGCAGCCATCTGATGGCGTTGGGGTTGATCAGTCAGCCAGTATGATTTCTGAAGCTTCCAAACGATATCCATCCCTGAAGTTTATTTGCGGGCAAGGCGAAGAAGTTGAGCTAGAAGGCGTGTTCGATGTGATCATTCTCTCGGACTTGTTGAATAACCTTTGGGATGTTCAGGAATTGCTTGCCAGTATTCAGCCTCATTGTGATGAATCGACTCGTATTGTCATTAACAGCTATAGTAGATTGTGGCAGCCTTTTCTCAATTTAGTGAGAAAACTCGGGCTGGCTCCTCCTTTACTGGCCCAGAACTGGCTCACGGTTGAGGATATCACTAATCTTTTATCTCTTGAAGGATATGAAACTATCCAATCCTTCAGTGAAATTATATTGCCCTTAAAAATTCCATTTATCAGTACCTTTGCGAATCGTTTTTTAGCTAAGATTTTTCCGTTTCGTTTTTTCTGTTTGACTAACTTTATTACTGCCAAAATTGTTCCTCCTGTTCAATTTGAAAGAGTCCCTCCGACTGTTTCGGTAATTGTTGCTGCCCGTAATGAGGCAGGCAATATTGAGGATATCATCAAGCGTACTCCTGAGATGGGTTCTGGTACAGAACTTATCTTTGTTGAAGGTGGCTCGCAGGATGATACATTTGATGCTATCAACCGTGCTATTGAAGCTAATCCAGAAAAAAACATATCTGCCTGGCAGCAAACCGGGAAGGGGAAGGGGGATGCGGTTCGTCTTGGCTTCAGTAAGGCTACTGGTGATATTCTTATGATTCTTGATGCGGATATGACCGTTGCTCCTGAGAACCTTCCTCTGTTTTACAGGGCACTGGTTAGCAATAAAGGTGAGTTTATCAACGGTGTTCGGTTGGTCTATCCTATGGAGCAAGAGGCTATGCGCTTTTTTAATCTGCTGGGGAATAAGTTTTTTAGCCTGGCATTTTCCTGGCTTCTTGGACAATCCATTAAGGATACTCTCTGTGGTACCAAGGTATTGACGAAAAAAAACTACCAACAAATTGCTGATAATCGGGCCTATTTTGGTGAGTTTGATCCCTTTGGTGATTTTGATTTGATCTTTGGGGCGGCTAAGTTGAACCTGAAGATTGTGGATCTGCCCATCCGCTATCGGGATCGTTTATATGGAGACACCAATATTAGTCGTTGGCGACATGGCGTTATTTTGTTGCGCATGGTTGTCTTTGCTGCCTCTAAAATCAAATTCTATTAAAAAAAATCAGCCCTGGACTGAGTTCAGGTACGGATCACTATTGCTGCATTATAAGAAATGGTTGGCAGCTTGGAAATCCAATTGTAAATGGTAAATTCCCAGGATATTTTTTTGAAACCGACGACCTGTAAACTCAGATAAGATGTTTAACTCTTCCTTGAAATTGCATCTATTACGGCTGTTTCTTCTGACCAGCTTTTTTCTTTCTATTTTTCTTATTACTTCGCCCTTGCAAAGAGCTGAACTTCAGGTGTCCCTGGAGTCTCCTGTTGAATCTTTTTTTCGTGTATACTGGGCAGCGGATGGTCAGAGATTCTCTGCACGTCGAAGTGCCTTTGTGGCTTATCATGAAGGCGTTGAGATTCTCCGGCTGAAATTGGGAAATCTTCATAATATTGCCAAAATCAGTATTGTGCCCACTCGAAAACCGACCAGTGTGACCTTAAAGGCACTCAGCATTGCACAGCCGGGTTTTAAGACCATCCATTTCCGCTCATCTCAAGAACTTGCGAAATTCATTCCAGAGGGAGATGTCAGAATGCTCACTGTGGAAGACGATGCTCTCCAGCTTAGCTCTTCAGGGTATAGGGCACGGCTGAATGTCGCCCTTTTTCCACTTGTTGATCCGGAGGGACTTGTTCCACAACGCATAGTTCAGCTTGCTGTCTTCTATCTGCTACCTGCTTTGGTAATTAGTACTCTTTTACTTATAGCATTTGCGTTACTTGTACAGGGCTTGCAGCTCTTAAAGGAGTGGTATCCTGAACATACATCCGGCAATAAAGATAAGGACGATGTTACGACTTGTCAGAGCGGGAATGGTATTCTAAACGGTCTTTATGTACTTGTATCTCTAATTCTAATCACTGTTTTATTTGTAAAAATTTATCCCTTATATTTTGGAAGTAATATTTTTGGATCGCGAAATGCTCCCCATTCTGATGCCTTTGTGTGGTTGCGAGGTGCGATTCACTACTGGCATGAACTGCCGTTTAAGACTTATCGTCCCACGGTAAATTTGTTTTTCAGTTCAATCTACGCATTGACAGGGAAAACTGCCGCCATTCCCCTATTTAGCATCCTCCTTCTGGGACTGAATGTGGGTTTGCTTTTGATGAGCAAAAAAAGAATTGTGCGCCTATTTCTTTTGACTTTTCTGGGGCTCTTGTTTGCCTTTTCCAATGAACTGCTTGTGCCGCTTAATCTTGGTCAGATAATGATTGATTTTCCCTCTTTTATCTTCACCTTGTTTGGGATTTTTTTGGTTGGCTATGGTCTAAAGTGCAGGTATATCGATGGTGCTATGCTTTTTGTTGGGCTGTTTTTTCTTGGAGTAGCAGCTGCTGTACGAGGGGTTCAGCTTGGAGGGGGAGTAATAATTGTTTTAGGTATTATGGCCCTTGCCTGGGAGCGAAGACAATGGAGAAAAGCTGTTTGGCCCGGATTGATTTTTCTTTTTCCTATTATATTTGACTTTTATCTGCAAAAAAAATATGGGACGGTCAGTAATGGATTGTTACTCCTTTTCTGTTTTTACCATGATTCCCACCATACTTTTACTAAAGCAAGTAAGGACTTATTTTGGCTTTTGGATCTCAGTGGTCGTGAAGTATTGATTAATTATTTTGGTTTTTTATTCTCCCTTGAAGGTATCAGAGTATTAGGTGGTTACATATCAGATATATTGTTTTCTTCCTTGGATATTCTTCAGAGTCGTATCTATAGTCTGTGTTTATTTAGTACCGGACTGTTGATGATCTGTAGACTGTTTTTACCGATAGACAAAAAGAAGGTTGGGCAGCTGGATAGCCCCCTGATGTCAAGGTTGAAGGGGCTGGAACTGATCCGAATTTCTCTCCATTGTTTTGTTATTCCTGGTTTGGTCTGGATTTTCACTGAATACTCAGCCGCAATATTTGGCTGTTACCTGTTATGGCTTTTATTTTTGGGGAGCGGGTTGAGGCTGTACTTAACTACTGTTACTTTAGCCCTGTACCTTGGTTCTGGAATGTTGTTTGCCATGATGGGGATGCCTGGCAAGGAGCGAGTCCTTGCTAGTTTTACTTTTACTTTGCCTCTTGCTTACTTTCTTTTTCTGGTGGAAGAGCGTGATCTGTTGCTGGATAGCCGTAGTAGAAGCTTGACATTATTTGTTTTTCTCAATTTCGCGATTCTGCTTTTTCTTTATGGGGGTAGCAGAATCTTACCAATTGGAAAAAAAGGATTTGATCTTTCCGAAAAGAGTGTCCAAAAGGTCTCGGAGGAGCCCAGTAAGGATCGAGCTTTGTATTACACTGATGACGGTAGAATTTTTTACACCCGACAGGATGATTACCCGGTCGGATCTTCTCGCAGTTTCAATGAAATTCAATGCAATGATGGAATGTCTAACAAATCTTGGAAGAAGCCTTGTACGATAGAGTAACTATAAAGGTAAGAAGCATCTTTCTCAATACTTCGCCCTATACAACCGCTCCGCCTCCAAAGTCCCTATCAAAACCAGTTTATTTCCACTAACAAGCGGAGCCTTGGGATCCGGGGCGGTTATCAGTTTGTCCTCCGTTTTGATACCAATGACACTGCAGTCTGTTTCTTCTCTGATATTTGTTTCGAAAAGTGCCTTGCCAACAAGGGATGAGTGTGTCGTGACGCTGAAAACATTCAATCCTTCCGAATAGATAGATGCTTCATCTGTGTGCAGTTGGTCAAGGATGGCATTGGCACCCATGTTGGCGTAGGAGAGTACCTGGTCGGCACCTGCGGAGTGAAGTTTTGAAACCGTACGTTCTTTGATTGCCCGGCTGATGATCTGGATATCCTTGTTAAGCTGCCGACAGTAAAAGGTGAGGTAAATATTCATGGCGTCATCATGGGTGGTGATGATCACCGATGGGGCTTTATCGATCCCGGCCTTCTGCAGGGTTTTTCTATCAGCGGCATCACCAAGGGTTAGATGAGATTGATCTTTAATAGCTGCAGACCTTTTTTCAATGATCATGTAGTTTTTGCCCTGTTCTTCGAGAAATTGAGCAGCAGCCTTGCCAACACGTCCACCGCCAAGGATGAGGATTGGTGTCGCATCAGGCAGTTCACTTCTGGGGCTGGAGTAGCGTTCATCATATTTTTGTAGATTTTTCCGGGATCCTGCCAGAATAAGAACCGTGGATTTAACAATGACCGTGTCAGGTTTTATTGTCTGGTATTTTCCTTTAGACCAAAATCCTACAATATTAACTCCGGTATTTTGTCTTAAGTTTATTTCGGCCAGTGTTTTGCCAATCATGAAATCGTCTGAGGCAAGTGCTTCGGCGATATAGAGATCTTCAAACTGGCCGATTGTATGGCTGCCAAGACGGCCACCCATGGTTCGTTGTGCAAGGGCAATTCCGAGCATATTCATGAACTGAAATACCCGCATATTCCCTGAATAATTCAGGATATCCAGAGAGTTGCTATTATCGGCGTTGGTTACAATTGGTACTTTCTTTGTGATTTCACGAATGGTAAAGGCTATATTGGTATTAGTCTGATCATCGCTGTTGACTACAACTAAAGCTGCATTTTCAACATGGATACGTTTGTAGGTCTCGGGGTCATCAGGTGCACCCACAACCACCTTGTAGCCGTTATCGTATAACTCCAGCGCTTTATGGAGATCTTCTTCTACAATGACATATTGATAGCCCAGATTATCCAGTTTTTTAATAAGTGTTGAGGAAATTGGTTCAAGGTTGGTGATGATGATATGATCTTTGGTTCCTTCCGGCAGTTTCTTTGGAGTTCTGGCCTTTGACTGGGCATCGAGCCAGGGAGCATAAAAGAACTGGATAAAGGAAAAGGGCAGCATGATCAGAAGAAGGATAACACCGGAAATTAAGACCAGCAGGGTGAAAAAAAGGCCCAGGTCGGATTGAAAGGTAATATCACCAAAACCGAGGGTGGACATGACAGTAAGTGTCCAGTATAAGCCGGTAATCCAGCTGTATTCCCTTCCTTCTGCCTGCATCAGCAGGTGGAAAAGAACAGAGTAAAGAGTGATGATGCCGAAAAGAAAGATAAAAAACTTAGAGAGTAGGACTAAATTTCGTTTAGTTGTCTTATTTTGAAAGAAATAAAGCAGTTGGGCAACGAGAAATTTCATGTGCAGTGGAAACTGGTTAGAGTTTAAGACACCTTAATTTGATAATGTCGAAAAAGATCGCCTGCCGTCATTCCGGGCTTGACCCGGAATCCAGTTACTTCAACATGTTATAGATTCCGGGTCAAGCCCGGAATGACGATGCTGGCAAATTATAAGGTTTTAGTGAAATCATCAATGAATCGTTTGATATAAATCATTCCATGTTGGATTGGATTTCTCAATGAGTTCAATTTTCCATTTACGTTTCCAATTTTTTAATTGTTTTTCACGGGTTATTGTTGTTTCCAGATGTCTATGCAACTCATACCAGACTAGAGAATGGACATTGTATTTTTTGGTAAAACCTACTGTTACACTATTTTTGTGTTCCCAAATCCTTTTGATGAGATTTGATGTAACTCCTGTATAGAGAGTGCTATTTTTTTTGCTTGCCAAAATGTATACAGCTGGTTGTTTATCCATGTATATCCTAATAAATGTTGTAACCTATGATGATCTTGTAAAAAGGTCGCCACAGCTGTCATTCCGGGCTTGACCCGGAATCTATAACTAGCTAAAATTACTGGATTCAGGCTTTCGCCGGAATGACGGTAGAGGTCAGTTTAGGAATTTTAAGAGTTTATCATATTTTCAGCAAGTTATAAAGATTATCCCAAAGTTTCACGAATCCGCGCCATAGCCTTTTCCACATTTTCCAGGGAGTTAAAGGCAGATATTCGGATATAGCCCTCGCCGCATTTACCAAAGCCTGCGCCTGGGGTACAGACAACGCCTGTTTTATTGAGCAGCATATCAAAGAAATCCCAGGAATCACCTTTGGCATCAATCCAGATGTAAGGTGAATTTTTACCGCCAACATAGTCATACCCAAGACCGGCAATTTCTTTACGTACCAAATCGGCATTGTTCATATAATAGGCCACTAAGTCATTAACCTGGCTCTTTCCTTCAGCACTGTATACCGCCTCAGCTGCCCGTTGCACTGGGTAGGAAACACCGTTGAATTTTGTACAGTGACGACGATTCCATAGAGGATGAATAGCCTGCTTGCCACCCTTGGAATCAAAGGCCATGCATTCTTTGGGTACTACGGTATAGGCACAACGGGTTCCAGTGAACCCCGCGTTCTTTGAAAAAGAGCGAAATTCAATGGCCACCTCTTTTGCCCCTTCAATCTCGTAAATAGAATGCGGCAGTGAGTCGTCACGAATAAAGGCCTCGTAGGCAGCATCAAAAAGTATCAGGGCTTTGTTTGCTCTTGCGTAGTCTACCCAAGTCTTCAGTTCATCTTTAGTGATGGTTGAACCGGTGGGATTGTTGGGAAAACAGAGATAGATTAAATCAGCATCCTCTGTGGGCAGAGCCGGGACAAAATTATTTTCTTTAGTGGAGTCAAGATAGGTGAGCCCCTGGTAGCTGCCCTCGGCAAAGCTTCCTGTCCGACCGGCCATGACGTTGGTATCTAAATAGACTGGATAAACCGGATCCGGTATGGCCACTTTAATGTCGGTGGTGAACAGTTCCTGGATATTACCGGTATCGCATTTGGCGCCGTCACTGACAAAGATTTCAGCGGCAGAGATATCAGCACCTCTTGCCTGGAAATCATTTTTGGCAATGGCCTCACGTAAAAAATCATAACCCTGTTCAGGGCCATAGCCACGAAACCCCGCATCACTTGCCATCTCATCTACCGCTTTATGGAATGCTTGAGTGCAGGCCTGCGGCAGAGCCTTGGTTACATCACCAATGCCTAGACGGATAATATCGCTTTCCGGATTGTTCTCCTGGAAATTTGCAACACGCTTGGCAATATCTGAAAAGAGATAAGATGCCTGCAGTTTAAGATAGTGTTCATTGATTGTTATCATGCAAAAAATCCTCGTATTTGGTAGATTGCTTGAGATTATAAGAATAATTAATTCCAAATTAAAACCAGTAAAATACTGAAACTAACAAAAAATGACAACACCTAAAACTATCTACCGCAAGGACTATAGCAGTCCTGATTATTATATTGATGAGGTTTCACTGATCTTTGAGCTGGAACAGAATTATACAACGGTTATCGCTGAATCCATGATTCGCCAAGATATGGAAAAGAGTGGGCTGGATGCCCCTCTCGTCCTTGATGGGGAGAATCTGGAGCTGCTTGCCCTGGCAATAGATGGACACCCTTTAGAAGAGGATAAATATCAGGTCACAGAAAAAAATCTCACCATTGAATCAGCCCCCGAAGAGTTTCGTCTCACTGTGACAACTCGGATCTATCCGGACAAAAACAGCTCCCTTGAAGGGCTTTATCGTTCAAGTGGAAACTACTGTACCCAATGTGAGGCAGAGGGATTCCGTAAGATAACGTATTATCTCGATCGACCGGATGTGATGGCCAAGTTTACCACCCGGATTGAGGCGGATCAAAAGGAAAATCCGGTAATGCTCTCCAATGGCAACTGTATCGATTCAGGTAAACTGGATAATGGCCGTCATTATGTGGTCTGGCAGGATCCCTTTCCCAAACCCTGTTATCTCTTTGCCCTTGTCGCCGGAAATCTTGTCTGTATTGAAGACCAATTCACTACCGCATCCGGGCGTGATGTGGCTTTGCAGATTTTTGTTGAGGAGCGCAATAAAGAAAGATGTGAACATGCCATGCGTTCCTTGAAAAAGGCCATGGCCTGGGATGAAGAGGTTTATGGTCTTGAATATGATCTTGATATCTACATGATTGTTGCCGTGGATGACTTTAACATGGGGGCCATGGAGAATAAGGGGCTCAATGTCTTTAACTCCAAATATGTTCTTGCCAGTCCCGAGACAGCCACAGATGCCGACTATCTCGGAATTGAAGGAGTCATTGCCCACGAGTATTTTCATAACTGGACCGGTAATCGGGTTACCTGTCGGGACTGGTTTCAGCTTAGTTTGAAAGAGGGCCTTACCGTCTTCAGGGACCAGGAGTTTTCTGCTGATTTGAACTCCCTTCCCGTTCAGCGGATCGATGATGTAAAAGTCCTGCGCACCTATCAGTTCCGGGAAGATTCCGGGCCCATGGCTCATTCAGTACGTCCTGACTCGTATTTGGAGATTAATAATTTTTACACGGTAACCGTTTATAACAAAGGTGCCGAAGTGATTCGGATGATGCACTCCTTGTTAGGAGCTGAAGGTTTCCATAAGGGCATGGACCTTTACTTTGCTCGTCATGACGGACAAGCCGTGACCTGTGACGATTTTGTGGCTGCCATGGCAGATGGCGCAAATGCTGATCTCGATCAATTTAAAAACTGGTACAGCCAGGCCGGAACACCAAAACTTTTCGTGGAAGAATCCTGGAATCAGAAAGAAAAACAATATTCTTTTACCGTTCGACAAGTGTGTGCGAATACCCCGGGCCGGAAAGACAAACGGCTCTTTCATGTCCCCATTGCCGTGGGATTTTTGAATGCACAAGGAAAAGAAGTGGCAGGGAGCGCCCAGATCCTTCAGCTCACAAAAGAGAGCCAGACGTTTAGTTATCAGCATCTGGAGGAAAAACCAGTCCTTTCTTTTTTACGCGGTTTTTCCGCCCCTGTTACTGTTTCTCCCTTTCATAATCGAGATGAGCTCTGTTTTCTCATGGCAAACGATAATGATCTTTTTAATCGTTGGGATGCTGCAAACCAGTTGAGTGAAATGATTGTTTTCGATTGTGTGGAGATGCTGATCCAAAATCAGGAGCCGGTGCTGGAGGAACAATTTGTCGAGGCCTTTCGCCGGAACCTTCAATCAGTTGACGGAGACAAGGCCTTACTGGCACAAGCTTTAAATCTGCCCGCAGAGACCAGTCTGGCACAGAAAATGGCTGTGATTGTCCCGGATTATCTTCATTACGCCAGAGAGTTTGTCCGGGAACAGTTAGGGATGCTTCTTGAAGAGGAATTTGTCCAAATATATGAAGAAAATGGCGAAACAGGTGAATATCTGCTGAGCCCCGAAGCAATGGGAAATAGAAGTTTGAAAAATATCTGTCTCTCCTATCTTATGGCAGGTGAAGCATTACAGAAAAAGTATTCTGCAAGGGCCACTATACAGTATGAACGTGCCACAAATATGACTGATCGTATGGCTGCTCTTTCCAGTTTCATGGATTATTCCGGAACTGAGCATGAGGAGTTGCTTAATGATTTTTACAAGCGTTTCAAAAATGATCCTCTGGTAATGGATAAATGGCTCGGCCTGCAGGCCTCATCTAGTCATAAGAATTGTCTGGAGCGGGTAAAAGAACTCCTTGACCACCCGGTTTTTTCAATGAATAATCCCAACAAGGTACGAGCTCTTATCGGTGCCTTTGTAAATGCAAACCATTTCAGGTTCCATGAAAGTGATGGCTCAGGGTATAGTTTTTTGCGGGAAAAAATCTTAAAGTTAAATAAAACAAACCCCCAGATAGCCGCTCGCCTTGTTACTCCGTTTACCACCTGGCATCGCTATGATACGAATAGACAGGAGTTGATGAAAAAAGAGCTTGAATACATGGCTGGTCAAAGTGAACTTACAGGTGATGTATATGAAATAGTCTCCAAGTCTTTGCTGGTGTCGTAAAAGGACGAAGAAAATGAAAATGAAAAAGAAAAACAAGAAAAACAACAATATAATACTCATAGGTTTTATGGGAGTAGGCAAGGGAAGAACCGCCAGAACGCTTGCCGAAAAAACAGGCATGTATGCCCTTGACTGTGATGATCTGATCGAAAGCTATACCAATCTCAAGGTAAAGCAGATTTTTGCCGAATCCGGTGAAGAAACATTTCGTCAGCTGGAACGAAAAACCGCTCTTTGGTTAGAGAAATCAGTTAGTAAGACGATTGTTTCCACCGGAGGGGGCTTTTTCAAGGTGCCGAATATCAAAAAACTTGGGACTATCATTCTTCTAAATGGTCAGTTTGATGCGATTATAGATGGAATCATGAGCCATCCAAACGTCAAGAACAAAATCAAAAAACGACCATTGTTACAGGATCTCAAAGCGGCAAAAAGATTATACAAAGAAAGGTTGCCCCAGTATCGTCAGGTAGCGGATTTTGAGGTAAATGTCCCTGGGAAAAGTATTGAAAGCATAGTCAAAGAGATTTTGTCCAACTGTAAGTTAGATTGACAATCCAGCCAGGGCGTGTATATTTAGTATATATACAATGATGGAGGTGGTTATGGCAACAACAGAAATACGCAGCGCACCAATTAATATCCGAGCCCGACAGATTCAACGAGATTTAATTGATAAGGCCGCGAATATATTAAACAAAAATAGGTCGGATTTCATGCTGGACGCGTCTTGTCAAAAAGCTGAAGATGTTTTATTGGATCAGAAATTATTTTTCCTGAATAACGACCAGTTTGAACAATTTGAACGCGCTTTAAAAGAACCCGTCTCTGGAAACAGACAAATTCGTGAGCTGTTAAATCGAAAAGCACCATGGGAAAAATAAAGGCTCCGGAACCACTCACTCCTATGCATAATGTTTCCAGCTTTAACTGTGGGGCACCGGGCCTGAACGACTGGTTGCAAAAACAGGCATATAAAAATGAAGTAACAGGGGCATCGCGAACCTATGTTGTCTGCCGGAATGACCGGGTTACAGGTTTTTATGCCCTGGCTACAGGGAGTGTTCATAGAAGTGAAGCGACCGGCAATATCAAACGGGAGATGCCTGATCCTATTCCGATAATTATTCTCGGGCGTCTTGCAGTTGATAGAGAGATGCAGGGAAAAGGTATTGGTTCCGGATTATTAAAAGATGCTGTTCTTCGTACGCTTCGAATAGCTGAAGAAGTCGGTGTCCGGGCGTTACTGGTTCATGCCTTAAATGATCAGGCAGTGAATTTCTATCTTTCCCACGGATTTCGTAAAACTCCTATGGATGCAATGACCCTGATGCTTAATATCTCATCGTATAAATAGTTATCAAGGGATTTGAGAAAACAGGATAATCTGTGAAAAATAAAAATTCAAATAGGGAAATTTTTTTGGAAATTTG
>SWBY01004981.1_pt1 | contig 12437 bp, 16 predicted proteins | sample 4693071 | NCBI WGS metagenome assembly SWBY01 (sample SAMN10267273, study PRJNA491770) | bioreactor metagenome | isolation source: DHS bioreactor inoculated with marine methane seep sediment | place: Japan: Omine Ridge, Nankai Trough | collected 2006-05-06 | reverse complement strand
AACCCAAAGGGGGTCCTGCAACCCAAAGGGGGTGCAACCCAAAGGCAACTTCCCCAAAGGGGGTCGGACCACGGCAACTGACTGTTTTATCGTTAATACATATCAAAAAACATCCATTTTTTACCCTTAGAAGCCCCTTTTTTGAAAGCGTTAAGCTTGGAGCATTAATTATCTCCAACTTTTCACCCAATCTGTCTGGAGATCCTGTCCAGATAGCCTCTTCGTCGCTTTGTCGAAGTTTGCAAGGCGACCGTATTACCGGCTCCATCATTTAACGGAGATGCAGATACAGGAACAGTACTTGTCGTCTTGAAACATTCTGGAATTGATACGCTCACATTGACCCCTTTACCATTTACTCAACTTCTTTTTCAAGCCTCTTTCTTCTTAAGCCGCGGCTCAGTCCAACAACATTTTATCAATCATCCCGCTCAATTTTCCAGACTTTGGGTGTGAGTTGACGATCTCAACATTAAAGAGATGATGAGATGTTTCTGGGCGGGACGAATGATAAAACGCTCTTAGTTAGCCCTCCCCCAATATACATTGACAACAAGTATTACCCTGGTTATACTTTCTCTTGGGCAGAGTGTAGAATTATATAATAAATAACTCAAAAAATTGAAAGAGAGCTCACTCATGAAAACAGCAATATCAATACCAGACAAACTATTTCAATCTGCAGATCAATATGCCAAAAGTCATGGAGTATCACGCAGTAACTTATACGCTCGGGCTGTAGCTCAATTTCTAGAAACACACTCTACCGAACATATAACTAAGCAGCTTAATGAGGTTTACTCTAGCCAATCAGCTGAAATAAATTCGACAATCTCGTCGTTGCAATTTAGCTCACTAGAGAAAGAAGAATGGTAATCAAGCGTGGACAAATCTGGTGGGCTGAGCTGCCGGAGCCTGTAGGGTCTGAACCAGGCTATAAAAGACCATTGCTCATCATTCAATCTAATGATTTTAATAAAAGTAAAATTAACACAATAATTGCAGCTGTTATAACCTCAAATATCAGGTTGTCGGCTGCTCCTGGGAATATCTTACTTTCAACCAAAAAATCAAAATTACCCAAAGAAAGCGTTATCAATGTTTCGCAATTAATTACTATCGACAAATCATTTTTAACAGAAAAAATTAACACCTTACCGCGTTCAATAATGGCAAAAGTTGACGATGGCGTTAGGTTAGTCCTTCAACTCTAAAAAATATGGCAACCAGTGGAGATTTAAAACAAAAGTGGCTAACAATTACATGCACACCGACCGCTTAACCCTGCTGATTTTCGGCGGTAGGTCATAGTTGTTTGCCACGGCCAAGTCTTTCCTTGGCTGGTTAAATTCATAGGTACGACAGTAATATTGCCAGTAAAAAGCGTACGTGAAACGGCGACGTTTTATCAAGAAATGCTTGGATTTGAATTAAATGGAATTTGGGAAAAACCGACATATGGTTCAGTTAGGCGGGGGAACGTCTTTATTGAATTCGGTGAAGCCCGCAAAGAATTTGCAGGCAGCGGTATTTGTTTTGTACACGTTGACAATGCTGACGATATTTATGAAGAATTGAAAACTAAAAACATAGAATTTGTTGGAGATTTTTCTGATCGTCCGTATGGCTGTAGAGACTTTCGTGTTAAAGACAATAACGGAAATATGCTTATTATTGGCCATGCTTTAGAAAACAAGAAAGAGTTATTACAAAATAATAAAATAGCATAATAATATAACTCACGCTGGCCCCAAGTAGATGTTTTAATTGACTTTATGCTGTAAGTCGTTGCGACCCTTGTTCATGCTGCATGGTAATTCTTGGGGCAGGTGATTATGGCGTTATATGTAGAATTCATGCAAAGATATCTTCTCAAAATAGCGGTAGTTATTATTTCATTGGTTTCTGTATTTGGTTGTAGCAACAAATATGACCCTATGGTGCTTAAATCAATTAATTTGAATATCGAAGGTTTTCAGAAGGAGTTTACTTTTACAAATCGTTACCGAGGTAATTACAATTTAGGATTGTACGTCGACAAACCAGTTTTTCACCTTGACCAATATGAAACAAATTTCGAAATAGAAATTACTATTTTTCAACATAATAATCAGGTCATTACTGAAAAAGTTTCCAATCCTGTATTTAATTTTAATGGCTGGGAAAAAGGAAAAGGTGGCTTGGCTCTACTTATCTATAATTCACCTAAAGACCTTCCGTTAAACAATGCTCTTGATTGTCGCATCAAGGTCTTGAAACCAGATCTGAGCTTTGAAGAAAAATATGGGCGACCAAAGTTTTACATAAGAAAAATGTCCGATAAATAAGGCATATAAGGCGCTGCAAGGGACAAGCGGGCAAGCGGTGCGCCAGGACAAGCCTGACACTTCTTGTGGGGTGAGAGTCCCCATGGGCAAGGATTAGCCATCCACCTGTACCGAGTGTTGCGTGCGTGGCGGAATTCTGCATCAAGCAGTATCGCAGAATGAACAATACGTGCGAAGCGTACACAGGGAATCACACAGGCCAGACTGGGATTTGAGTTTTATCGAGGTTTACCCCGTAAAAGAGCGATTTTGCCATATATCCGTACAGCGACCAAGAAAATGAAAGCCTCACTTGCAAATTTTACAGTATGGCTTCAAGAGAATATCTCCCTGGGAACCAGTGAGATATTCAGGCTAATACGCTTGAAACTTATAGGGTATTACAATTATTTTGGGGTAACAGGCAACTATGAAATGCTATCGAGTTATTTCTACTATTTCAAAGAAATACTTAGGAGACATCTCGGCAGGAGAAGCCAACGAGGTAAGTGTACCCGTGGCAAGTTTCGCAGGCTGTTACGTATTTATGGTGTACCACGACCACGAATAAAATGGAGTCTGAAGGAATACCCACTTTTGTGGGCATTCAGCTGCTAACCATTAGTTTTCCTGTCATGCGAAGCGAGCTCGACCGAGGAGCCCGGTGCGGTAATTCCGCACGCCGGGATCTGTACGGGGAGGTGTCGGGTGACTGGCATTCCTACCGTGACCGGTTTTTCGGAGTTCAGCCTTGCTGTCAAAGTCACAGGTAAATCAAAGTTCAATGCTGCAAACCCTGCTTGCCCCTGTGCTAAAACGTTGAACTGAACCGCTACCGCGGAAATGACATTGCTAGGATGCAAGTTTTCTGCTAGCATAAACTCTAACATCATGATTGAAACATTGAGATTTTCGAAGAAATGGCACTTAGGTGTAAATTGAAAAATCTCAAACAAAACAAGACGTTAAAAAACAAACCCCATAGGGGCTTTTTCAAGCCTCTTTCTTCTTAAGCCGCGGCTCAGTCCAACAACATTTTATCAATCATCCCGCTCAATTTTTCAGACTTTGGGTGTGAATTGACGATCTCAACATTAAAGAGATGATGAGATGTTTCTGGGCGGGACGAATGATAAAACGCTCTTAGTTAGCCCTTGCAAAAACCGAGCAACAATTGTACAATTGTCTGTATGGATATAATTGCAGATACAAACATATTTTTAGCTGTAGCTTTGGATGAGCCAGAAAAGAACAATATTATCCAGCTCACATCAGGATGTGAAATAATTTCTCCAGAGATATTACCGTATGAAATTGGCAATGCATTATCTGCTATGGTCAAACGGAAGAAAATTACAGGAAAAGAGGCGTTATCAGCACAAAACAAAGCAAACAGTATTCCTGTCAGGTTGATAGATATAGATATTCATAAAGCATTAAAACTTGCTATGAAGTTCAATATCTATGCCTATGATGCTTATTTTTTACAAGGAGCAAAAACTCTTTCTCGTCCACTTATCACGCTTGATAAACGAATGAAGCAAGTCGCTAACGAATTAAACATTGAACTGTTGGAGTAAAGAAAATGCAAGTTTTTACTTATTCGGAAGCTCGTCAAAATCTCTCACGGTTATTAAAACTCGCACAAAAAGAGGAAATCGAGATTCGCAGAAGAGACGGTGCGTCATTTTCTTTGACATCAAAAAAGAAAAAAGCTGCATCACCATTCGATGTTCCAGGAATAAAAACAAAAGCTACAACCAAAGATATATTGGATGCTGTTAGATCGTCAAGAATGAGATGACGTCTATCAAACAAATACCATTCAAAAGCTTAGGAAAGTAAAAGCAAAAAACATCAAGTCTGCTGTTGACTTTGGGGGGCTTTGATCGGGGCCTGTCCACTATTACAGACAGGTTGTTGTCACATGATTGATGTCGATTTGTCCTTGTAACATTTGCAAATCTCATGGTTGCAAACCTATCCTGAAGCGAGTAAAATTGAACATATTGAAAAGACCACGAGAGAAAGGGTGACAAACACCTTGGTCTGCTATTGTTTTTATTAGATAAAGGAGAATGTTTCATGTTGAGTACCGAAAAAATTATCAATGCATTCAAGGCGATCTGTGAGGAAGCTGAAGAAATGCGTAGCCAGGATCTCTCCGATGAGATCAAAACCGGCTTGTCCACGATCATCTCTATTGCTAAACACCAGAGTGATATCCGCAGTGCGGCCAAGGGGAGTTGCGTGGCGCATTCAACATCCTGAAAACATATAAAAAATCGTTGGCAGAAGCGATGCGGCCTTGCTGGTTGACCGTAACCAAGCACATGGTAAGTAACTCTGCAGTTTCACGCACCTCACAATTGTAAGTCGGCACAGGTGGTTCAGACTCGCGCCACCTTGATCTCAAGGGGCACGGTCTTATTGCCTGTTGACCCTATTTTCTCGTTGACAACAACTTTGCGGTTTTATAAGAGTTATTACTAAAAAAAAATTCATATAGTGTTGTTGTGGCGCTGATTGGCTCTGTGTCAGGAGCAATCCTGGTCCGCGTGTGTAATTGATAGAATAATCGTCAAAGGTAACAATGGGTTGTAAATGGGCCGTGAATGCAACGGTTCACCCTGGAGTTACCCCTTGCGGCAACCAGACTAAAAAGCGATTACTTATTACTTATCATTAAAATTAAGAAAGGATTACCAATGGGAAAGAATTATAAAATTGCAGTGATGGGTGGAGATGGAACCGGCCCGGAAGTTGTAGCCGAGGGTGTTAAGGTCCTTAATGCCGCCTCGGAAAAGTTTGGCTTTACCATGGAGTTGACTGATTTTGACTATGGCGGAGAGCGGTATATGGCAACCGGTGAAGTACTGCCTGACAATGCGGTAGAAGAGCTGAGTAAAAACGATGCCATATTTTTAGGAGCAATTGGTCATCCAGATGTTAAGCCTGGTATTCTGGAAAAAGGTATACTTCTTGCTTTGCGCTTTGCCCTTGACCAGTACATTAACCTTCGGCCGGTAATTCTCTATCCAAACGTCGATACTCCGATTAAAGGCAAGGGACCTGAAGAAATTGATTTTGTTGTTGTCCGTGAAAACACAGAGGGCCTTTATGCCGGCGCCGGAGGTGTTTTAAAAAAAGGAACACCGGATGAAGTTGCAATTCAGGAGTCAATCAATACCCGCAAAGGTGTCGAGCGTTGTATTCGTTTTGCCTTTGAGTATGCCAGGAAGAGGAATAAAAGGAAGACCGTCACCCTTTGCGGCAAGACCAATGTTCTCACCTTTGCTTTTGATCTCTGGGAGAGGACTTTTTATGAAGTCGCCGCAGAGTACCCGGACATTACAACCGATTATGCTCATGTTGACGCGACATGCATGTGGATGGTCAAAAACCCGGAATGGTTTGATGTAATTGTCACAGACAATATGTTCGGTGATATTATTACCGACCTTGGCGCCATGATCCAAGGCGGAATGGGTATTGCCGCCGGTGGAAATATCAATCCGGAAGGTGTTTCCATGTTTGAGCCGATCGGCGGTTCAGCCCCCAAGTATACCGGTAAGAATATGATCAACCCCCTTGCCGCCATTGGAGCAGCCCAGATGATGATGGACTATCTTGGCGAGCCTGAAGCAGCCCAAGCAATTGAAAACGCAATAAAATATGTCGTTGCCGAGAAACTCGAAAGCCTCTCGGCCGGAAAAATGGGGTACACCACTGTAGAGGTGGGAGATTTGGTAGCAGCCGCTATTTAACTTATTGTTTTGTTGTCAATAACAAACAGGGCACTATTTTTTAGTAGTGCCCTGGCGGTGATATAGGTCCGGTGGTGTTAAGTTTGAGGTTTAGTGCGGGGGGCAAATGGTCTCTAAAAAAAACCTTTCACAATTGTTCTTGACCCCAATTGTTCTGCCAATTGTTCAGGGTGGACGGTATTGGAATGCCTCCCGTGTCAGTGTGATTGTGCCCTATCTTGGTTATTCTACCGTAGCACAATTGTTCCCCATTGTTATGACCCCAACCCAATTGTTACCATCTACGTGATTCCTGAGAATGGTCAACCAGACCATGTCTGGCTCGTTTTGCATTCTCAATTTGCAAAGGGGGTCACAATAATGTGTGCACATATTATTCTTTTTTATGTGTGATGTCCTCTATTCTTAAGGACACTGTGTCTTGTTCCGAATTAACATCCCGACACACGCTGTAGATATGTCCGGCTTTTACATCTACTTCGATAATGGGGTGTCCAATTTTATCCATCACGGAATATGAATACCGTATTCTATGAACCCCGGGCTTTAAATACAAAGTACGATCTAAATTCGCACCAGTAAGAGAAAAAATAGTTTTACCATCAACCTCAGTTGCATTCATGTTTTCAAAAAATGCTCCCATAGAGACACAATCTTTGATGATAGCAAGTTGACTGTTGTCAAGCTTTTTGCCTTCATATACATGAAACTGTGTACAACCTTCCAGAGTAAGAATAAGCAACATGCATAGTAGCGTTATAATTATTCTCATTTGTATTTCCTCCTTAATGGCACTATGTATTGATAAATAGGCAATATTTGTCTAAACAGCACCCTCATTTCTACAAGATATTTCAAATATCAATTGCATTTATGCTATTTGTCGAAAAAGCATTATAGGGGTCCCCTATTTCGTCCCCGGCAATAAAGCACATTCCTGTATTTCTTTTTCTCCCACCTTGGCTGAAACAACACTTAAATGAGGTCGACCCATAAGAAAACCAACACTAATGGAACCTTTTATGTAATATGTCTGGCCGACCTCGACATCCAGAGTTATTGCACTTTTGGCTTCAGTCGATGCAGAAAATTCAATCTCTCCAGGATTTGTTTGATGAGGAAAATATCCGCCGTTTTTCAACGTAGTAATCGTATTTCCCCCAACTTTAATGTCGTAAGAGATTGCTGATCCTGTAAAAGCAGGAACTCGATATATATAAACCAATCCTTTATCTGTCGAGATATGGTCGATTTTAGAAAATGCCGGTCCTTTTGCTGCGCAACCAGACAAAAAAGACAAGACCAACACTAACAAAACTCCTTTAAATAATAGATGATTTTTTCTTTTCATAATCACGTTCTCCAATGTTAGTCACAATTTTTCTTGACTAGTAGTTTGGTTCAAGAAGTCTTTATCTTGACACATTTGTTGCTCAATATTGTTTCTTATAGAAATGAGTCCTTTCTTTCTCATTTCTGAAAATGTTTCCCCCTGATGAAAAAGATTTCTTGTTTTTTCCAGGAGACAAACAGATTCATACGATTTAATTACTTTGCTTTCCTGCAAAATATCCAGTTTACCTATGATACAAACGTCATCTTCACCTATCGGGGCACCAATGAGGGTAAGAGGATTAAAAAGAGGTATTATCTCGCCTGAATTAAACAAATAATCCCTGCCATAGGTAACCTGGTATTCATAGTTGAAATCCAAAGAACGCTTTCCATAGGTTACATTGTCACTTTTTATTGTTCTCGGCAGGTATTGAATATTTTTTTTATAATGAATGGTGCCACTGAGTTGAAACCCACGGCAATCCGACTTGTTAACCATTGGTGTTACCTTCATTGAAGTGGCACACCCAGTTACCAAAAAAGCTATAAAAAATAATAAAGAAGATGCTTTGGCATTTGTCGCAATTCGGGTTTTCATATTTTGCTTAGTTATTTTCTTAGGCTATCTTTTGTAGTTATCAGCATAAGGAGAGCATTGCGGGCAGAGTATCCAATCACTATTATCTACCATAGCCTTAGCTTTCCATTGTGAATATTGATCTTCACTTGATAGACCCATGGCTGCGCCCATTTCTGAGAGCCTCAGTCCAGTTGGATATGTAATATCCTCCTTGAAAGGATTGAATCCATTTTGAATGATTTTTTTAAAATCATTTGAAAAAAATCTTTTAGAGCTTGTTGTTATGTTGATGCTGCAAATATCGCAGTTTGACATGATGTTCTCCTTTTTGTTTCCTATACGATTGTTTTATTCTTCTGCAGAAATTTACAATGATTTGCGACACATGCAGCAATTACTATGGTTGTTTAAATGTGATTTTCCCTGAGCGGTACAAGAGTTACAAACAAAGAGATTCACGCCTTCATATGGCACTACAGCGCAATTGCTACTACCATACATAGATGCTTGAACTGGTTTTTGGCAAATACCGCAAACGCCGGTTTGGTTTTTAAGCATTACCGCGGCAGCATATTTGCCACCTTTGTCGTGACATGCCTGTGAACAATATGGTTCCCTGAATCCACCACGAATTATCATGAAATCCACCCGTTGCCTGAATTATTAAAATGTACAAATCATTTTTCTTGTTTTTTTCCCCTCAAGGGGGCACTAAAAAGTTTTTCGATCAAGTCGGATTAAATAGGAATATAAAGCAATGAAATAAGGCGTACAATTGACATTGTGGAACTATTTGGCGGTTTTTGTGAAAAGATGGTTGAAAATGGGACAAGCTGAGAAGGGCGGCGCAATTATTGCAAAGTGAGGGGGAAGGAAAAAGAAAAAATTAAATTTCTCCAGGATGTCATCCCCGCGGAGGCGGGGATCCGATTACGAACAATGCCTCTGGATTCCCGCCTTCGCGGGAATGAGAAAAAATGGCTGAGTTTCATGGGCAATCAGAAAAGATAAAGAGTTAGAGTTGTTAAAAACTCTTGATTATCTCCAGTTCTCTCTGCATGTCCACAAGTGTTTGCATTCTTGTTGTCAATTGTTCTTCAAAGTCCGGATAGTCACGAGGGCAATTTTTTAAAACAAAAGCACCGGTATTGAGGACATTATTATAGTTTGGATTATTAGGTATAGTAGAGATCTTGAGATAGCGATCCATGGTTCGGGTTCGGCAATTTCCCGCGTCATCAATGTTAGCTGTCCATATTCCGCTTTTATCGGCCAGGTTTACTTTCGTCTTTCCGCTGGTCAGTTCCCAGTAGCGTACAGAGAGGTTCATTATGTCATAAATGGCAATCCGAATTTCTTTTGTAACACGTTTCTCCTTATGTTGCCCCTTTTCCATTCCCCGGATGATTTGTATCAATTCAAGCTTTTCCCAGGCCTTTTGAATGGCTACGACTAATTCATCAACACCCAGTGGTTTGTGCAGATAGCTAAAAGCACCGAGTTTCGCGGCTTCCACTGCTGTCTTTCGTCCGCCATGGCCAGTGATAAAAATGCACTGTACATCAGGTCGTAACTCCTTAGCTTTTTTCACCAGCTCGATCCCGTCCATACCCGGCATCCGAATGTCTGAGATGACAATTGGAATGGGCTTCTTATATAAAATCTCGATAGCTTTTTCGCCGGAGGTGGCTGTGTGAACTTTATAAGCAAACTCTTGGAGCTGCCATTGCAACATCTCAAGTAAGTCAGATTCATCATCAACAATTAAAATATTTCTCCTTTCATCCATCGATCAATTCCTTGTTTAGCTTTTTATTCTAATCCTGAAAAGGCAGCCTTGTCCTTTGTTGCTCTCAATCTCTATGAGAGCTGTATCTAACTCATTAATAATAGCATTAATAATAGATAGACCAAGTCCTGTTCCATCTCCGACTTTTTTGGTCGTATAAAAAGGTTCCATACAGCGATCTTTCACCTCTTTATTCAAGCCGATACCATTATCTTCAACTTCAAAGATGACCTCCATTTTATCGACATCATCGTAAAGACGTACGCTTATCGTTTTCTCATAGTGTTCAGCGGCCGTCTTATCTTTTTCTTCAACTGCATAACGGGCATTGGATAATAGGTTCACAACAACTTGTTCAAATTTTTGTGGATTCATTTGTACCTTGGACAATTTTTCAGGTAGAGAAATTTCAAAATGAATTTGATGTATTCTAAACTGTTCCCTGAAAAAGGATAGCGCCCTCTCTAAAGGTTCCACAAGGTCTATCGAATTATCAACATACTGTCCAACTCTAACAAAGGAGCGCATATTATTAATAATAGTCACGGCACGATCAACTTGGGAAACGATCACGCCTGAGGCTTTGGCTTCTATTGTGTTCTTGCTTTGATGGTCAAAGTATTTTCTTAGTCCGTCAGCGGCAAGACGGATAATGGCCAGGGGTTGATTAATTTCATGGGCGATTCCGGTGGCCATTTCTCCCATGGCGGTAATCCTTCCGGCATGTACCAATTGTGTCTGTTGCTCTCGTATTTTTCTATCCGCTTCCCTGGACCTTTTAAATAAAAATGCTAACAGAAAAACTGCCATCAAGAAGCCAAAAAAGATAAATCCGGATACAAAAAAAAGTTTAAATCTGACATCCGCGATAAAATGGTGGTAGAATTCACTGCTGTTATAAAATCTGGCAATACCACGCAACTCTTTTGTCGTCCTGGAATATATGGGGATTTCAGTTACGAAACAATCCTCACAGTTTGGCGATCCTCTTTTTATGTTTAGCGACATTTCATCGTTTTTCACAACATCATAATCGACTTCAAGTTCAACGCCCAATATGAAGGGATTATTGGTGTCGGGATCGGAGAGAAGCATTATGGTATCCAGGGCTTTGATCACTTCCTCCTGCTGTACGAATTGTCGGTCTACAGCAAGTGCATCCGCGAGAAAGTACACCTGTGATTGGGCCAATGCTCTTGCGGTAATTTCGGCTTTGTCCCGAAGCTGAGGTTCCAGCACATTGACCCAGTACAAGATCATCATTGATTCCAGAACCAACGTCAATGTCAGCAGTATCAGGGTGATTAGACCCTGTAGCCGGCCTTTTGTTTTATACTGTTTTTCTCTACTCATAGGCCTTGGTCACCCTTAAAAAAAACGGCTTGATACGAATGCCGGATAATCGCATGGTTGTTATATTTATGTAAGGGAGGATTCTGTCAACAATGACAATCCCTCCTGATATACCAGCCTCGACATCACCTTTAAAAGGTGAAAAAATAATGGCATGCTGCTTTTTTCCGAAATGAATTATATCACTTGGACTGTCGGTGAGTTTTTGAGCAATAAAAACACCAGCTATTTGAGTATCTTTATAGTTTTCTAATGAATTGTGGTTGCTGAGTTCGATTCGGATGGGTATTCCACGGATTGTGTTGACTTTTTTGAGATGACGGGCCATTTCTTCGGCAGCCCCCTTATCATTAATATATTTCAGGATGAGCAAAAGTTTGCCGTCAGGCCCTGTTTTTGAAGCAATATCCTGATCCGCAGCCAGCATACTTGGAAACAAGTCAAGCCCGGCCCAAATGCGCTGAGTCTCTCTGTCCTGGGCATTAAGCTTATATGGTAAGAAGCAAATTAACAGCGCAATTATTATAAAGTAACAGCAGCTATGCTTCATTTTTATTTGATTATGATTTTGCAACCGCAAGCCTCATGTGCTGGGTTCTTAATTACTTCTTGCCAACAAAACTTAAGGCCACCTTGAAATAGAAGGTGAATGATTTGAAGTAAGATTTCGTTAGTGTTTTAGAAAATACTTTCTTGAAGCTACTTATAGCCCTTAAGGGGGCACGAAACTGAGTCTAGGAGCGTGTCCGAGGATGCCCTTTTGACCAAAATGACTATTCTCGGACAAGCTCCTAGGATTATTTGCTGTTTATCGGGTTAGAATTTATAGGTTACCTGGAGCCACCATTGTCGTCCGGGCCGTGGAAAATCTTCAGGATAGGAAGGATATCGATTTCCAGAGAGAGAGAATTCTTCCAAAGGTGCCGGGTAACGGACATCCTCATCAAACAGGTTTTTGATACCGGCCCTTAAAATCAACCCTTTAAATCCAAGATCGAATAACGAGCCGACGATGTCTACTGTATGGTATGCGTCAAGATTCTCTCTACTATCCAACTGTTCTCTGTTGCGATTGCCAACATAGCGGTATTGAAGCGCAAGATTCAAAAAGTTGATGGGCTGGTAAATGAGGCCTATATTTCCGAGCCAATTGGCAGCCTGCGCACCTTCCGGGACGGTGGCAGAGTCTTGAGCCTGCACATAAGAAAGGTTGGCATCCAGTTTCAGGTTGTGTCTCAGTTTCCTTTCTATCTCAAACTCCGCCCCATAGAAACGATTTCTTCCGGAGTTCTGGTGCTTAGCTTCGT
>SWBY01010199.1_pt2 | contig 12443 bp, 13 predicted proteins | sample 4693071 | NCBI WGS metagenome assembly SWBY01 (sample SAMN10267273, study PRJNA491770) | bioreactor metagenome | isolation source: DHS bioreactor inoculated with marine methane seep sediment | place: Japan: Omine Ridge, Nankai Trough | collected 2006-05-06 | reverse complement strand
TCTTTCCGTCCTCGTCTTTCCGTCCTCGTCTTTCCGTCCTCGTCTTTCCGTCCTAAGCCTCCTAGGTATCCAGCTTCAACTCTTCTGCATCCTGGGTGATAATCGCTGCGCCGAACAGCAGGGTAAGCTCTTCACCCGGATCGCTGCCATACATCTGGGTCAGTTCCCAGCGTATTGCCTGGGCCATTGCTGGCGTCAAGTGGATGCCAATAACCTGGCTGCCGTCTTGTTCGGCCAGGTCGATTTGCCTTTTTAGTTCATCTACAACTGCTGTCATCGTCGTTCCAAACCATACTGAAGAGGCGAGAGGTTATCGCCGGGGCAGAGTCTATTCTATGGCCTGACCCGATGGGGTACAACCAGCATACTAGCTCGAAGGGTGATTAGGCGAATTATGAGGACAGCCACCACTTGAAAGCCGAACAAATAATTACTCCATCACCTGCGTCTAATATCACGCGCAAATATTTTCTAAATTCGTTGGTTTGTCGGCGAAAAGCCAGGCTGTTATTAGAGATGAACCAGATAATGCAATGGCTGGACGATTGAGGTTCTTCCTGAAACAGGTGAATGTCAATTGATGGGTGTCCCCGACTTCTCCCGACTTCTCGCCGACTTCTACGAATTTAACTTAGCGGCGATATATGCGGTAGTCCATGCCGCCTGAAAATTATAACCTCCGGTTATGCCGTCAATATCCAATAGCTCTCCGGCAAAATAGAGGTTGTTACACACCTTGCTTTGCATGGTATTAACATCCACGCTTTCCAGACTGACGCCGCCGCAGGTGACAAACTCCTCCTTGAATGAGGTCTTACCTCGTACCGAATAGATATCGTTGGTTAGCAGGTTCACCAATCTGTTGAGCCCCTTCTTTCCGAGCTCTCCCCACTTTTTTGTTTCTGGCAGATCACTTTTCTTCAGCAGATAACGCCAGAGTCTTTCCGGCAGGAAATAGGGTCTTATGTTTGGCAGGAGTTTTTTTGGATGCTCACTAACGATGGTTTTTAGATCATCCATGACAACTTGGTTATTCTGCACCCCGGTCCAATTCAGCTGGATCTGAAATTCGTAGCCTTTTTCACTCAGCAACCTGGCGCCGAAGGCCGATAGCTTTAAGATCGCCGGACCGCTCATGCCCCAGTGCGTAATCAGTAGCGGTCCTGCTGATTTTAGTTTTGTACCCTGTATGCTGACCAGGGTATTTCCCACCACCACCCCCATCAGCTCAGTCACCGGTTCTTTAGGCATATTGAAGGTAAACAGTGAAGGGACCGGATCTTCTATCTTATGATTAAGATGCTCGAGCCAACGCAAGCCCTTTCTATGCGGACATCCGCCAGTGGCGACAATTACCTTATCGAAGACCCTCGCTGGGACTCCCTCCTCAATAAACCTCAACTCCAACCTGTCACCGCTTGGTTTGATGGTTTTTATCCCCCGCCCCAGTTCAATCTGCACATTCAATTGTTCCGTCTGCTGTAGGAAACAGTCGACTATGCTTTGTGAATCTTGGGATGCCGGAAACACACACATGTCATCCTGAGTTACCAGAGGAACGCCCCTGGACTCAAACCACTGTATGGCATCTGTGGTATTGAAGGCATGAAAGGCTTTTTTTAACGCCCTGCCGCCTCTTGGATAGGCCGCGGACAGTTCACTTATAGAGGTGCAGCCGTTGGTGACATTGCATCTTCCTCCACCGGATACCCTGACCTTGGCCAAAAACTGTTGTGATTTCTCGAAGATGACAACCTTGGCATTCGGATAATTTTCTTTTACCGCAATCGCCGCAAAGAAACCCGCCGCGCCACCGCCTATTACTGCAACCTTCATCTAGAAAGCCTGGTACGAGTGTCGGTTCATCTCTATTACCACATCAAGTCGTCCGGCACCTGAAATTCGGCATAGGGATCATCTTCATCCGTACCATCCGACGCAACCACATTACAAACTAGCACACAGGATGGATCGCGCAGTTTTATCTTGTCTGCCACTCCGGCTGGCACCAGTTCATAACCCGCTCCCAATTTGACTACGGCCAAACGGCCCCGCACCAACTGAGCATGTTGTTCATCTGTCACGTACAGGCGCTGTACCTTGTTGCCATCAGTGAAGTTAAACCCAATATCCCCTTGGGCATCTTCGATGCGATTCATCTGAATCAGCTGTTTAATCTGGGCAGCCAGAGCAACTTGCTCTGCGGCCAGCTTGCGCTGCTGATTCAGCTCGCGGTCCCGAGCAACCTTCTCGGCTTGAGCCTGCTGGGCCAGCAGCTTGCTTTCGGCCAGTGGTTTGGCCTTCTTTCCCTTTTGTTGCTTGGCCTGTTTTTGTTTATCTTTCTTCGCCTGCTTGGCCGTCTTGTCATCCACCAGCCCGCTCTTTTTCAACTGGTCAAACAGTGAATTACCCATGCTGAGCTCCTGTTAAATCCAGTCGCATGTTCATTTAAGTTGTATCCGAATCTTCTCTTGCCCAAACTCTATGATATCGCCTGAAACAATCTTTTTACGTTTCCTGGTTTCGACCTCGCCATTTACCAACACCAGACCTTCAGCAATAACCGACTTGGCTTCTCCGCCACTGGAAACCATACCTTCAAACTTAAGGATCTTATACAGCTCAACTGGTTGTTGTGAAATTTCGACTTCTCTCATTGACCTATTGGCTCAGGAGTAGCTTGTTGAGTGGGGATATCTGACCGCCAATCGGCAGTCAAGTAGAACAAAACGGAGATGTTGTGCGTACCACAATAGTCCTGAGACGGCCCGGTCCTGACCAGCGACGCGGACTGCCTCAGAAGATTTGTTACCAGCTAAACAGCACCCACTGGGGAACGGAGATGTTATGAATATCGTCCACTCTGGCATCCAGTCTGCCATCACCATCCGAATCGATAAAGTAATATGCAGGGCCAGCAACTGGCACGACCTTGACCATGTAGACCTGTCCATTGACGCTATACCGATGCACCGTGCCCTTGTCCGTCTGTTTGATGGTTACTTCCGGCTCTAACACCTCACCACTCTGTACCTGTGGTGGTGGCGGTGGAGCTACAGGCAGAGGCATCGGCTTACTATCGTCCGCCGCCAATACAGCCATGGGGGCTGCAACCAATAGACAGAGGGCAAGCAAGATCTTATTCATAACTGTTTCCTTTGTTTATTTTTACTTTCATGCCTAGTTGACCGATTGAATCAGCACAGGGCATTGAGGTTAAGTAGCAATATCTTATTACAGTTCCAGCAGGATTTCCTTCTCCTTTGCGGAAGGTTCAAATCCACGGGCCTCATAATGGGCAAAGATGGCATCTACCACCTCTGCCGGCTCTTCACAGATAGACACCAGATCCAGATCCTCCGGGTCGATTGTACCCTCTTTGCACATGGACTCTCTAAACCAGTCAAGCAGTCCTCTCCAAAACTCCCCATTCACCAGGATGATGGGGATACGCCTGGTCTTTCCGGTCTGTACCAGGGTCAATATCTCCGCCAGTTCATCCAGGGTGCCAAAGCCTCCGGGGAGCACCACATAGGCTGAGGCATACTTTACAAACATCACCTTACGGGAGAAAAAGTGGCGGAAATGCAGCGCAATATCCTGATACTCATTATCTGTCTGCTCATTTGGGAGCTGGATATTCAGTCCGATACTTGCAGATTTACCCATAAATCCACCCTTATTGACCGCCTCCATTATCCCAGGTCCGCCACCACTGATAACGGAAAAGCCGCTGTCAGAGAGCAGGCGCGATATCTCCTCTGCCTTCTTGTAGTTGGGGGCATCGCGGTGGGTCCGGGCTGAGCCAAATATGCTGATGGCGGGCCAAACCGGGGCCAATCGCTCAAAACCTTCCACGAACTCCGCCATTATCTGGAATATCTTCCAGGATTCGCGGGTAAGCTGGCCACCGTGTCTCATCTGGTCGGAGAATCTTCTATTGTTATCTGTATCCATATTTTCCTATATCGCAAAAAGCGGACTTTGGTACTGCTTCAACTTCCGATTATGGCAAAAGGTCACGCTACATGCCATTTACCAGCAGCGTTGTGTGTTGATAGTTTCCTGAGTATCCGCATAATACACCGCCTCTCTGCCAATAACTGATAACGCTCCACATGCCTGCACTCAATCCACGACAACACGAGGCCGTCCACTATCTTGATGGCCCCCTCCTGGTGCTGGCGGGGGCCGGGTCTGGCAAGACTCGTGTAATCACCGAAAAGATCGTCCATCTGATAAAGGGGTGTGAGCTGGAGCCACAGCATATTACCGCCGTCACCTTCACCAACAAGGCTGCGCGGGAGATGCGCACCCGGGTAGGCCGATTGCTCAAGGGCAAGGCAAGCGAAGGGATCAATATATCCACCTTCCACACCCTGGGACTTAATATCATTCGGCGGGAGATAAAATCCCTGGGCTATAAATCAGGCTTTACCATCTTCGATGACCAGGACACGGAGGGCCTGCTGAAGGAGCTGCTGCGCAAGGATAAGATAGATGACAGCCTACTGTCCGGCCTGCGCTGGCGTATCTCCGAATGGAAGAACGACATGCTCAACCCGGAACAGGCCCTGTCCCAAGCGGAAGACAATCTGGACACCAGGGCCGCCCTGCTCTACGCCGCATATCAGCGCAGTCTGCGCGCCTATAACGCGGTGGACTTTGATGATCTGATCCTACTCCCCGCCCTGCTGTTTCAAGATCACCCTGAGGTGTTGGACCGCTGGCAGAACCGCATTCGCTATATGCTGGTGGACGAATACCAGGATACAAATACCAGCCAGTACCATCTGGTTAAACAGCTGGTGGGGGTACGCCAGGCCCTGACCGTGGTGGGTGATGACGACCAATCCATCTACGCCTGGCGAGGTGCCAAGCCGGAAAACCTGGTCAAGCTAAATGAGGACTTCCCGCGTCTCAAGGCGATCAAGCTGGAACAGAACTACCGTTCCAGCGGCCGTATCCTGCGTGCCGCCAACCAGCTTATATCCAACAATCCCCATGTGTTCGAGAAGAAGCTGTGGAGCGAGCTTGGCCCCGGAGACCCGCTGAGATTCATCGAGTGCAAGAATGACATCCTGGAGGCGGAAACCGTGGTGTCCGAGATCCTGCGGCGCAAACTCAAGGGCGAGGTAAACTTCGGGCAGTACGCCATACTCTACCGCGGCAACCACCAGGCCAGGACCTTTGAGACCACCCTGCGTCGCCACCAGATCCCCTACTTTCTCAGTGGTGGCACCTCATTCTTCAGCCGAACCGAGATCAAGGACGTCATGGCCTACCTGCGTCTGCTGGCCAACCCCAACGACGACTCGGCCTTCCTGCGCATCATCAACACCCCCAGACGTGAGATCGGCCCCACCACGTTGGAGAGGCTTGGCAACTATGCAACCGGACGCGATATAGGCCTGCTTAGCGCCTGCGATGAGATGGGACTGCAACATACCGTGACTGGACGGCCGCTGGAACGGGTGCAGGAGTTCGCCCGTTGGATCGGAGAGTTTCAACGACGGGCGGAACATGACCATCCCGTAGAGACGGTACGCCAACTACTCAAGGATATAGAGTATGAGGATTGGATCTATGAAAAGAGTTCTAGTGACAGCGTGGCGGAGTATCGCATGGACAACGTGAATGAACTGGTTAAATGGATAGAAAACCTGCACCGAAGCGAATTCGGGGGGGAGAACCTGTCCGAAATCATCAACCATCTGGCACTGCAAGACATCCTGGAGCGTCAGGATGAAGATGAGGGCGGAGACCGGGTACATATGATGACCCTGCATGCGGCCAAGGGGCTGGAGTTTCCCCACGTATTTCTAGTGGGCATGGAAGAGGAGCTATTGCCGCATCGCAGCAGCATTGAAGAGGACAACATCGAAGAGGAACGCCGCCTGGCCTACGTCGGCATCACCCGTGCCCAGCGCAGTCTGATAATGACCATGTCCAGCAAACGCAAGCGGTTTGGTGAGGTCATCAACTGTAGTCAAAGCCGCTTCGTTGAAGAGTTGCCCCAGGATGACCTGAAGATGGAGGGTGGAAAACACCAGCTATCAGAAGAAGAAAAACAGGAACGAGGGACATCACACCTAGCCAGCATGCGGACATTGCTGGGGACCGATTAGGCGAAAATTGCAGCGCAAAAAAAAGCCCCAACCAGAAGAAGGGGCTTTTAGATATAGTCTCGGTACCAGCTAGGTCTACTGATTACCCAACCACTCCGCGATGGTCTTCAGATCCTTGTCATCCACCCCGGCGACGATGCCTTTCATGACGATAGACTGACCATTGTTACGGGCACCGCTTTTTATATCCAGCATCTGGTTGTATGCATATTGGACCGGAAGACCAGCGACCTTTGGATAGGTCGGCAGCAATGTCTTTCTTCCATCAGCACCATGGCAGGCCGTGCAGCCCTTGGCGACATATAGTGCGGCGCCATCAGCAGCGGGAGCGGCCTTTGCAACCGGTGCAGAAGCAGCCGGTTTCTCGGCCTCAGCTGCTGGTGTGGTCGCCTCGGCAGGCGCCGCTGTTGAAGCATCAGCCGGTGCCGTAGTTGAAGCAGGCGCAGCCTGACCTTCAATGGCGACCGTCCCCACTGGTTTAATCCGCTCTAAAACCTCAGAGCGAGAATCCGCAAATACCGGACCAGCGATAACCATCGAAGTCGCCAGCACGGCCACAACACTCTTGAAACAGGAAACCATTCTATGACCCACAGCTGCTACCTCCATCAAATTCAATAAACCGCCGCAGTATAGCGGCAGAAAGATAAAATATCGACTCAGATCTGCCCAACCTCTACACAGCAGAGGCAGTTATGATGCTAAACCCAGGTTATTCATATATAGGTACTACACCTAGACGTAATCAGGACCAGGGGTTAATATGCGCCACCCTGTCACCGGCCAGGCAACCGGATGGATATATAAAGACAAGGGATGTAGTATTAACAAAATCAAGCGCCTGTAGCTCAGCTGGATAGAGTACCGCCCTCCGAAGGCGGGGGTCACAGGTTCGAATCCTGTCAGGCGCGCCAATTAAATGATCTAAAGAACACACCTAACGCATTCAGGATAACCCAATTCTGGTGTAACTCTTACCGACTCCAAAAACTTTCAAATTAGAGCACTGAAGACGTCTTGGCTTGTTCCTCTGTATCTCGTGTTGCTTTCTCATTGAAAGAAGAATCTATCGATTTCCTCAGATTACCACTAGTCTTAATTTCCGCCTTTGAGTCGAGATCTTGTTCTTTCTTATTTGAGGCGTTCGATACCAATGATGCCTTTAATTTTTCAGCCGAATCATTTAAAGCGACATATACAGCATTGGTAAGATTAGGGTAGCCCTGTTCTTTTTCATCCCACGGCTCAGGAATAAGTTTGGTTGCCAGAATATTTTGATACCAATAGACCCTGCCCGTATCTATATCAACAAGCTCACCTATCAATGTAGCGGTTGCTATTGGCTCTGAAGTTGGAATTGGTCCGTAATAATCACGTGTTGTACCTATACTTCCAATTCTAATCAATAAAATATAATCGTACTTATCTGCGTAACTTGAATAGTCATTTGAACTTTTACCATTTTTATGGAGCTTAAGTTTGTCCGCTACAACTTTAGGCAAAGGCTTTTCAATAATATCAACGATGAAACCTTTTTCTTCCAAGACATTTACAAAGCCTGCTCTTATGTCTGAAAAGGTTTTGAATTCTAACGTTTTCAAATGCGCACTTAGTGATTTATTCATCGCATATATTACGGCCAAATCAAACAGTCCAATACTACCGGTAAAATGAGGCTCTGCTTGTTTTGGCTCAGCTAATAGCACACCTACTTTAATATCGTTGGATTCTTCATGTATCGCTAGATCAATGGCGGGTGGAATAGAAACACATCCCGCCATCAAAACAACCACTAGAATGACGAGAATCCTTGTTATATTTTTCATTTTTACCTACCTTAGTTTTTTATTTTCTGCGATAAAGTATTATTTGATCGTTATGTAGGGATAATGCTTAATCTCCCCTCGAAGCGTTCGAAAGGTAATATAACCTTCGTTTGCTGCGAGCACTTTCCCCATCTCAAAATACTTCCCCATATGATTTGTAAAACGAACCTCAGTGTTTTTTAACTTTCCAGATTTCTTTGACATATCAGAAAAGACCAGAGATGGGACTTTTGCCAACATACTACTAATCCTTTTATCGGCAAATTTTCGATCTTTTGTATTTAACTCTGAAAACTGCTCACTATCTTCAAGCAACCATCTTGACTGAATATGGAAATAATTCCGATATATTATCTCATTTCTATGTGATACCAATTCAGCAAGTACTATCAACTGCAATGATCCGTAATTTGCACTGACAGCAAGCGAGTGTGTCAATCTCAGTGTATTGCCTTTTTGTTTTTTTACGTCCAATGTATTGATAAATACAGGTATCCGATACGCCTTCTTCACTCCATTAAAAGCAACCTCCCAATCTGTATCATTCAGCAGTCCAAGCCAATTTGCCACAGGCTCATTAGCTTTATTTTGTGCTCTTGACTGTGCAATACCCTTAACTATTGCCCCCCCTATGAGAACCACTGCCAGTCCTGAGGCTGGATCATATTGCGGGTTAGTCATCGCGGCATTCATATGAGCTTGATTCATAGAAAATGCCAACGCAGTTCCGTCATAACCAAGTGTAGATAATGAAACACGGCAAGATTCTTTAGGCTCAATCAGCAACACTTGGTCAGCTTGAGCATCTGTACTGGTTTTGTGAACAACCTTTTTGACGTTAGTTGTACAACCCAGATTTATTATGCTGAGTACAATAAGCGCCGCAGGTAAAATATTGTGTCGCCCGATCACAAGGATTTCCATTTTTATTATTTGTTCTACGCCACTGCAATTGGCACATCCTGTCAACAACTGGCCTCGTTTGGCCATAATCACTACTGTTGTTCGGCCAATTTAAATCAATACTTTTTTTGTATCAACAACAATATAGATGCCTACCTAATAACCACCTGCGCCTCAAAGCCATACCTAATAACACTCTATTGCAAGCACTTAATCATTGTATTTTGATATATATCACACTTTTATAGATATATTTTCCAACGTTTGGACTGGGATCTCACCCCAAAACAATTCGGCTTGTTGTTGGACGCATAGTCAATAAGGATTACAGGTGCAATAAAAATGTAGTCACCTGTAATCCAATCAATGACAACCGCCTAACAACAAAGGAGAGCATTATGTCTTGCCTCACCCCTCGAATAACCACGTTTGTATTGGTCTGCGGTGTATTGACCTTTCAAGCCGCAACTGCGGCAGATGACATGACCATCAATCGTCTGCTCGCCTCTCAGTGCTCACAATGCCATGGGACCAATGGCCGTTCAGTCGGAGATATAGATTCACTCGCAGGAGAGGATGATATATCTGATGAACTAAATGAGATGCGCAATAAAAGTAATCCTGATGACATCATGGAACACCAAGCCATGGGATACACCAGCGATCAGATCCGGCGTATTGCCGCTTACTACGCCACAGCATCTGAGAACGGCGGATCTAATACCGGGGATTCTGGTGGAACTGATTCCGGAGGTTCAGGTGGATCTGATTCGGGAAATTCGGACGACTCACATAAAGACAAAAAATCCAAGCATAGAAAAAAATCCAGAGACAGAGACAGAGACAGAGACAGAGACAGAGAAAAATCCAAACACAGAGAAAAATCCAAGAAAAGGGACAAATCAGAGCGCAGAAGATCAAGAGATTCCGATTAACGCCTGACTTGCCAGATAGAAATATCTATCAGATTACCTTTTTCAGTTAGAAATAACCTGGAGCTTAGACCCATGAAATTTAATCGTAGACACTTTTTAAAGACCGCAGGTGTCGGCCTGGCCCTAGCAAACATTCCTGGTGCAATCCACGCTGCCACTCCTCCGCGTATAGTTGTCATCGGTGGCGGCTTCGCCGGGGCTACCGTGGCCAAGTACCTCCGCCTCTGGAGTAACAACACCGTGGATGTGACGCTGGTTGATCCCAATCCGTTCCACACCTCATGCATACTCAGCAATATGGTATTGAACAACACCTTTGCCTTTAGTGACCTGGAAATTCCCTATAGCCATCTGCAAGCGAACTATGGGGTAGACGTGGTTCAAGATAGCGCCGAGGAGATAGACGGTGCAGGCAATAGGGTCCGCCTCAAAGGCGCTGGCTGGCAAAGCTATGACAGGCTGGTGATTGCTACCGGCATCGGGTTCAAGAGCATTTATGGCCTGGATTCCCAAGTCAATCCTCATGCATGGATAGCCGGAGAGCAGACCAAAATGTTGGCCTCACAGGTTGCATCTATGCAAACGGATTCAACCTTCGTCATGAGTATTCCGAAGGCACCTTATCGCTGCCCTCCCGGACCTTACGAGCGTGCATGTCTGGTAGCAGATCAACTGGTAAGGAGTGGATACACCTCAGGGAATACTCCACGTGTAGTGGTGCTTGATGCCAACCCTGGCATTCAGGCAGAGGCAAACACCTTCACCCGCGCCTTTAACGATCTATACGGCAACATAATTCAATACGTAACTGATGCCGAGGTACAGAGTGTTGATTCGAACGGAGGCACTGTATATACCAGCGCCGGACAATTTCACGGTGATGTGTTAAATATTATCCCTGATAACCAAGCCACCAAGTTTGTGCTAGATTCCGGCTTAACTGACGGCGATCGCTGGGCACCGGTTGATCCAACCACATATGAATCCACCCTGTCAGAGTTCGGAGGCATTCATATTATTGGCGACTCTCAGGGTAGCAATGCGCCAAAATCCGGCCACATGGCAAATGCCGAGGCCAAGGTATGCGCAGATGCAATACTGCGGATACTCTCCGGGTTACCTACGGATAGCGATGAGCGTCTGGCGAACCTGACTACCAACTCGGCCTGCTACAGCCCCATCACACGCAACCAGGCATCTTGGTTAACGGCAAACTACGCCTACGACAAGGATTTTGACCAGATGCAACTAGTCCACGTAGGTGAGGCGGAAGAGTGGAGCAATGATAACTTCAAGGAGATGTTTGTGTGGGCCAGCAATATGTTTACCGATAGCTTCGCGTAATCCTACTGTACTATCGTCCAAAGGCCATCCCATCCGGGGTGGCCTTATTGTTTCTACAGTCATATAAAACGGCGCCAAACATACCGCTACCGCAAGATATATTTGCGTACTAGCTTATGTGCTTCCATCACCACCAATACCGTCACAGGGCCACGAACAGTAGATGCAGCCACAGATCGATGGACTGGCATAGTGAAGTGTAGTCAGACAAGCAGGGGAATACCGAAAACTGTACCGGATAAGCACAGGGGATGGAAGGCTGAAGGGTCCGCCAGAATAATCAGCTAAGATCAGGCAACCGCTCTATCTCGATACAGGGTTTTCTCGAGTCGATAGAACAACTCGCGCCTATCAAAAGGCTTCTCCATATAATCATTGGCCCCAATCTTGGTAGCCCAAAACTGTTCGACGGCCTGTCTGTTGCCACTGATGATGACGATGGGAACATCCTTCGTATCTGCCTTCTTCCGCAGTTTGCGAGTGGCCTCAAAACCATTGATGCCAGGCATGACCACATCCATAAATATAATGTTAGGCAGGTGTTTCGATGCCATATCCATCCCAGCCTCACCATTATTGGCCTCCAGCACACTATAGCCAGAGTCATGCAGCATCTTTGACATCACAAATCGTACAGTGGAAGAGTCGTCCACAATGAGTACACTGGCACCAGTGGGTGGGGTGATACGTCTGTGTTCACGCCGTTCTTCACCATATTCGAACAATCGTTTTTTCCTGCTAAACAGACGTCTTAATATCGGCTGACCCATTAATACTCCCCCCATTCTTCTTGCCAACTCATTCCATGCTCGGACCCATTAGTGAATAATATCGACTCAAGGTCAACCAGTGTGATGTGGGTATCGCACAGAGTGTGAAACCGTTCTCATTCCAAATTAGTACAATATTTCTCGACCGATTGATCCAAGACAAAAGGTTGCTTCGGCAACATCATGAAAGCGATGAAAAACCTGGAGACGTACCCCAGGTTTCCATCAACTCAAGCATTTAGGCAGAATCAGTGCCAACAAATCACTGTAACATATTCTGCCGATGCGCTGCCTGTCCCTGGGCAAATTCTTCCGGTGTTACCTTGCCATCAACATCCAAATCAAAATCTGAAAACTGCATCATGTTACTCAGACCGCGCATCATTCTTCCCTGTTTAGCACGCTCGCCTACTCGCGCGCCACGCGCCTCAATAAATTCGTCTTCATCCAGGTAGCCGTTCTTATCCAGATCAAAGTCAGTGAACACCGGCATGCCTTGCCCCATGCCTTGCCCCATGCCTTGCCCCATGCCTTGCC
>SWBY01010106.1_pt3 | contig 12492 bp, 13 predicted proteins | sample 4693071 | NCBI WGS metagenome assembly SWBY01 (sample SAMN10267273, study PRJNA491770) | bioreactor metagenome | isolation source: DHS bioreactor inoculated with marine methane seep sediment | place: Japan: Omine Ridge, Nankai Trough | collected 2006-05-06 | reverse complement strand
GTGACCTCGTGCTCTTTCATTATCTCAAGCAGGTAGTCGAACTCACTGTACAGGGGGTTCTCTTTTTCATTGTGGACCATCCAGGCGGTCATGAATGCGCCGCCTCTGGAACACAGCCCGCCGTAGCGTCCCTGTATTTTGAGCCGCTCCATGGTAATAAGGTTGATACCTGTATGTATGGCCATGAAATTCGTGCCCAGTTTTGCCTGGTCTTCTGTGGCCTTGAACAGTTCGTCCTCTTTCATGTCCACTACTGAGCCGTATTTTATTGCAGCCTCGATAAAGGCCTGGTACAGGGGCACACAGCCGACAGACAGTGACGTGGCTTCGATAACCCGCCTCCTTATTTCAAGGAAGTCGCCGCCAGTGGATAGTTCCATCAATGTGTCAGCTCCGGCAGCCTCTGCTACTTTTGCTTTCTCCACTTCCATTTCAATATCCATGATATCTGAGGATGTGCCGATGGAGGCGTTGACCTTGGTGGTCAGGCCTTTGCCTATGCCGCAGTGCCTGACCTCACGGTATGGGGTTACCGGAATCACTATCCTTCCCGATGCCACACCTCTTCGCACGAAGTCTGGCTCGACGCCCTCTACCGCAGCCACTGTTTTCATCTCTTCTGTAATATTGCCCTTTTGTGCTTCTTCGATTATACTCATGTATGATGCTCCATATTGGATTTCTGTCGGTTGCTTTTAACACTGCTAACCCATATAATATTTTTTAAAAAGTTAATTTGAGTTCAAATCAAGTAAACTTGATTTAATACAAGTTTGTTTGAATAGGTGGTGCTGATAATACTTGTGTTATTCTGAATTTTATCCATACACCCTGAAGTTCTACTTCCCTGATCCAGGCCTGGCGCATGGTCAGCAGCACGCAGGCACCAGCGATGACAGAGCCCCCGCCCGCATCCCCTTTTTCACTCCGCGCATGTGCACCCGCATACAGTCGATAGTATAAGGGGGGCGCATGTGAATAATAAAGGAATGCCCCCCTGATGTTGGTGCAGGATGGCGGCCGGGAGTTCGGAGTATGGAAGCAACGACTGACTGGTTTTGGGAGTCTCTCCCGGGACTGTCATTAGGTTGGATATTTTGTATCCTGTCATAGTATCCGGACATGTGGAGTTACGTAAAAATTTTCGGATACATATATTGTACAATTTTAGCCAGTGTGATCTGGAAAAGATTTCCACATACAGTAACCACAACACCGACCTAAACGGCCAGACCAACAATTAGGGGACTAAAACCGACCATAGCATTAACCCATATAGCCCTACCGGATCCATTGACCAGAAATTCGAACTGTAAAGTGTGAAGTTACTTATTTTGAAGATGCTTGTGCGATTGTTTATGGTGTTCTTGATATGGTGCTAATAAATCAATGATTATTCACAATATATTAGGAACAAAAAATGGTTGCAAAGGACACCAGCTATGGCTCAGAAACTTACAGACCATATTTGGACATTGAAAGAATTATTAACGTTCAGAGTGCCGGTTCAATAAATCGGGGACACGACCCATTTTTACTCAATTCTATTTTGTTCAATTCTATTTTACTCAATTCTAATTTGTTCAAACTTTTATGAATTGTAGATTTTACATTAGATCAGAGCTTGATTTTGAGTTCAGTATAAAACGCATTCATGATGTACTATTGAGTATAGGGTGTGCTTGAACTGAACAAATATAAATACAAATACAAATATTATATTAATAATCAACAATAACGGTTCAATGTGAGAAAAATGGATAAAAAGATATTGATGTTATGTGTGGTGTTCATGATATTTTCAACCGCAGCCCATGTTCATTCTGAAACAATTCCTGCAAATATCTGGGAGTTCACCGATGATTACTATGACGTGATAGGTGAACCGCAACTTACAGCCTCTGTTGTGGGAAACCCGGAATATGAAAGTGGTGAGACATCTACGATTTTTATCCAGTTGATGAACGACGGGCTTATATTCGGGTTTGAGACTGATAAGACCCCATCCGACCCCAATGAAACCATGGATGCCCAGGCAGAGCTTGACCTGGAATATGATGTCACTACTGCCATCAATATCAGGGGAACCCTGGAAACTGAAGATGGAAATGCATTCAGGGTTTTAAGCGGTCTCCAGCAGGCAGGCTCTCTAAGGAGCAGTGAAACATCCCAGCCAATGGAGTTCGATATCGAGATATTTGAGAACGCACCTGCCGGGACATATTATCTCACGCTGAACCTGACTTACCAATACCAGTATGATGTGAACGTAGAAGGATATCCGGATAAGGAATTCGATTACTGGTACATAACCAAGAACCAGACGATCCCTCTTCAGATAATTGTAAAACCAAGGGCCCAGTTTGAGATCGTTAAAGTCAGCGATAGCCTGGTTTCAGGTGGGCAGGGTGTTCTTTATATTACATACAAGAACACAGGGGATGAAGTGGCAGAGGATGCTGTGGCCAGGATAAGTGTGGTAGACCCCTTCAGTACCACTGATGACCAGGCATTCCTGGGCACACTGAACCCTGGTGACTCCTATGAAGCACAATATAAGGTAAAAGTGGATAAGGATGCCCTGTCCAAGGCCTATGGCATCAATACCGAAGTAAAATACAGGGATGAACACGGCGATACACAGATATCGGATGTTATGAAAGCATCTATTGAAGTACGGGAATCCGTTCCCCTGGCCCAGAGGATAGGCTATGCAGGTTATCTGCTGGTAATTTTCGTAATCCTGGGCGCTGCAGGATACTATTTCTATAAAAAACAGGGCAATACAGGAAAATGAGATATCCGGAAAAATATAGGTGATCGAATTAACTCCAAAACCAATTGAATCCCTCATAATACAAAAAAAGCAAGAACTCCAGGGTGTCATTGAATATCCGGATAAGACACTTAGCAGCATTATAAGGGAAATTGGATTTAAGTGTGACCTGTGTGCCAAATGCTGTACAGCAGAATTCAATGACCATGTATTTTTGCTGGATACTGATGCCGCCCGGATAAAGCAGATAGCACCAGATGCCCTTGTACCTGCACCGTACTATGAGTTCTGTGACAGGGAAGGCAGGTTCTATGTGTCAGGCTATGCTCTCAAGAGCAGGCCGGATGGTTCATGCATCTTTTTAGAAAAGGGACGGTGCAGTATCTACAGCCAGCGCCTTACTATTTGCCGAATATATCCGTATATGCTTCACAGGGAGGCGGATGAAGATGGAGATATGGACTGGCGGCAGATAAGCGGTTTGAATGAGCACGGGTGCTACCATACTGAGATCGAGGACTTACAGTGCCGCCAGATTGCCAGGGAGACTAAGGAATACGAGATTGCCTGCCTGGAACAGGAGATAGGGTTCCTTGAGGCATCAAATGCCCTCTTTGAGAAAAACGGGCTTCGGCATGTACAGGGAATCTACGATAAACAGATGAGGCATTTTCAGCATGGCGGTGAGATAGAGGTTCTGGTGTATTATGACGGGGGGTTCGAGAAGAACTTGATACGGATAAGCGATTATGTATCAGGCAGTGTATCATTTGCCATTGGTTAAGGCCACTATCTACAGTAAAAAAAGAGATGGATCGGTCAGCATCCTGACCCAATCACACCTTCTAATGGTCACTATTTAAGTACACCATTCGAAAACTCAGTAAAACCGATTCTTTCTATGAGTTCACCCAGACGCTCTTTTGGCTTACCATTCGCCTTATAGTAGTCAATGATATCCTGCGTCACTTTCATTGCATCATCCATCGATGCAGCATAAGTCAGTTCCGTTCCGATTCTCGGCTTCCTGCCAGCTTCACCACCAACTACTACTTTAAATCCATCCTTGAACCCAATGAACCCAATATCCTTCACCCACGACTCAGCACAGCAGTTCGGACATCCGGATGCTCCCATCTTGAACTTGGCCGGCAGACTCATACCATGGTATGCCTCATGCAGCGCCATTCCCAGGCTCAAACTATCTGAGACAGCTCGTTTACAGAATGCAGTTCCGGGACATATTTTGACACTTCGAACACACAGCCCGATCGCAGCACCAGGGCTCATCCCAAGGTCTTTCCAAGCATTATCAATATCTTCCTCTTTAAGCCCTACAATCACCATCCGCTGTGCACTCGTGATCTTTATTGCTGCTGCATTATATTTTTCTGCGACATCAGCAAACTTTCGCAAAATTTCCGGCGGTACTATACCAGCAGGTGTATCAGGTGCTATTGCATATGTTTCCCTGTCTCTTTGCAGTACTGCTCCTTTCTCAGGAAGATCTGTTTTCTTTTCATCAGCCATTTTCATAACTCCTTAGTTGGTGTCTGGTACGCAAACCTTTTAAAGGTTTATCAATATGCTAATATTTATTATGAATATATAACTTTATGGTACGAATTTCGTCCTTTTATTTCCCATATAATATATAAACCAACGTGATGATACTACAATGATCGACGAAAAAGATTTACGTATAATAGATATGCTGCGTGAGAATGCACGCATTCCAGTTACAGAAATTGCATCAAGGCTTGATGTTAGTGAATCAACTATACGAAAGCGTATCATAAGACTTGAAAAAAATGGTGTAATAACACAATACACTGTTGTTGTTGATCCTTCAAAACTCGGTTACAATTCGGTTTCTATGGTCGGTATAGATGTTGAATCAACACATCTTCTTGATGTCGCAATGCGAATGACCGAATTTCCTGAAGTGAAATTTGTTGCAACTTCGACTGGAGATCATATGATCATAACAGAGATCTGGACCAATGACAGCAAAGAACTTGGCAGGTTTATTACTGAGAACATTGAAAAACAGGAAGGCGTAAAGAGGGTATCTCCAACTATTATCCTGGAGAACTGGAAAGTCCATAGCGGATATCTCCTGCCGTGATTATTAATTATGGAATAACTGATCTAACGATCTAATGATTTAACGAAGTCCTTTCTCTACAGCCTCCCGAATAATATATCCTCCTTTATGAAGTATAGTATCTTCCAGTTGCACATCCCTATCCATGCTGGCTGTACATGGATATGAGTGATGGGCATTTGAGACCGTTTCTTTATAATCTGCGATATCTGACCACTTTAATTTCCTTGCCACAAACCAGGTGCTTCCACACGGAGCGTCCCTCTGTACTTCTACCCTGGTAAAAAATCTGCCGTCTTCACTCAAACATATCTTTAGTTCAGGTTTACCAAAACCAAGCTTTACGAACATATCGATCACAGGCTTACCTGTTAATGTCAATGAGCAGAAAGGTTTGGGGAACTCACATTCTACACCTATGGATTCAAGTTTCTCTCGTATCTGTTTTTGAAGCCCCGGTGGTGCCCAGCCCGGCTCTTCCACAGGAACGATCACTGCCCTGGCATTTATCGAGTCTGCTATTGCAGGGATATCAGCCAGCAGGTCTGGGTGGATGCCCAGAGCAATGATCAGGTCACAATGACCGATCTCAGGAAACAGGTCTGCTGGATTGTCAATAAAATCAGGCAGGTCTGCTGGAAGTTCATGGATCTCATACACCATATCTGCAAAAGATATCCTGCCTATACGGCACTTATCACACAGATCGCCGCAGGCCGTACAGAAATTACTGAGATTAACCAGGTTTCCAACAACCTTTTTTCCAAACTCACCGGAATATAAAATGCAGATTTGCATATATCCCCCTGTCATGTTCCAAATGCTTGCTTAAAGCTGTCCATCAACTCTTGAGTATTGTGTACTCTTCTTGAATATTTCTTATTTTTCTTAATAACGCTTAAATGAACAGAAGGTGTTTCAACAGGTTCGCCAAAAATACCCTGCATGATCCCGGCAAAGATATTCTGGGTCTTTTTATCTTCGAGATCTAATTCCCCGAAATGTGCAAACCATATACCAAGTTTATTCTCTCCCGAGCTTATGGTTATTTTCCTGATCCTGTGCTCCCACCATGTATGCACCTTGATATCGTATTCCATAGTTATTCCTCATTATTAATAATATACTCTTCATATTCAATACTTCCGAATACCCTTACTTCCGATTAATGATCAGTTAGTCTTTATTCCTCTTAATCTAAGAAGAATTTGTAACAGTATATACCATTTCCCATAATAAAAAGGATACCATCTTACGGCACTGTCCGCTGCACAGTTTGCAAAGGGCGTAAAGGATATTATAGTGTGACTATAATATCCACTCGATCTTAATGTGAACGATCTATTATAGCTATATAGGGAAGTTCCTGCCTACTCTTCAACAACTTTTACCTGTTTCATCACGTCGCCCTGGCGTATAGCATTCACCACATCCATACCTTCGATCACCTGGCCGAATACGGTATGCACGCCGTCAAGATGGGGCTGGGGCGAGAGAGTGATAAAGAACTGGCTGCCGCCTGTATCCTTTCCGGCATGGGCCATCGAGAGTGTGCCTGTAAGGTGTTTTTTTGGATTTATCTCGCATTTTATGGCATATCCAGGCCCGCCTGTGCCGTTACCTACGGGACAGCCACCCTGTATCATGAAATTTGGGATGACCCTGTGGAATTTGAGTCCGTTATAGTATCCCTTGTTTATCAGTTTGACAAAATTCGCCACTGTGTTGGGGGCGTCATTTTCGAACAGTTCCAGTACAATATCGCCTTTCTCTGTTTCAATTATTGCTTTTTTCATAATTGTTTACCTCAGTGCAGGATTAATGGATTAAGTTGATTTAATAGTTTATGTTCGTTTAATATTCCGGGTAATGGGAATTATAAACCGCCGAACTTTTGGATTTTTCTACAGCAGTTAACATTAATTCGCCATTAATCGAAATAGATGCAAATCACTGTCAATTGGTCAACTAAAATAACAGTGAAATGATTTATATTATGTGTGGCGTTAATTATATAATCTAATACTCGATAATAATATTATCATTCTGTAGCTATAATCTGATCAAAAATAAAAGAGGAATCCATTTGTTATTACCAATAAAATGCCCTCGCATTCAAACAGGTTGCCACGCAATAATGTCGGGCAGGGATGAGCATATTGACAAGTGTTATGATAAATGTGAAAATCCGGAAGAATACATCTATTGCGAACATTACAGCAGTGGTGTATTGATCCAGGAAAGTAATATTCATATAATGCAAATTGTGCAATCCATGCGCAAACGATAAATTAGAGGATGCTCTCTATCATCCGGGACCCTTCTTCTGTCTTGAATATAGGAGGCTCCCAGTCCTTGACTATCCGGGTTCTCATGGTTTTTGTTTTTTCTCCTGTTAACAGATTTTGACCATCCTTTTCAAACTTCTCTTTATAGACCAATATACCTCTACGCTGCCATGCAGGAGTTTCTGATAAGTTTATACCATAACCCCAGGCAAGTTCATGCAAGTCATCGGATTTCAGGCCTTTCAACCTTTCTGCAGCTTGTTTAGCTGAAAAACCATCATCCCTTAAAAGGTAAAAAGCATATGAACTCACCAGGTTGCGCCAGCATTCCTCCTGACGCCATATCAGGTACTCAATTATATCTTTAGAATCTATTATGCAAGCCCTTGAGTCAAAAGACATAGGATCTGGACTGCCCAGGTTCAAGGCAAGTGCTGAAGAAATAAAGCTGGGAATAACAGAATCGATCTTCTCCAGCCTGCCATTGAACGGCAGGTCCCCTATAAAAAGCAGGCTGACCTCATCAGAAAATAAATAAGCCAGAACAGGATTGATCCCACTTTTACTAAAAAAGAGTTCAATGGATTCAACCATTCCATTAGCGAAACGAATATCAAATGGCTTACTTAACTGTAATTTGCGAAGGACCTTTCCAAACCTTCTCCCATCGACTCTTACAATAGCCGTGTCCGGAATCTTTAGTTGCGAGAAAATCTCACAGTCCTTCATCCTGGCATTAAAAAGCATTAATCAGATTCTTCTTCTTCCTCTTCGGACTTCTTTAACCGGTGAACCATCTGTTTTATGAGAATAACATCAGCTACTGCAATTACCCAGCGGTAAGGCAGGATTATGCCCTTATTGCCTTCAACATTGAACAACTTATCATTTATTTTTCTCACTGCCAATCCCGTTATCTTGGATTCATTGGGATCGAGGATGACATCATTGACTTTACCAATATAAACGCCTTTATCAGTGTAAACGTTTAATCCGAACAATGTAGATATTTCCGCGCGCATGATTATCCCTCTTTTGGTACGTGTTAAACTTAAGGAGATATATACTTTTTTAATATATTGGATGTATAAACCACTTCTTAGCCAGATAAATCTAACAAGCGATAGAAATCCAACTTAAACGATGGAAAGTATATGTATCTGCAGTATAATTAATATCTTCCTTATATTCTAGTAGGAATCCTGATATTACCGGTGAAGTAATGAATCAAGACGAAAATGATTACACCATCAATTACTCTATCAACATATCTTCTGATACCGTTGACAGACCTGTTTCTGACAACCCGGCAGAAAATATAATCATAGTAGGCACGGCCCATGTATCTGATAAAAGCGTGGTAGAGGTAGAGGAAACCATAGACCGTGAGCGTCCTGATGTAGTGGCTGTTGAACTATGTCCTGCCCGGTACCAGGCGCTGACTGAAAAGGTAGAAACTAAAAAGATATCAGCTAAGGATATTCTCAGCGGCGGGAAACCATATTATTTCCTTGTTCACTGGCTTATGGCATATGTCCAGAAGAAGATCGGTGATGATCTGGGCGTAGATCCCGGGGCCGAAATGCTGCAGGCCATAAAGAAAGCCGAATCCACAGGCGCACGTATCGTACTTGTGGACAGGGATATCCAGATAACACTTCAGCGGTTCTGGCACAGCATGGGCATCTGGGAAAAACTCAAGATGACCGGGGCTATGCTTACTGCAGCCCTGGGGTTCAAGGGTGAAGAACTCGATATTGAATCTGTTACCGAAGAAGATGTTGTAACCCAGCTGATAGAGGAATTACGGAAGTTTGCACCCTCGGCTGCCAGGGTATTTATCGATGAAAGGGATGCATATATTTCGGCAAACTTGCTGGATGCTGCAAAGTCCAGCCGTGTGGTGGCAATAGTGGGTGCAGGGCACAGGGAAGGTATAAAACGATATCTTGAACATCCTGATACCTTACCACCACTGGAACAACTGGTAGATGTACCTAAAAAGAGATTCAGCATCACAAAGGTATTAGGGCTGACCTTTGTTGCCCTTGCCTTTGCCACGTTCCTTTTAGTCATTCTCGGCATAATAAAAGGTGCCATATCTCCTTATATGCTATTGGTAGCTATGGGTTACTGGTTTATTATCAACGGTGTCTTAAGTGCTGCCGGTGCTGCCCTGGCCAGGGGTCACCCAAAATCCATTGCTACAGCTTTTCTGGTGGCATGGCTCACATCCCTTAACCCTATGATGGCTGCAGGTTGGTTTGCCGGACTGATGGAAGCAAAACAGCGTACACCCACCACAGACGATTTCAGGTCGATAATGGATGCTGAAACCGTTCAGGACATGCTTGATAACAGGTTGTTCCGCGTGCTTTTGGTGGCTGCACTTGCAAATCTGGGAAGCGTGCTGGGTACGATCATAGGGGTTATAGTGATAGTGAACGTGACAGGGATAGACCCCACTGATACCCTGCAAAATATTTTCAACAATATCAGTGACCTGTTCAGATTCCCACAATAGCAAAGGGAAGAGAGAATGACGGAACATATACTTCAAAAAACAGGTACCTTGCATCCTGACCAATTACCTCGGTAGGCAAAACGGTCCAATCGTCATGAATGTACTGTTGTAACTGCATTATGTTGATATTATTCTTGAGGATCCAATCCCGCCTTACTTTGAATCTGACCACGGCTTTTTCAATATATTCATTCTCAAGGTTGATATGGATATTATTGTATTCATATACCAACTCATTTTTAATGGGTTTTGCCTCCTGGGATGGGGCATTTAAGGATTCAACAGTGAGCTTTACATTTTTTTGTGTGACCTTTGATTTAAAGTCTATGACAGTGATACTATGATTTGCTTCAAAGGCTTTGATTATCCTTTTGCCCTTCATCACTAAAATTGGGACTATGTCTGAAAATATTACATTTGAATCGTCATAAATCTCAGGTTTTGGTTCAGAGGGTTCTTTGGATTGAATCATATCTTCCAATGAATAAGGTTTATTTGATTCGACTTTTATTGACGCTGGAATTGGTTGTTGATTCGAAACTTCCGTTTGGGTCATTTCTGGTTTTGCGATTGGTCTCTCGATTAATTCTTTTAAAAATTCACGTACATCGTCCTCTTTCTTAATAATTGGTGGTTCTTTTTTCATTACTCTCTCAGCAACAACTGCTGGTGTTTCAATGGGTTTTTGTTTTACTGGCTCTGCTATTTCAGGCAGTTTCTTTTCTTTCGTGGATGATAATGTCAATATCTTTTGTATCAATGGTTTAAATTTTTCAGGTGATTTACTTTCATATTTTTCAATATTTGATATGGCAACTGTTAGTCCAACATCGATAATTGAATTCTTTTCTTCACCATAATAGCGGCGTGCGTAACTGATGGCATGATCCATCAAAAAAAGTAAAGAAATAAGTACCAGGATTATGATAAAAAAACCGGTGTCCTGATGTGTTTGAAGCCATGCTGTTCCCAGATGAGTTGTATCAAGAATGAATAAAGTCAACATTAATAGAATATAACCAGAAGCGACAGTTACAATTATATACAGCGCTTTTCTGAATGACGGATTTGCCATGATCTCATCTAACCTGGCATTAGCCTCAGACATCTAATCCCGCCTCCTGCTAATAAAGTATAATGTTATCAAAGGAATCAATGCTCCCAATAACTGGAATCCGGGTACCTTTGCCATCCATGTTCCTGTCCATGTGACCGGTATGGCGTTCGGTGTTATTTCAGGGGTGGGCTGGTCTGTAACACTCTGGGTTGGTGTGATCACTGGTTTCGGGGTGGGAACATGGGTGGGGACATAAACCAGGTCCTTTCCTGATATCGCCATGGGTCCAAGGCTTCCTCTAATGGGTAGGCTGGCTTTGAACTGATAGCTGGTGGAGTCTTCGCCAATTTTCTGGGTAGACATCTTTTCCCATATACGTGTGCGGTCGTTGTAGCTGTAAAAACTGATTGTGTTCAGTATGATGTCATTGTCGCGGACCCATGATCGATCAACTATGAACGTGATGGTTGGATTTTTTATGTTGTTGCTGGAGAAATAACCCATGTTGCCAATCCAGACATTCAGGTTCTTGAATACTATATTCGGTGCGTCTTTTTTAACAATTGTAGAGGTATGGTTAAGTATCTCTACTTTTGCAGCTACTTTTCCAGCACTTGTCAGGCCTGTGAACTGGATGTGTTGAACGTAGTTTCCTTTAAGTTTAAAGTTGTATTTTACATTCAGGTCCTTACCTACAAACTGGCGGTCTGTCTCTGTGCATACTATGTTCGCAAAGGCTTCACCTGAGGTCCCACCGCCTCCGCCTCCTCCACCGCTACTGCCGCTAGTATAGAGTGTATAGGTAAGGGTAGTGGTATCGATATTGCCTGCAGCGTCATATGCGATTATATCAACCTTTTTTGTTAAATCGGCAGTAACTGTACCACTCCAGTGAGTAGCATTTCGTCTGGTTAGCTTAATATTATTATTAGCAGTTACTGAAGTTACTCCTATATTGTCGGTTACATTGATAGTGACTGTTAGTGTTTCACCTGATTTTACGTTACTTGTTTTACTGAGATATTTATCATTTATAATGGGGGGTGTAATATCGTTGATATCGGTTGTGGTAAATGTTTTTGTTTCAGATTGATTGCTTTTATCGAAAGCACTTGTACTGATCACAACATAGAAATATTGAGTATCTTTTTCAAGACCGGTGAGGACAATGTAGTGATTAGTTACTAATGTTGAATCATTTGTTTCATTATTTAAATTTAGAATATTATTTGATATACCGTATTTTACGTGAGAATCGCTGGGGATGTCAGTATCCCAATGAATCGTAACTGAATTATTGGACGCAGTGCCATTGTTTACATTTGAAATTACTGGTGGTGGGTATGATACATCCACTACAGTAATTGTCATGGTATAGCTATCAGTTGAACCATATCCGTCATAAACGCCAAAATCAACATAATATGTACCGGCTGAACTGTAATTGGTGAGCCAGTTACCTTGACCTGTTGTGGTATCAAAATCTGTGAAAAGGTTGGTTCGGTCGCAACTGAATGTCCCAGTGTCACTATCATCATCTGTGTATTCAAAATCAACGTAAACGTTTTCATTTTCATTGACTGTACGATGTGAAGTGTTTGTGATATCGATGGGATTGTTGGGGACTGTCAGATTATCAGTTAAATAATCAGCAGATAAAGTTCCTGATCCAGAATTATTAAAGGCATACACGATTATTTCAGCATACCCATGTGGACCAACAGTACTGTTTTTGAATGT
>SWBY01006809.1_pt2 | contig 12603 bp, 2 predicted proteins | sample 4693071 | NCBI WGS metagenome assembly SWBY01 (sample SAMN10267273, study PRJNA491770) | bioreactor metagenome | isolation source: DHS bioreactor inoculated with marine methane seep sediment | place: Japan: Omine Ridge, Nankai Trough | collected 2006-05-06 | reverse complement strand
CGTCTACTGCTAATTTGCCGTTGATGTTTATATCACCGCCGATGAGTACGTTATTATTTACATATAAATCATCATTCAGGAATGTGTCGTTGTAAACTGTAAAGTTAGTTGCGGCCAAGTCGCCTAGTTGAGCCGATGGTGCAACGTAGCTTGGTACATCAAAGATTGTTAAGGAGCTACTGTATGCTGAGACTACATAAACTTTACCGTTAGCTGCATAGACACTATATGCATCCCGCAGAACACTGGCTGTTCTATAATCATCAACAAATGTTGGGTCTGTAGAAGATGATATATCAATGGCCACTAAGCTATCTCCCCAATTTGATACTACATATGCATAGTTACCATTCACTTTCACATCGATAGTATGGTCCATTATGACGGTATTGATATAACTACCGATTACGACAGGGTTGGTGGATGAAGTTATATCAATTACTTTTAATGCATCATGACTATACGAGACTACGTATGCTTTGTTTCCAACCACATCGATACCTCGAGGATAATCAACATATACCGTACCAACAATTTGAAAACCACTGATATCAGATATATCAACGATTGTCATGGTATTGTTGTCTTGAACTGTGACATAAGCATAATCACCCTGAACTTCTACACCATAACCATTGCCACCAACTAATATACTCCTTGCGATAACAGGATTATATGGATCAGAAATATCAACAGCAACCAACCTATCATTACCCATACTAACCGTATAAGCATACTTACCACTAACAGTTAAACTTGTTGAATCACTAAAATAGCTGATGTTGTAAATCGAACTAATAATTTCCGGCTGTTCAGGATCTGATATGTCTATAACCGTGAAATAGTCCTCGGCAATAACATAAGCGTAATTCCCATTGACAAATACTGACGTTACCTCGTTGAGTTGAGAATCCGTTACTATTCCGACGCTGACCGGATTACTTGAATCGGAAATGTCGATTATTTCTAAAGAATCATCACCATAACCGGCAACGTATGCGTAATTTCCACGAACAAATACGTCTCTAGCACCATTGATTCCGGTTGCATTTTCATAAGATGGATCACATGTAAGAGAATCGAGATCGCAAATTACCCCTTCGAGAGTGAGTGTGTCGATTGAAAGTGTAGGGTCTGGTGAGCCCCAAGATAGGTTGCCCGCGCTATCTGTGCCGAGGAAAGTGCCGTCTGAGCCATCTGCATTTGGGAAATTATACTGAATATGATTTAACGTCAGAGGATTGTCTATAGAAACTTCACCCTCGAAAATTGCGTTGGTTGTATTCTTGAAATTTTTAGTCTCTAGTATATTGATATCTGCAGCAGGAGATACAAAGCGAGTCAGCTCCATTATCTCAATAGCATCTTCGGTTCTATCTGCTACAATTATTAAACCTCCCTCAGTTACCATGATATCGCTTCGATCACCCTCTAAATATGGCGGGGAAGAGTTAAGGATTGAATCTACATAAACAGGGTTGGTGGAGCTTGTAATATCTATTATAGCTATGCCATTCTCATCAGAATTAACATAAGCATAATCACCTTTAACATCAATTCTTTCAGCCTGATCAAGTTTATAGGTACTAGGATTTTCTGATTCTGAAATGTGACCAACGATAACAGGGGTTGTTTTGTCGCTGATATCAATAATACTCATCGTATCTCCAGTTGTAGCTGCTGTATAGGCATAATCACCTACAATATCAATATCTGATATTCCGTTTAAATATGTTGCATCAGTAACATAACCAATTTCATATGACGCCGTTGGATCTGAGACATCGAAGATAGACATTGCATCTTCAACAGAGCCTACTACATATATATAATTACCCGAGGATCTGATGATTTCTGGAGATGTAAAGTGACCGTCCGTGATATCCGCTAAGGCGCCAACATATGTTGGGCTGGCTGGGTTTTGTACATTTAGTATGTAAATTATATCTGCAGCATAATCTCTTGTTATGTAGGCATAACCATTTGTCACTGTAATGAACTCAGGATAGGCGATGACTCCGCTATTTAAATACTTGCCTGCATGTGTTGGGTTATAAGGATCTGAGATGTCTACTATTTCAATTCCGTGATCACTATAAGAAGTAATGTAGACATAATCACCAACTAATTCGATATCCAAAGGATTTGTAATAGATGCACCACCTGTACCATGAGTTAAAACTGCGATTTCTACAGGATTTGTGGTGCTGGAAATATCAAAGACACTTAAAGCGTTTTCACCAATTGCATAAACAAAATCTCCTTTAGTTACCGCACCTCTTACAGCATCAAGGTAATTAGCAGTCTCATTAGCAACTGGGCATCCAGGTGAGCCGTTATCACAAATTAGACCCAACATCTCTGGCCTTGCAAATGTCTGATACATCGAGTTATCTGTTGTGTTGCCTAGGTCGGTTACTTCTTGAAGTGTTGAAGCATTAGTATTCCAAGAAAGATTACCAAGACCATCTGTTCTTAATACATAACTATCTGTGCCATCGGCGCTTGGGAAGATATAAGGAACACCGTTTAAGGTTAATTCACCATCGATAGAAACTGTGCCTTCAAATTTTGCATTATAACCATTTCTAAAATTATTTGTATGCAAAATATTGATGTCGGCAGCTGGTGTAACAAAACGGGTTATCTCGATTAGTTCAACTGCAGTTTCTGTTCTGTCTGCAACAATAATTATACCGGCCTCGGTAATCATGATATCGCTTTGATCGCCAGTTAAATATGGTGGTTGAGAATCCCAAACTGAATCGACATAAATAGGGTTGGTAGAACTTGTAATATTGATTATTGCTATACCACCTGCACCGGCCTCATTTGAATTTACATAAGCGTAATCACCTTTAACTGTAATTCTTTCAGGTGAATTAAGTTTGTATGCACCTGGATTTTCTGACTCGAAAATGTCTCCGACAATTACAGGATTAGTGGAGCTTGAGATATCAATGATGCTCATTGCATCTGAGATCTCGGCAACTGCGTATGCATAATTGCCCACAATGGCTACATCTCTGATTGTGTTTAAATTTGTTACATCTGAAATGCGGCCAACCTCAGTTGGTGCAACTGGATTTGAGACATCAAAAATAGATAACGAGTCATCAACAGTACCTACCACATATACATAATCACCTGAGGATCTAATGACTTCTGCACCTTCAAACTGACCGTCGATATTGTCTGTTAATTCGCCTACTTTATATGGATTGGCCGGATCTTCAACATTAACTATAAAAATTAAATCTGTAGAGTAGACTCTTGTAATATACGCGTGTCCATTGACTACTGTCACATACCTTGGATAAGTGATGTCGGTAGTAAGTTTGCCCGTGTGGGTTGGATTATAAGGATCAGAGATATCAACAATTTCTAGTGAATGGGTATCAGCGGATGTGATGTAAACATAATTACCCGCTAATTCAATGTCGATCGGATTATTAATAGCTGCACCACCTGTACCATCGGTTAATACAGCAACCTCAACAGGGTTTGTCGTGCTGGAAATATTAATGACAGTTAAAGCATCTTCACCAATTGCATAAACAAAGTCTCCTTTGTATACAGCACCACTAACAGCAAGAAGATTGCTAGCTGTTTCATTAGCTACTGGGCAGTTTGGTGAACTATTATCACAGATAATACCTAGCATGCCTTGGTCTGTTTGAGTTTGATATATTGAGTCGTTGGTTGTATTGCCGGCGTCTGTTACTTCTTGAAGGGTTGTGCCGCCCCAAACTAATTGACCTCCGCCATTTAGTTTTAATAGAGTGCCAGCAGCACCTTCTGAGTCTGGCCACATGTAGGAAACTCCGTTGAAAGTTGTGGTTGAGAAGATGTTTAATGTTCCTTGCGAGGTAATGCTATCGCTTACAGTTAAAGCACCATCAATAGAGGCACTATCGGTTAGGTGAGCCATTCCGCTGACGGTTAAGTTATTGAAATATGCGGAACCTGCTTGAATGCTGTGCGTTTCGATGCCGCCCAAGTCTACTACTTTGAAATTAACAGTACTATCCATTAAATACGCGTAATTACCTTGAACATCTAGAGTGGTTAAAATACCACCAACAGAGTGTTGAGCGTCTATAAAAGGATTGTTGTGATCGGAAACATTTATTACATATAAATTGCCAAGGCCTACAGCGTAAACATATTTTTCTGTAGCCTTAATTGTTTCAATTTGTTGAGCAGAGGGTGTCCCCATTAATGTTGATACATCTTGCTCGTATGGATTTGCATGATCATGAACATTGATTGTTGTGAGCTTACCACTAGTATGATGTGTGTATACATAATCACCAAACATAGTAATTCCTCTGACAAATGAATTTGAAAGATCAAGAGTAGATTCAACAAATGCATTGGCTGGATCGGAAGCATCTATAACCAATAGAGTTGGAGTGCCTCCACCAGTTTCTTTTTCTGAGACATAGACATAATCTCCGGAACCAGTAATATAGACTGGGTTGTATCCTGGTGAAAGTGTTTTTACTAAGGTTGGGTTTGTTGGATCTGATACATCTACAATATCAACCTGAAGATTTTGATAATCTGGGTAGTAAACATAATCTCCCTTTACATACAAACTATAGGCATGATTACCGCCAGAAAGTGCTGTACTAGTCGCGACAACAACGGGATTGCTTGAATCGCTAATATCTATTACATAGAATTTTTCACCTGCGCTGACGTAAGCGTAATCACCACTAACTTCAACTTGACCCAATCTGATTGCTCCAACATCTACAAAGCCGGTTGAGGATGGTGTTGAAGGTTCTGTTATATCAAATATTTCAAATTTTCCAGTATCTACATCAGCTATATATGCATGATTACCGACAACTTCAATACCAAAAGGGTAAATTGATGTACCAAGATCTTCAGTAAATATAGTGGACATGGCGCCAGCATCTGGAGTTGTTTCGATGTCATGAGTATAAACAGTGCCGCTAGCGTAAATATCTTTCCATTGATATGCGGATGATCCTAAATTGTATGCGCCTGTTGTACCAGGTAGGAAGTCGCCGGTTGATGTTGCGCCGTAGAAACTGATCCATTCGGAGGATGTGGCTCCGACTAATGTGACATCTGCCCAGGATGGGGTGGAGCCGCCAGCTGCTACCCATGATAGGCCTCCTGCGCCGTTGGTTGTTAGAACCTCTCCGTTTGAGCCATCTACGGATGACCATAAGTATTCAACACCATTGAAGGTTGTGGAGGAGAGAACTGATAAAGTACCAGAGGCATAGATATTTCTCCATGAGGTTGTAGTAGATCCAAGGTCATAAAGATTATTAACTCCTGGAGTAATGTTTCCTGTTGAGGATGCGCCGAAAAATGAGATAAACTCGGAAGATGTGGCACCGACGAGAGTGACGTCTGCCCATGATGGAGTAGAACCGCCTCCAGCTACCCATGATAAGCCGCCAGCACCATTTGTTGTAAGAGTTTCACCATCAGCGCCATCAGCGGAAGGGAAGAGGTATTCGATACCGCGGAAAGTTGTTGAGCTCATGACGCTGAAGCCACCATTGATTTGTAGGTGACCGCCCATGCTAATTCCATTTGCTGCATAAAGATTATGTACAATTGCATCTCCAGTTACATTAATCTCATTTGTGGCGATGTTACCAATACTGGCAACTGGAGCATTAATGCCGTTGATATCAAAAATTTGTAGCCCAGTTGTTCCATTTGCAACATAAGCATATTTACCAGATACAGTTACATCACCTAGAGAATATCCAGCCACGCCATACTGTGAGACTTTAACAGCACTAGTTGAGCTTGAGATATCTATTACATATAAAGCATCACCTGAAGATTCTAAATAGACATAATCACCGGCCACAGCCACGCCATCGACTGTACCTAAACCACCTAAACTATCAGCAAGCGTTGGAGCTGTAGAACTACTAATATCAATGATGTACAAACCGCTACCTCTAGCAGCAGCGTAGGCATACCTTCCTCTTACGTCTACATCCCAGATAGCGCCCGAAGTGTATCTGCCAACTACTACTGCATTATGTGGATCAGAGATATCTACAATCTCTAAACCTTGGCCGTTTAAACCAATATAGATGTAGTTGCCCTGAATATCACCATCAATTGCAACACCAGCTAGTGAAACTGCATCTACTTGAACTGGAGAAGTTGGATCGCTGATATCAAAGATATGCAAGGCGTTACTATTTGAGATGAGGTAGGCATATTTACCTGAAACAGTAATGCCGTTATATGTGGCAGCCGTATTATATACTTGTGTAGGCGTTGTTGGATCAGATATGTCAATTACATAGAAACCACCGCCTTGACTTGCTAAGTATGCATAATCACCTTGAACATGTACATCCCATATTTGCGCACCGCCTAAAGCGAGACTGCCTACTTGTGCCGGATAAGCAGGATCAGTGATATCAATAATTCTAAATCCGCCTGTATAATCTGCTAAGTAAGCATAATTACCGGATACAAAAGTTTCAAAAGCGTTGCCAGCTGAGTTATAGGTACCCACGAGAGTTGGAGCAGGTGTTGAACTGGAATCATAGAGATCTAACGAAGATCCATAATAAGTTCCACTAGCATAAACATCTTGCCATTTGTATGCGCTTGAACCGATATTGTATGCGCCAGTAGTAGCAGGAAGGAAATCTCCGGATGATGTTGCACCGTAGAAGCTGATCCATTCGGAAGATGTTGCACCTACTAGGGTGACGTCTGCCCAGGATGGGGTGGAGCCTGCGCCGCCTGTAATCTGAACGCCATCAACCCAGAGTTCTGTGGTTGTTACATAGTCTGCTGCGAGATTTGTTGTAGTTACGTTTGCGACATTTAGACCTAGCCAGCGATAAGTGCTGTTGCCTAGGTAATAGGTGTCTGTGATGTATGGTAGGAGGTTGGAATCGACGCGGCCGGTTACGTTGATGTCTGTGAAGGTGGAGGTGGCGAGTACGTTTAATGAGCCTGCAAAACCTACGTCGCCTTGGCTAAGTAAGCCACCGTGACCAATGTCTAAACTGTTTTGAACAAATAAGCTATTATTTATAATGGCGTTGCTCGTGACTTGGAGATTATCAGTGTGCAAGTTTCCAATGTCTGCGGTTGGTGATTTGAAGCCGGTGAGTTCGAGGATTGCTAAACCATCTTCATCACGCGAGGCTACGTAGGCATAGTTGCCATCAATGAAAATATCATTTGGATCTTGAAGAGCACATCCGGCGCCACAAGAGGCATCTGTTAGATGCGCTACATGGGTTGGATTGGTTGAACTACTGATATCGATAACTGTTACAGCGCTATCTATTTCCGAAGTAATGTATACATAGTCTCCGTCCACGTGAAGGTATCTGGCTTGTTCTAGCAAAATAGTTGTGCCGTTATCTTGGAGTGAGCCTGCGTGAGTTGGGTTGGTTGGATCGGAGATGTCCAAAATTTCGAGTCCGTCATCAACAAAAGAAGCAACATAGGCGTATCTTCCTTGTACAAAAATATCGGTAGGCGCATCCAATAGAGTAGTGCCGTCATCGGTTATTGAACCTGCATGGGTTGGGTTGGTTGGATCGGAGATATCAATTATCTCTACGCCATCATCGCTATATCCTGTAACATAGGCGTAATTTCCCTGTACATACAATCCATAAGAATTGAGCAATTCAAGACTTCCTACATCTGTAATAGAACCTACATGGGTCATGTTGGTTGGATCGGAAATGTCGACAATTTCTAAACCGCTCTCTGTCCACGATGTGATGTAAGCATATTTTCCTGAAACAACAATGCGATTGGATCCGGATAACAAGCATCCAGCTCCGCAAGCTGCATCGGTTAATGAACCGACAATTGTTGGGGTGGTAGGATCGGAAATATCAATAGCAACTATCGCGCTCGCTGCAACTCCATATGCGTACTGACCCTGAACAACTATACCGGTTAGTGAGCTTAAGCTGGCATCATCAATTAGGCCTACACGTGTTGGATTGGTTTTATCAGAGATATCAATAACCGCAAAAGTCGTTTCTACAGTAGATCCAACATATGCATAATCACCTGAAGCGTAAACTGAATATGCGCCATCCAAGTCAATAGAAGTATATGAACCAACATGGGTTGGCGTTGCCGCAGTTATGATGATTGAGTTATCAGTTGTGTTGCCTTGATCTGTGACTCCTTGAAGATCTCCGGTAAAGAGTGAGCCGCCTAAATATAAATCTGTAGTTGAAACGTAACCTAGAGCATCAATGTTGGTGGAGGAGACGTTTGTTGCATAAAGATTCTTCCAGCGATATGCGAGTGAGCCGAGGCTGTAGTTGTTGTCTAGATAAGGGATGAAGTCTGAGTCGACGTAGCCGTTGAATGTTATGGAACTGCTGGTTACGTTGCCGAGAATTGTTTTTCCATCTACATTGAATTGTTCGTATACAGTTGACCAATCCGCTGTAGCGAATTCTGCGTCAGACCAAGTAGCATCGAGGTTGGGGAGTCTAGTGATGTAGAGAAGTTTACGATCGTCGCCTGTGTTGTAATCACTACCATTTGTGCCAAAAATGTAGCCGTCACTCACATCAAAATTCCAACCTAGGTATACCGGTGCACCCATTATTTGTGGATTTTCGGGATAAGAAATATCAACAATTAAGTTAGCGTTAGAGATTAAATAATTACCAACAACAGTTAACTCCCTTAATCCAAAGGCTATTGGTAACACTATCGCGGTTACATAACTTGGCGAAGTTGGATCTGAAACATCATATACATGAATATCAGAAGCATTATCGCCTACAAATGCATAATCACCCTTCACTGCGACTGTGGCTGCATAGTTAGTAAAATTTGCACTACCGGAGCTGCCCTCTAATGTGATATTTGATGGATCGGAAATATTTAAAATACTGAATCTGGTTACATCATTTCCTCTAGCAACATAAGCATAATCACCCTGAATCTCTACATCAAGAAACTCACTACCGGCATATGTGTCCAATACAACAGGACTTGTTGGATCGGAAATATCGATTGCTTTGAATCCCAAACCATATGCAACCATGTAGGCTACATCGCCTTTCACTTTGAGTTCTCGACAACCTAATTTGAAGTCGTTTCCACATTCGCCTATCAAAGATCCTACGATAGTTGGATTGGTTGAACTAGTGATATCAATAACTCGAAAGCCTCCGCTTGCACCTTCACCATCAAGTACATATGCGTAATCGCCTCTTACTTCTACGTTTCTACCGTTTACTAATCCGACAGATCCAATTTCTTGTGGATCCTCTTCGTTACTAATATCAAGAACTAAGAAGTTTAATTGACCTGCTACGTAAAGATAATCACCGGATCTATCCAGCCCACGGCCAATATCTGTCATTACTGTAGTTGTTACATTGTATGCGTTTAGTATCCCACCCGTATTAAAACTACCGTAAACGTTCTTCCATCTATAATCATTTGATCCAAGGAAGTAACTATTGTTTGTATCAGGAGTAAAATCTGAAGCTACTTGCGCATTAAAAGTTACTTTATCCGTAGAATCACTACCAATGATTGTGGCACCATCTACTTGTAAGTTACCGGTTGTGGTGACGTTTCCTTCGCGGGTGACACTAAATGCGTCACTTGTGCCATCGTTACTACCACGGATGAGGAAGTCTTTTTCGTTGTCATTGCCACTGGTCTCTATATATAGAGCGGTTCTTGTGGTGTAGGCAGCTGATGAGGAAGCCTGAGTTAAGGCAAATAAGTTTGCATCACTCCCTAAGGAAGAGCTGGAAGCGTATTGGCCCTGGAGCATTTCGGAGTTATATGAATAGGGAACAGCTGATAAGCGTTTGCGAGGTTCCATTTCACCATCTGTTCCGATTGTTACACCTAGATATAGTGTGTCGTTATTAAAAAGGCTATCTGGGAAAGCGAGCTGATTATTATCAGCGTCACCTAATAGTATAGAAAATAATCCGGATGTTACTTCTACAGATGTAGTAGTAGCTGCACCGGTTGGAATACCCACTGACGATGTAGCTGTCCAAAGTTGAATACCACTGGTTGCTGCATCATATATTGTAAATTGCATGTCGTAGTCACCATCTGCTACAAGGTTGCCTGCTGAATCCATGAGCTTGCCTTGGTAGTTGATTGTGTGACTTATCCCTTCTGCGGCGTGTGCTGCAGGAATGGAAAGCAGATCGTTAACAGTGACCGAGCCGAAGCCGAACATTGAGCCAAGTACTTGCGCCATAACCATCGTGGCGTAAATAAAAAGCCTCGCGTTCATCGCGGAGCGTAACCTTTCTGTCATTTTTTGTTTCCCGTTTTGGGAGTTGGTGTTTAGCGGCATGTTTGTTTGCTGAGGCATTTTTTGTTTGTTACCTCAACGGATTTGGTTTCATTGGTTTGCCCGTCAGTTTGGTTTGCCAATGTTTGTTTGCTTCATTGCGAAGCTTTGGTTTTGACCTTGGGCTGTGCCCTCTGGTCTGTGCACTTGGTTTTGAAATTTGCTTGATTGTCTGTGTGATTTGAATTTGCTGTCTACTGCGGTTGTTTGAGCTTTGCCAAGAAAAAAGAACAGGTGACTCAGGATGCTTTGCTTGTCGTAACAAAAGCTCTCCTGCGCTCGGACCTGTTCTCTTCGCGCCTGTATAAATATTAGCTTATATATAAGGCTTTGTTTTCTTGGCTAAGTTAAGCCTTTTTTTATAGCCTTATATAGACGCGTGTATGTGCATACAATGCAGATAAATATTTTCTTAAGTTTTAAGATTTAGCTGGGTTAAGTACTTATCCACCGATTTATCCACTTATACACAGAACATACACATGCTAATTCTTTGCTAAATTTAGGTAAATCCTAAATTTAGCTTTTTACAAAAAGTTGACCTTTAGGTGCCTGAAAACTCTAAAATATTTGAGATCCCCCTGGGGGAAATACCATCTAAAACCGATCCTTGGATACATGTGATTTTGGGTTATTTCTGTTTTGGTGAAATGAATGAGACGCGATGAATCGCGTCTCTACCTATGTGGTAACCCCTTTATGAAAGGGGGGGGAATGAAGGGGGATTTTCAGTTCAGGACAACCACATGGGGATTGTCACTACTAGTGATATTTATTTTTACTTCGTGATGCTTACCCTTCGACACGCTCATTTTTACTTCGTGATGCTTACCCTTCGACACGCTCAGGGTTATTTTTACTTCGTGATGCTTACCCTTCGACACGCTCAGGGTTATTTTTACTTCGTAAAAATAAAAAGCTGCATACGTCGCCAAGACTCCTATGCAGCTCAACGAATCCTCGCCAATACAGAGGGTTCGTATCTACAGCATCACTATTTTGGTGATCCTGATTTGTGTTTTTGTTTTCGTGCAAGCTAAGCGCCTGCAAATCATAGGTCTTCACCAGCTGAGCTGGTCTTTGCTATGACAATACTAGTTTACCGTGAGTAGGTGACTCTATAAAGCATTAGGAAATTTTGCTAAGCCAAGCAAAGTGATTTGTAGGTTTGCTACTTATGCACGTGTGAATATAATATGTATGAACAGATGACTTACAACTGACAACTTACAAGAGTAAACCGGGTAGTTCTTGTTAGTTGCGAGTTGTGAGTTTATAGCTGTAAGTCAATACATGGTATAATATGGCACATGGTAGTGATAAATTGGTTTAAAGATACACTTGATTCAGGGCATAAGCTCTTTTTGAGATCACTTAAAAGTAGCAACGGATCAAGTTCAAGACAAAAACTGCAAATTATTTCTGAACAAAGAGCTTTAGCAGAACATTTTCGTAAAAGCTCGGGTCGTTTTATTGAAAAGCTGGAAAATCTGACGGATAAAATATCTAATATAGATAATGCTGGTCCTCAAACTGCAGTTCATATCAAGCAAAGACAGCAGTCATTGTTTTATGCTTGTTTGCGATTAGAGATAGCCTTAAAAACCAACTCAGAGCTTCGTAGAGAGCGAAAAGAGTGGGAGAGGCGCTTACCATGTACTGCAGAGCTTGATGCATACCATCCACTTGTAAGGCTAGAATTAATTGATTCAGAGCTAAAAGTACGAGAAGAGAGATTACTTGCACCACAAGACCAAGCAACACCAGCTATTGAAGTGATCGGGGATGAAGTTATAGTAGAATGTGCGCCAAAGCAAGATGAAGAAGAAATAATTGAAATGCCCGGAGTTCGTATTGTTAACTCTAAAGATGATTCTGATGCATTAAAAACACTTGATCATGAACAAATAGTAAGGAGAGCCGAAGGTATCTTGATGGAAATTGCCTCGAATCACAATAATGCTGGATCAAATACGGAATATCTTGAAAAGACAGATGAACTTAGAGAGCTACACAAAATACTTAGACAACTCCAAAAGAATAACCGTTATAATAAGTATAGACTCCGCTTACGCGAAAGGATGAATCAGCTGTTTACTTGAAATTGACAGAGCAATCAAATGAGTATAATCTCTATCACACAAGTTTAGGGGCCTTTAGCTCAGCTGGCTAGAGTGCTTCCATGGCATGGAAGAAGTCGAGGGTTCGAATCCCTCAAGGTCCACCACACAAAACTACTCCTCGGACGGGAGTCGTTT
>SWBY01001845.1_pt1 | contig 12607 bp, 14 predicted proteins | sample 4693071 | NCBI WGS metagenome assembly SWBY01 (sample SAMN10267273, study PRJNA491770) | bioreactor metagenome | isolation source: DHS bioreactor inoculated with marine methane seep sediment | place: Japan: Omine Ridge, Nankai Trough | collected 2006-05-06 | reverse complement strand
CTCAGTTTTAATTGTCGTTGAGACTCAGGGATAATTGACGCTTGACACTTGCCGGGAGAAACGGATTATCGGTTAAATTTCCCCATCAGCGAAGAAATGACCATCGGGATTGTTGAAGGAACGGATCAAAATCCCTTACCCCGGTCACCGATAAAAACCGAGGATTTTAGAAAAATTCCGAAATGAGTAAGGTTGGCGCGACCCCAAAAATATTTTTGCAGAAAAATTACCGACTCATCCGTGGAGTTACTAAAAGGCGGATTGAAAAATGGGAATGCTGCAAAAAAGTTTTGGTGCCGAGGACGAGTGTGAACCCGGGAGACACCATTGCAACGGAATCATCCCTTATACACCACCACAATTGGCAAGGGAGCAGGAGTTATGCCTCAGGGTTGATTTGAAACTTGAGACTCCAGAAATCCGGCTAAATAAAATGCCGCCATCACCACATCTCAAACCCTTCATGCTCACATTGGAAGTTGAATGGCCCTACAGAAATATCTGGAAGGGAACCTGTCCCACATCCCAACTCTATGACTTTTCCGTGGGTCTTTACATCATCCGAGGGCGATTCTTTACCTCGGGCCAGGAAGTTGAGAAACATGTTCAGATCAGATTTGTTTATTGAATTTGGCTGTCGGTTATTCTGATAAGCATGTGAGATTTTGATGGGATATGAATTTGGATAATAAGTTGTAAGGCGTGTTGCCGGATATTTATAACATTATAGAGGAGTGATAAAATGGATATTAACGACATTCTTGACCAGATTGAAGAACTTCTTGACGCTATTGAAGACCTCGACAAGCTAGAAGAGTTTATGGATCGGATCGATGAACTGCGCGACGGTAACTGTCAAAATCCGGATCCGATGGAGATGGCCGATCTTTTGAGCGACATACTAGAATTTGTGATCGGGAAGCTGCCGCTGGGACCATACGCCAAACTAATAGAGGCGATCTTGGAATTTATCCGCAAGACCATTGATTCCAATGTGCGGCTGGCACTGTTTATTCTATGGGGCATGTACAAACGCTGGCGTGAAAATTTCCCCGGTTGGGCACACGAGCAAGCAGCAGAAATGGTTACATCCGACGCGCTTGTATCAGCCTGGCTGCGTCTGAAATGGCTTGAATTAAAAGCCGGTGGTGAAGACGATGAGGTGGATGAGGATGAGAACGATCACACACCCACGGGTGGAGGAATATCCATTCCGGTCGGTCCAGCATGGTCAATCGAATATAATACCTGCTGCACAACGGAAGATAACGGTATCATCCGTGGGAAAATTGATCCTACCATCACAATCGATGCTCCGAGTTGGGGCGCGCAGGTACCGAGTAGTGGGACAGCACGTCTGTTTTCTGTGACATTCAAGGCCAAGCATCCTTGTGGACTCAAACGCCTAGGCGTGCGTGTCTTCGTAAAGTCAGGGGGTAGTCCTTGGCTCCGACTTGAAAATAGAACACGTAATTTCCGATTCAGGACGGATGAAAACGGTGTGACATCAGTTCGCGTTATCGGTGGCCAACAAGTCAGGATGATTATCACGGCCACGTCGAACTGTGAAACACAAAAACGTGAAACACAGGATTACATTGCCCCGTAATTGTTGCGCGGGCGACCCATGGCAATTACGCTGTCGGCAAAGGTGAACTCAATGCATAACAATGGCATTAAGGGCGAAGGCAAAAAACCGTCGCGCCTTATGCTAGACGTTATGTGCTGGAAAGTCTTATTAAAGATGGGTTTTGGAATTATCTTTATTTCACAGAGGTTAATAGACCATCCCCTCTGGAAATAATAATCAAACCAAGGTGATGGTCACAAATAGGAAAGGAGACACAATGAAGTATCCAACAAGACAAGAGGTACAAGATGCGATTGCAAGAAAGACGGAGCAAATATATGCTCAAGCAAGTGCTAAGGCTAAGGCTGATGGTCATACAGAACCCTTAGATGCTAACTGGCTTGTATGTGCTGGATGTGAAGCAGGATTAAATGTCACCCTTGCTGCAGTGATCCTGGCTGCTTTAGCCTTGTTTCCTGAGGATACACCTGCCATCGCTGCAATCGCAGCTGCATGCGGGATTTCAGAAGCGGTTGTTACGGCCATCCTAGCAGGCGGCGCTGCTGGTTTGGAAACAGTCATTTCTGAATTGTGCAAGGCAATGGGTGCATGTTCATAATAGGGTTTTAAAAAGGCACATAACGAACAAATGCAGCGGACATTTTACACGCGGTTTCCGCGTTCCAAGCGCCCCTGATTTGAGGCGTTGAACAAGATAGGTGATATAATTCTAGGCCAAATCATCGAGAATTTTGCAATCAGTGCCATCCTTGGCGCAACGTTTCTCCTTCTCACCGTTTGGCTCAATTACCACAGATGCAGACAGAACCTGCGGCGAACCCTCTGGACCGGTTTGATGTTTGTGTTGTTTCCTGTCCTGATCTTTTTAACAGGGAGGGTGTTCTGTCACGATGATTCCCACGTTGCGGCTCCGGAATGGCCGTTGTCCATATTATGGGTAATCATCTTTGTGGAGTGTTCTTTCACGGCATACGTTTTCGTTCGGCCCACCGCACCTCGAATCGTGATAGCAGCCTTTGCCGTTAATGCGGCGGTCTGGTCTGTTCTTGTTTGGTTTATTGCAGTAATGTCAATCACCAACAACTGGCTGTGAAGTGTTTGATGTTACGTTGTTACAGTCCCGGATTTAATCGGATTTGGCGAAACCTGCCCCCGACTTCCCTGCTGTGTGAACAAACCCAAGGCACATAAGACCCTGATGGAAAAGATTGCAGAACCGTACGCCTTGAAATACAATCAGGGGAAGTATTTTTTGTTTTCGTGAGGATTCACATGATGGATATCGTGTACAGAGACGTAAAACCGGATCCAGTGCAGTACCTGGAAGTATTCGAAACAGCAGGGTGGAATATTGCGTATAAAATGGATTTGGGTGAGTTTGTCAGCGCGTTGGATCAGAGTTGGTACATCATCTGTGCTTACCACGAAGATGAACTTGTTGGGATCGGTCGTGTTGTCTCGGATGGCGTGCTCTACGGGATGATTTACGATATGATTGTGAAACCCTCACATCAAGGGAAAGGTATCGGATCAGAAATTCTCAAACGCCTGGTGGATAAATGTCTGACAACTGGTTTGAGGGATGTTCAGTTGTTTTCTGCGAAAGGCAAACAGTCTTTTTATGGGCGTCGCGGGTTTGTAAAGCGCCCTGCTGATGCGCCCGGGATGTACCTCCGGAGAGACAAGTTCGAAAATCAATAATGAATGGTTTGAGACCTCTAAGGAATCAGAACCCGGGACCAGGAAGTATCCGAATCGGAGAGAATTATGAAGTGTAAAAATTGTGATAGCGATTTTGAAGGGAAGTATTGCAGTAATTGTGGACAGAAGGATTTTGATTCCTCTTTTACGGTTAAACAGATTCTGAGGAGTGCGGCTGACAGTATCTTCGATATCGAACGTGGATTTTTATTCACAATGAAAGCTCTCATCATCAATCCTGGAACTGCTGTTTCGGAATATATTAGCGGAAAACGCGTTCGATACTCGAATCCGTTTAAATATCTTCTTGTTCTGGTGACCATCTACGCGGTATGTACTATTTCATTGGAGCTCGTGGAAAGGGATTTAGAATCAACATACAACTTGAATTATCGTGGAGACGTTGTAGATACCGGGGTTGATCCGGAGAAAAGTCAGTTCCTGGAAGATGTGGGTAAGGTCACACCATTTTTTTTGAAATATATTAATTTTTTCCAAATACTGGTCATACCTTTGATATCAGTATTTTCTTACCTGTTTTTCAAAAAAGCGGGATATAATTTCGCCGAAAATATTATATTTAATACCTATTTGATTGCTCAAGGATCATTAATCGGGATCCTGTTCGCCCCATTACACTATTTATTTCCCGGAGTTTTAATTTTGTCAGGTCTGCAATATGTGACTTGGACGGCATACTATGTATGGGCTTGTGTTCAATTTTTCAGATCAAAGAGCTTGAGTGGGATTTTAAAATCTTTACTCACCTTCATATTGGGATATGCATCATGGTACGTCCTTGTTACTTTAACCTTGGCTTTATACTTGATTTTAGATTTTTTTATATTTCAGGCAAGTTAAGCCCTGGATTCATTATTCCTCGTATTCTCTCCTTCTACCCGGAATGCCGGACAATCCTGCCTTCCACCATATAGATAACATCTTCGGCGATATTTGTGGCAAGATCAGCTATGCGCTCCAGCTGGTGTGAGACTTCATAGAGCCGGACAAACAGTGCACTATTTTCCGGGGATTCCGTGATGTGCCGGGTGGCGTAATCCAGCATATCCCGGTGGTAATCATCCACAATATCATCGGATTTGCAGACCTCATGCGCTTTTTTCACATCCAGATTGATCAGTGCGTCCAGGGCATGACCCAGCATCTCAAGGGTTTTCCCGGACATGTCCACCAGCCGGGACGGAATTTGAAATGATGGAAATCCCACGAGGAATTCCGCCCGGAAAGCAATATTCACGGCCAGATCACCGATCCGTTCCAGGTCGTTGTTCATTTTTAACACGGCCACGATAAACCGAAGATCAATGGCGACCGGTTGATGCAGTGCCAGAATCTTGAGGCATTCTTCTTCAAGATCCACCTCGCGCTGGTCGATGATCCGGTCCTGGAGCCGAACAGATTCCGCCAGTTCGCTGTTTTTCCCGGTGAGGGATTTAACCGCGAGAATGACGCTTTCTTCAACGATGGCTCCCTGGGAGAGGATGGATTTTTTAATACTCTCGATTTCCCGGTGAATATGCATGGACATGAAATGATCTCCTTAGCCGAACCGGCCGGTAATATAATCTTCGGTTTGTTTGAGTTTGGGCCGGGTAAAGAGGGATTCCGTATCATTGACCTCAATGAGTTTTCCCAGGTAAAAAAAGGCGGTAATATCCGAGACCCGTGCCGCCTGCTGCATGTTGTGAGTGACAATTATAATCGTATATTTTTCTTTCAGTTCCAGTATGAGTTCTTCGATTTTCTGGGTGGCAATGGGATCCAGCGCTGAAGCGGGTTCATCCATGAGGACCACTTCCGGTTGAATGGCCAGTGCCCGAGTAATACACAGCCGCTGCTGCTGTCCCCCGGACAGTCCCAGGGCGGAATCACTGAGCCAGTCTTTGACTTCATCCCAGATGGCGGCAGACTTGAGGGAGTCTTCGACCCTGTTTTCGATTTCCGTATCTGAAAAGATGCGGCCCCATTGAAGCAATAATCGCCTCGGTTGACGGCGCTTCAGGGAATCAATTTCCGTATCTGAATTATGTCTGTCACCATTTGTGCTCATGATCAAATCTTTTACCTGTATCCATTACTTCGAATACAGCTTTCATAAGCATTGGCAAAACTATTGTCGCATCAGCATAGATTTCAGCAAACTTACCTCCATTTAGGGGTGCCACGAATTTGCCCCAGCTCACGCCCTCTGAGTATGTACATCCTGATAATCCACCCCAATGAGGGGATTCCGGACAGATTCTGATTCCATATTGAAATTTGGGTTTTTTCAAGTCTATTCCCAAACGATCTGATGTGATGTCATAATATGGGGCGACTTGTTGCGCCCAATTTCTGGGTACACCACCTCCTACAGTAAGAATACCCAGTGTTTTTGCTAATCCAATCATTCTTGCGTATTCCTGCAAATCTATGAATGGATTAAAATTCGGTGTAGCGTGAAAAACAGGTTCAGATGACTTTTTCATCGCCCATGTTGAAAAATCCAGGCCCACTTCACTATCGGTAAATGCCGGGATAAATACGGGGATATTCTGTCGATATGCGCTTCGCAATATTCCCGATCCTTCATCAATTTCATCCAGTTTTTTTCCTACAAGACGGCAGAATTCGGCAGAAGACCAGATTTTGTTCTTGTGATGATTTTCATCGAGTACCACTGAGACGAGATCAGCCACATTATTGAGATTCGCTTCCATTTCCAGGGTGTCGTAAATCCGGTTGTATCCTGCTTTGAAAAGTGCTTCGTCATTCGTCTCCGGATCTACTGCATAGTGAGTTAACCCGATTGATTCAGTCAAACCGTGTGCAATGAGGGCTCCTGTTGACACGATTGCTTGAACATAGCCACGATCGATAAGTTGACAAATAATTAATCCCTGTTTTGCGACAGTCATAGCGCCGGATAGCGTCATGATAACTGAGCAATCCGGATTATTGATCATGTCGAGGAATATTTTAAATGCTCTGCCTAGTTGTCTCCCATTGAAGGCAGTCTCGGACATAGCCAGGATCAAATCCTCAAAGGAATGGATTTTATCCAGATCCAGAGATTTCAATGGATGTAGACCATCCGTTCTGCCGTCGTGCAATTTTCGGGGCATACCACACCTGTCCTTTCACGAAAAGGTTAGCACGTTGCTATATGCCGTCAGTCAGGTGCTACAATCGGTAAAACCGACGGGTGACAACCGACATGGATTCAATTTGAATCGTGAACATTGGTTGATCTCCACATCACCGAGATACAGTTCCTGCTGAATATAAGTCAGTACGTCTGATGGATTGGTGCTGCCGCAGGTGAAAATATCCATAGCAATGAGGCCCTCATCTGCATACGTGTGGACGGAACAATGGCTCTCATCCAGCATCACAATGGCTGTGAATCCCGGTGGGGAATCGAGACCGAATTTGTACCGCATCTGTGAAATCACGGTTGCACCGGCTTTCTCAGCCGACCTGGCCATGACATTGAGTACCCGTTTGTCGTCAAGACAAATCTCACGGGGTACATTCCGACAATCGATCAGTAGGTGTTTTCCTTTTTCCAACGCATAAACCCTCCTCTTGATAAATAGGGGATACCGGGTAATAATCATTCAGAATTTCGGTACAGTTTTAGTGATACAATGGATTGCACCTCCGGATTGAATGATCCCACGACAATCTATTCCGATAATTTCAAATCCCGGCATGTTATTCTGATAAATCTCTAATGCAATATGGTCTTCAGGACAACTATAAACAGGAACAAAAACCTGGTGATTTAATATTAATGAATTGGTGTAAGTCCAATAATCCAGAGGATATCCGGGCATTGGAACTCGAATGATACGGAATTTTTCACCGTTAAAGTTTTTCATGGAAGACAGGATGGAAACATTGTTTTCGAGAATCTCATATTCATGCTCGTCTGGTTTGTATTCCCCTATTAAAATAGTTTCGGGATTGATCACTTTAGCAAACATGTCAATATGACCTGTACCGTCCTCCAACTTTTCAAGGATACATACCGTATGACACCCGAGGTATTTCCTGAGAACATTTTTTATCTCCTCAGCAGAAAAACCAATATTCTGATCGATGATTTCATCTGTCACAAAACAGGTACCATATCCATCCGTCATGAAATTTCCACCTTCAAATGATAATGGCATTCCCCGAATGGGAATGTCCCATATAGAGCTTAAATATTCTGGGAATGTATCATCAGCGCTACGGAAATATTGAAAGTCGATCAAGTGTAATTCATTGTTATTTTGAACAAAGATGGGACTATAATCAACAACCCAGCAATCATCATACGGAAAAATAAAATGCTCGATATTTCCTACGTAATCCCAATATCCATTTACTTCCTGTTGAACTTGATTCGCTTGTGAATTTGAATCTATAACTAGGAAACATGTGTTATCTGGATGGATTCTTTTTATCAATTCGGAACAATATGATTCATGGCCCTGCCAGACAATAATCACTCCTTTTGCTTGGTGCCATTCCGGTAAAAGATTGTTCGAAAATGATGCGAAAGTTGAAAATGTTAAACACGATACGGCAATAAAGTTAAGGATTATATTTTTCATTAAGCTGTTTCTCGTCTTGTTAAATGTTTTCTCAAATAGTTTTGTTTTATTAACCTGCCTACGATGCCTGTGATCCCGGTATGGGGTCACAGGCAAGTTGAATATTTTATGTGGCATAGTTTTACTCTATGGGCAGGAAATCATCCGAGTCCTCTTCCGGTACTAAATCTTGATCTTCTTCAGGATCGATTTCGGGGGCAACTTCCTCATCATCGCTGTCATCCGGCTGATCAGGGGGATCAGGAATTGGAGTTACATCATTCTGGACTACCCTTGAAACATCTGTGCCTTGCCCGGCAAGAATAACATTGGGATTGATAAATTGAAATCCAAAGAAAGTAACCGCTACCAAAAGTATCAAATTTTTTCCCCTCATCTTGTACTCCTTTCTCAGAAGCTTTTTAAAGGAGTAACCACTGTCTCTCCAAGATAATTGCTCTCTAAATCTTCAGAGCCTTCCTTAGAGAGTAGTGGTTACTCATCTCACCATGGATCTAATTCAAAACACATGCCAAACAAAATCATTTCCAGAGGTAAATATTTCCAATGTGCCAATTTTCTGAAACGATGTATGTTTACGACCTATCCCTATTAATTTGGTGCAAATTTGATACGTAAACTTCGGGTTTTTAAATGCGTCTCATATCGGAACTATAAATTCCGATACGGTCGTTTTGGGATTTAATTTTCATAAATACCCAGAAATCACCAACAGAAATATTTCAGGCCGATTACTTTGTATATCAGCTTTGCAGCTGCAAATGCGGAATTGATATCATTTTCTCGGGGAGCCAATTCAACTAAATCAAATCCGACAACTTTTTTATACTTAAAGATTTCACCCAACGCAGACAGAGCCTCATCCCACAACATACCACCGGGTTCTGGAGTTCCCGTACTGCGAATAACACTCCAGTCGAACGCATCCACGTCAAAGGTTACATATACGGGATCAGGAAGACTTGCGATACAAGCCTCTAAATCGAAGTTGTGCTTACGCATATCGCGCATTGAAAACAGTTTCAACTTTTCATTTTTAACGCGATGGGCTTCTTCAAGGGACATGCTGCGTATTCCGAATTGCATGGTATTGGAGTATAATTCACGCAGTCGCGACATGACGCATGCATGGCTGAATAAGTCATTCTCATAGATTTTCCGTAAATCAGCGTGAGCATCGAATTGTATGATTGACATTGTTTGAAACTTTTCCTTGTATGCTTTACAACATCCTATGGAAATCGAGTGATCACCTCCTACTGAAAGAACAAACTTGCCATCATCAAGCAGTTGCTTTGTTGTTCTGTACACATGCTCCATCATACTTTTGGGGTCATCAATGGAAACCGGTGTCTGGAGAGTTGCGATTCCAATTTCGCATGGTTCAAGATCAAAGTCTTGATCGTATAGTTCAAGAAACTTTGAAGCGTCTATTATTGCATCCGGTCCTTGAGAAGCACCCTTGCCAAAAGAAACACCACCCTCATAACGCCAAGGCACGACCGTTACAACACTTTTTTGATATGATACATCTGACGGATCAAACCCAAGGAACTGGTTTTTATTTAATTTCATCAAAGAAGCCAACCTTTCTGTTTCGAGGACAATGTGAAAGGTAAATTCGATTTTGAGCCTTCTCTCCATAGCCTTCCAGGACATGAGTGCCACTGGCTCTTAATGAAAAAAGCTTCACAAAGCCTTCAAAAAGAGCACAGTGGCTACCCATTGCATGATGTTGCTCTTCAAAATACATGCCAAACAAGATCCACATGCAGGTACCCATTTGTCAAAAAAGCTAAATAGATGTGAGTGGATACCAGTAGAGGAGATCCGAGTGAAACTAAAAGATATTTGATTTGAGAACTTCAAATTCTCAAATTGGACAAAATCGGATCTTAAGATTCCGATTATTTTACTTTGAAATCGCTTTTCTGAAGGCCGTATTTTGTAAGAAGTTTGTGGATCTGGCGGGTACTTATTCCCGCAGCGGAAGCAGTGGCTTTTATGCGTCCGTTATGTTCCGATAACAATTCTCGTAAATATTGTTTCTCAACATGTTCAATCGCTTGTTTCCTGATTTTCTGAATAGTTAATGACGTATTCACCGGCATATGCGCTTTACCCGAGATACTTGCCATAACTTCCTTTGGGAAATTCTTTGCTGCAAGAGTATCAGATTGTTCCAGGATATATGCACGTTCAGCGATGTTTTCCATCTCTCGAATATTCCCAGGCCAATCATAGCTTTTAAGAGCGTCAATTGCGGCTGGATCCACTTTCTGAATATCTTTTCCATATTCTTTGTTAAGTTCGTTCAGGAAATTGTAAAATAAATCAGGTATATCCTCTTTACGCTCTCTTAACGGAGGGACATCAATAGGAAATACATTTAATCTGTAATAAAGATCCTTTCTAAAAGTACCATCATTCATCAATTGCCCTAAATCATCATTCGTAGCTGCAATCACCCTCACATCGACCTCAACCGGTACTTCCCCTCCAATTCTGTGAAATGTTTTATCCTGTAAAACCTCCAGAAGCTTTATTTGGATCGGCTTTGTAAGGGTTCCAATCTCATCCAGGAAAATTGTCCCACCATTGGCGATCTCGAATTTTCCGAGTTTCTTTTTAATCGCTCCAGTGAAGGAGCCTTTTTCATGCCCAAACAACTCACTCTCTACAAGTGTTTCCTGCATGGCACCGCAGCACACTTGAATGAATTGTTTGTCACCTCGCCTGCTGTGCATATGTATTAGTTTTGCCAGTACGCTCTTACCTGTTCCCGTTTCACCCAAAAGCAAAACAGTCGCTTTTGTCTGGGCTACAGATTTTACTTTTTCGAATACTTTTTTGGTGGTGGGATTCTTCGTCTGCACATATTTAAGTGTTTCCTGACGCCAGAATTCATCCCGAAGGTACTCCAGTTCAGATTGAATCCTGATATCTTTTCGAACACAGTTGACGGCCAACTCGATCTCATCGGGATCTAACGGGTATGTCAGGTAATCGCTTGCGCCTGACTTAACCAATTTCACAAGTCCTTTGACCTGGCTCTTTTTTGAAATAACAATGATTTGAATGCTAGGGGAAACCTTGGTAAACTCCTGAAATATTTTCAAATAGTCGAAATTATCCGATGGAGCGGGATCAGGATTTATCATTGTAAAATCGATGAAAAGAAGCTCGTGACGCGTTTCCTTCAGTCTAAAAAGGCATTCACTCAGATCATTACTGAACTGGAGGTAATAATCAGCTTTTAAACGATCCTTGAACAGTTGTTTAGTTATTTGTTCTTTTACACATACAAGGATTTTTTTCATTCAATCGCCCTTATAAAATCATAAACACAATCATAGGCGATTATAAACAGTAATTCCTTTCTAATTTCAAGCTTTTTTTAGAGATTTACAACCAAGACCGGGGCCGTTTCCCGGGAATAGGATTCCATTTTGAATTATAACGGAATCATAGGAAGGATCATCACAGAGATCCAGATGACCATCAAGATCGGCGTAAACAACGTTGGGGCGCGCCAAAGCATAATGCAAACCAGCAGCAATTCCCAATGCTGCTTCGTCCATACAGCCGACCATGACTTCCAGATTAGCTGATTTCGCAACGGAATTTATATGCAGTGCTTCAAAGATTCCTCCAACTTTCATTAATTTCACATTGACCATGTCAACAATATTATTTTTTGCGAGTCTGAACGCATCCCGAAGACTCATCAAACTTTCATCAGCCATGATAGGTATGGTAGCTCTAATTGTCACAGCCCGCAGCGATTCAAGCTGTTCTTTGGGTGTCGGTTGCTCGATAAGTTCCAGTTTTAACGCTTCAGTTTCATCTAAAAAACGTATCGCATCCGCCTCGGAATAACCCTGATTCGCATCGAACCTCAGCTCGATACCAGGTTCAAGTATTTCACGGAGCCTAATCAATCGGTGAATATCTGAATCCACAGATAAACCACCTTTTATTTTTAAACACTTAAATCCCATTCCAACAAACTCCAGAGCTTTCTCAAGCGTTTCCTGGACTGGTAAAATACCGATAGTAATGCTTGTTTTTATAAAAGTGCGATATCCTCCAAGAATTTTATACAGCGGTAGTCGGCATACCTTACCCAGAATATCGAGAAGCGCCATGTCAACCATGGCCACAGCTGATGGATTCTTTCTCAGATATGGTTTCAGTTTCGATAAATATAAAGCCGGCCTGAGTGGGTCTGAGTTTTTGAGCATTGGTTCAACTACGTCTGAAAACACTTGAAGAACTGTTTCAGGCGTCTCTTGAGTTACTTCAAAATCAGGAGCAGCGCAACCATATCCGATAATGCCGTTATTCAATTCCATTCTTAGGAAAATGTTGGATGTTTGTGTGATTGTTTCGTAAGCGATAGTGTAAGGTTCACGCAACCGCATATCAACTCGCCAGGTTTCAAGTTTTTTGATTTTCAAAACTGCGACTCCTTTATGTTCAATATTTACGCTGGAAAATTTCATCAAGGGACAGATGTTTGACATCCTCGATGAGTGCCACCAGATGAGCGATCATTGCTTGCCAGATCAAATTACCCTTTTCTGCACTCGCCTTTGTTGGATCACCAATGACACCTGTAAGCGAAAACCGTTTTGTATAAGAATACCATGAAACACCCCGTTTGGATGTGAAATCGAGGTAACGGCTGGAAAACTCCGGCACCAGCTTT
>SWBY01008311.1_pt1 | contig 12618 bp, 10 predicted proteins | sample 4693071 | NCBI WGS metagenome assembly SWBY01 (sample SAMN10267273, study PRJNA491770) | bioreactor metagenome | isolation source: DHS bioreactor inoculated with marine methane seep sediment | place: Japan: Omine Ridge, Nankai Trough | collected 2006-05-06 | reverse complement strand
AAACGTAATGTCTCTCAACGCTCAACGTCACTTGGGCAAATCTCAAAGCGCACTGGCCAGGTCAATGACCCGTCTGTCATCTGGTCTGCGTATCAACTCGGCAAAAGACGATGCTGCCGGACTTGCTATTTCTGATCGTATGACCTCGCAGATTCGCGGTCTGAACCAAGCAGTTCGTAACTCTAATGATGGTATCTCCTTGGCACAAACCGCTGAAGGAGCCATGCAGGAATCCACCAACATTCTGCAACGTATGCGTGAACTTGCTGTTCAATCAGCCAACGACACAAATACCAGCAGTGACCGTGCTTCCCTTCAGGCTGAAGTTAATCAGTTGATTTCTGAATTAGATCGTATTGCCACCACAACCTCTTTTAATGGTCAACGACTTCTTGATGGTACCTTCTCCGGAGCAGTCTTCCAGGTTGGTTACAACGCCGGCGAAACAATTGAATTTGGAATTGCCAGTGCGAAATCATCTTCCGTTGGCGCTATTGCTGAAGGAACAGGTACTGCCGTTGCTAATGCCACAGCCGCTGATATTACTCTTGCCCTTGGTGGAGGAACAGCTCAAGCTATCTCATCAAGTGCCGACTTTGTTACTTCTGTTGCCGGCCAAGATGCTGTTTCAGCATACGCAAAAGCTGCAGCCATTAATGATGCCGGTATAGCTGGTCTTACTGCCACTGCAGATACCAGTGTTGTCTCAACTGTTGGCATAGTAGGTGGTACTGCTTTAGATACCTATAGTTTAGATATTAACGGTGTTTCTATCTATGCTGGTGTCGATGTAGCAACCGCCTTAACAAATGCTGAACTTCGTGACGCGATTAATGCGAACAGTTCATCTACCGGTGTTATCGCCAGCCTTAGCGGTGGTGACATGACCTTAAATGCCTCAGATGGTAGAAACATTACTGTCACTGAGAGTGGTACAGGTTTTGTAGTTGGTACTGACGGTCTTTCCGGTGATGCTGATATCACTTCAGGTACCGCTGTTTTAGGAACCATTAGTCTTTCCGCCACTGAAACCATCGCCATCGGTGGAACCCAGGCGAACATTGGTTTCACCTCCGCGGGTGTAGCCAAAGACACTAATGGTATTGATGATGTTGATATCAGTACTCGTGCTGGTGCAGATACCGCAATGTTACGTATTGATGCTGCCATTGCAAGTCTCGATAGTAGCCGTGGTGACCTTGGTGCGGTCCAGAATCGTTTCGAATCTACCATTGCCAACCTGCAAAACATTTCAGAGAATGTCACTGCTGCACGGTCTCGAATCATGGATGCCGATATTGCTCAGGAAACCTCTGCAATGACGAAAAACAACATCCTTCAACAGGCTGGTGTTTCCATCCTGGCCCAGGCAAACCAAGTCCCACAATTGGCTCTGTCACTGCTTGGTTAATCCTCTAAACTCAATCCGAAGGCCGGTTCACACCGGTCTTCGGCTCAATTTTTCAATTCATTTTGGAGGTAAATCATGAATATTGATACTATTGGTTCAGCTGCTGTATCACCAAAAGGATCTTCTTCAGCTGAACAAATTGACAAAGTACGACAACAGCAAGTTGAATCTCCTGACGAATTTGCTGCCTCAACTTCAGAAAAAAAAGTCCAGCCCGAGGAACTCTTAAATCAAATCAAGGCACTCACCGACAATGGTCTTTATTCAGTTCGTTTTGAAAATGATGACTTAGATAATCTGGTGGTTAAAATTGTTGATAGAGAGACTGATGAGGTCATTCGTCAGATACCCCCGGAAGAGCTCATCGAGCTGACAAGACATATGCAGGAACTCACAGGAAATATTGTGGATACGGTAAGCTGATCCAAAAGCAGGCAATCGTTCTACTGAAACCAATTATGATATTCTAACGGAGGCTGAAATGGCTATTACTTTTGGCGGGCTTGCTTCAGGCATTGATACCGCTTCAATCATTGACAGCCTGATGAGTATTGAACGTGTTCCAGTGACCCGTCTTCAGACGGACAAAGCCTGGCTCAACAATAGACTGGCAGCCTATCAGCAATTTGATGGGAAGCTCAAGACCTTTCTCGCCAATGTTGAGAACCTCAGCGACCGTGAGCAATACTTACATAAAAATGTCTCAAGCTCATCCAGTGATTATTTTTCAACCTCTGTGAATACCGATGCTTTGGCTGGTGTAAGTTATGGTGTAGAAGTTAAATCACTGGCCCTGGTGCAAAAAAGCCATTCCGACAATGGTTATTCTTCAGAAACTGATACAATTTTCAGTGCCGGCAACCTGCTCCTGACGGTTGATGGTACAGTCAACACCATTAATATCTCAGCAGAAGATGCTACACTCGCAGGAGTTATGGAGGCTGTCAATCAAGCGGACCTTGGAGTAACTGCATCTATCATCAATGATGGCTCAGATACTAATCCGTATAGACTTACTCTCACCGGCCATGATACTGCTACAATCTTCAGTATTGATGGCTCTGCCCTTAATGACTCTGAGACCTTTGGCGACTTTACTGTCTACCAGCCGGCATCAGCAGCTGAAATTGTTGTAGATGGGATTACAATCACCAGTGATTCAAACACTGTTGAAGATGCGATTCCCGGAGTGACCCTTGACCTTGAAAAGGCAGAAATAGGAACTATAACCCAAGTAAATATCACCAAAGATAACAGTGCAATAAGTACCAATATCAGTGCTTTTGTTGCAGGTTACAACGAAGTAATATCTTTTGTTACCAGTCAATCAACTATGGGTGATACAGCCGGTGGATTGTTGGGAGGTGACTCAGGCCTAAGTGCCATTAAGCGCCACCTACAGGGAATGCTTACCGATTATATTGACAATAGTGGTTCTTTCAGGGCCATGTCTGAACTAGGCCTTGAGACCCAAAAAGATGGAACACTAACCATAAACAGTTCTACCCTTACAGATGCAATTGATGGAGATTTCGATAGCCTTGTTTCTCTACTTGCTGGAAACACCGATGGTAACGAGGGTATCGCTACCCAGTTTGAAGAGTATCTTGAGGGTTTAACCAGCTCATCCAGTGGTCTCCTTGCCGGACGTAAAGAAAATATTGACAGTAATATCAAACGGATTGACACAAGAATTGAACAAATGGAGAAGCGCTTAGCCAAACGGGAAGAGACTCTACGAAAACAATTCTTAGCCATGGAACAGCTGGTTAGTATAATGAATTCCCAAAGCAGTTTCCTCACCCAGCAGATGACAGCCATCAGCAACTTGTGGAACTACAAGAAATGAACGGATACAATCAATATAAAAACAATCAGATAGCCACTGCCTCGCGCGAGCAGATTCTTCTTATGCTCTACGATGGAGCTATTCGCTTCTGCAAACAGGCCAAAAAGGCTATTGAAAAAGATGACACTGCGGCAAAAGGAAAATTTCTCAGTAAGGCCATGGCCATTATTACCGAATTTTCCAATTCTCTTGATCATAAAATTGGAGGGGAAATTGCTGCAAATCTGGATGGACTCTACGCCTATATGCTCAAAGAGCTGTCTTTAGCAAATATCAACAACGACCCAAACCCCATTGACACAACCTGTAATATGCTTTGTGAACTTCGTGCGACATGGGCTGAAGCCATTGAAATGAATAACGCTCAGCAAGCTAAAGGTAGTCAAACTGTGCCAAAAATGGCTGCAATATAACAATGAAAACTACAGAAGATCTTTTTCGCGAAAGTACCGAACAATATCAGCAACTGATACAAAACATTGCTGACCTTAGCAGCCATATGGCGTCTTCCACTCCCGAAGAGATCCTCAAACACTGCGAAGAGTTGCAGGAAATGCAAAAAAAACAGGCAAAGCTTGATAAGTTTATCGTTGAAATAATGAACGATTTAGGCCCTCAGATACTGGAGACACCCTATGTAGGCGAATATCAAAGAATGCTTGACAATGCCTTACAATCCTGTAATGAGGTTGCTGCAAAAGCCAAAACGCTGCGCGCACTGTTACATGATGAAATTCAAAAACTAAAAAAGGGCCAAAAAGGCTTGGCAGGCTATGCAGCAGTGACAAAGAAGACAAAAAACAACATGTCCGGGCACTATTAAAAAGGGCAATCCGATTCTGGAATATTGATAATCAGCCGAGCCATGTCCGGTACATTTCTTCTAGATTATCGACACATTCTCTATAATTCATCATTTGACTTGCAAGAAGTGTTTTACGCAGATGATGGCGATAGTTTTCAAGTCGCTTGAGATCATTTGCAAGATTTGTGTTTTTTTCTATGTATTCTTCGGGATGATGACTCACCAACTCCGGTAGACCAGCATGTATCAGCGTCGTCATTCCAAGCCTTGACCTCTGATTTTCACCCGCCAAAGTAATAGTCGGCACTCCCATCCAAAGCGAATGGCAGGTTGTGGTATGACCGTTCCAAGGGAAAGTATCCAATGAGAGGTCGACCAAATTATGTAACAGTAAATGCTCTTCAAGACTGGTCTCTTCAAGCAATTCTATCCTCGGTGATGTTACGCCGTATTGATTAAATGTCTTAAGAACAGAATCTTGCGTTTCTTTTTCAGCAAATGCCTTTGCCTGCCAGAGAAGCCTTGATTGTGGTATGTTCTGAAGTATACGACACCAGAGATGAATAACTTCATCTGAAACTTTAGTCAGGTTGTGAAACGCGCCAAATGTTATAAAACCTTTTTTTTTGGCCGGCAATGGTCCTTCAAGCGGTGCACAGGATGGAGGAGTATAAGAAAAAAAGGAACCAGGCAAATTACACAGACATTCTGTATAAAATTCTTGCGATTTTCCCGCAGGTGTAAGTATTTGATCTGTTATACAGTAATCAACCGCGGCAAGTCCTGTAGTTCCGGGATAACCTAAGTAGGTGGCTTGTACACAAACTGGTTTTCTTGCTAATAATGATAGACGGTTACCTCCAGTATGACCCGCTAATTCAATCAAAATATCAATTTTATCAGTTTGGAGAAGAGAGTACACTTCATCATCACTTTTTCCTTGAATGTCACGCCATTGGTCTGCATAGTCTTGCATTTTTTTTGTGGATGAATCGGCACGAATAGCATCTGAGTAACAAAACACCTCAAACTGTTTGCGATTATGTTTCTTAATGATTGCAGAAATAAAATAGTATACAGGGTGTTGGCGAAAATCAGGAGACATGTAAGCAATTCTGTAAGGTGCTTTCGCTCCTTTGACTCTTCCTTGTATCTGTAGGGCGAATAATAACTTGCCAAACTTTAAATGTTCATTCAGTATTTCAATGTCATTTTTACCCGGCAAATAGCATAGAGTTACAAGATAATTTGAGACAAATGTCAGATCTTTTGGGAATTTTTCAATACCTTCTCTATATGTTCTCAATGCCTTATCAAGAAGACCAAGAGTTTTAAAAGCATTAGCTAAGTTCAATAGCGCTTCTCTGTGGCCTGGCAATATTTCAAGTACTTTATGGTATCCTTTTATTGCGGCATGATATTTCCCAAGGGATCCTAATAAAATTGCATAATTATAATTACCATCAATGTGATTAGGATCATTTTTGATAAGCGCTGAAAAAACCTCATTTGCCTTGCGTGTATCTCCTAGTTGGACATAAAGATTGCCAAGATTATTTAATGCAGCAAGCTGCCCAGGGTCAATTTTTATTGCAGTCTCGAAAGAGGAAAGAGCCTTTTCAAAATCACCCAATTGTTTATAGGTAGTTCCCAGGTTGATATAAGGTCCGGTCTCTTTAGGGTCAATTGCCAGAGCTGTAGAAAAAAAAGATATTGCCTGCTGGTAGTGACCAAGATTTAAAAAGATAAGGCCTAACAAATTTATAGCTTCCAGGTGTTCCGGGCTCAAGCGCAATATCTCTTTACAAAGTAGAGAGGCTTCGCTGTAATTCCCTTTATGGAAAGCTTTAATTGCCAAAGTCAACGCTTCTTCAATAATGGCATGTTGTTCTGAGTCTTGAGATGAATTAGTCATTTTATCCGGGATAGCTATGAAGAAATATTGCGGTAAATCAGGTCATAACACTAGGAGCTTGTCCAAGAATAGCCATTTTGGGCAAAATCGAGGCATTTTGAAAAAATAAGCACAGGCATATGGTTGATATTCCGAGCATTATTTTTTGAAAATAACGAAGAGTTTGGGCAAAAGGGCATTCTCAGACACGCTCCTAGGCAATCTGGTATAAATTTTTAAAAAAGGTGTTCGGAGTATCTAAAAATGCCACGGCCCGAATTTCCAGGTTTGCGATACCTGAATAAACATACGGGAAACCATTCTCTTTGAGTAGCTTTTCCAAAGATTTCACGGTAAACCCGGTCTTGTGGGCAAAAAAATCATTACCGCTTTTTTCTATCTCCACACCATAACCAAATAATACATCATGCACCGTGATAGGCCCGGCAGCAGATTGATAAAGAAAATCATTGATATCCATATCGTTATTTATAACAATTTTCATTAATTGTCCTAAATCTGGTACATGAATATCAATGGCACCTTTGCTGTTTATTACATGACGAAACCCTTGCAATACCATGGGCGATTCGTGGGGATAGTAATGTTCAAGATTATGAGAGCAATAGACTACATCATACTCTCCCGGGGTGAGAGAAAGCAGATTCCTGGCATCACAGCAAATATCCGGCTGAATGGATGAATCAATATCAAGGAGAACTTTTTTCCAACCGCTGTATACCTCAGGCAACTGAATATGTTTTGAATTCCCTCCGACATTTAATAGAGTTTTTTGAAGGTTCATAGGGTGAGTCTGCAAGAGAATAGAAGGATGACTAATGGGTACTTTAAAAAAATTGCATTCTCGTTCAAAATCAGGTGAGCGTAGACTCCGAGTCATACGAAAAATTTTATCACAGGCATCTAGCTGATATTCCAAGGATAAAATTCTTGCTACAACGCTGAGTTTGGGCGAAAAGGCAATTTTTCAAGGCAGCCTAATGAGATACATGACATGTGATTTAATCATATTCCCTGTATGATCAAAAGGTAGTCTTACAAAGAGTAATTAATTCTTTCAATATACCAAAATAATATTTTCCAATCTTGACTATTTTGCAGCACACCTCTTTTTATTACAAATAGATATTATTAATTTACACAATCTGCAACACTTTGCTTGATCCTCTTATTCATTGATGCTAGCATAGCCTAACCACTTACTTTCTTAAAATTTAAACCTCCTGCTTTTATGAGTTACCGTGACTGACAATATCGATTTCATAAATAAAATAGCTGCTGACAAACCTGTAAGAATTTTTCTTCCTATTCTGGGTGCTGATGAACGCCTCCGAATCCAATGTATTTTTCAAAAAACCACAGCCCCACACTTTAAACTGCTTTTCAAGGCAGGAACCCTTCCGTTAAATAAACTTGATCTGGACTCCTCTGCTATCATCAATCTCGACATAGGCGGACAGAGTGTCTCAATGGAAAGTCATATTGTCAAGGTAATAAATGATCAAACCTTGGAGTTAGTGGCTCAAAAAACGATCACCCACGAACAGATGCGGGAATTTTTCAGGGTAGACTTAGCGCTCCCTATTATTATCAAATCCTTAATTCCTGAAGGTTTTGGAAAACCTGACGATTCCTGGTCTATCCCCGGCACCACTGTTGATCTCAGTGGTTCCGGTCTCAGGATTAGTTTTAAAAAGGCGCCTCCAGCAAATACGCAGGTACGACTTGAGCTGGCGCTCCCGACAACAGAGACCAATGTCGTTTCAACCATTTCATCTCCTGTTCGTATCTCTCAGCTAACTGAAAAACTATGGGATGCTGCCTATCATTTTGACGAAATAAATGACGAGGATCGTGATACAATTATTGGTTGCTGCCTTATCGCCCAACGCCGACTGCTGCGTCTCAAGGTGCAGGTTAAAGGAAATTACTAATAATTACTCATTACAAGTTCATCGTACTTTTTACATTTTTTTTGACTTTTTCCGCTTTCTTAAATTAACTCAAAAAGAAAGATATATACATATTAATGATTAACTTTAGTCTAATGACCCGTTTGACTATTCAATTATAACCCAATAGATTTTGTGTCTTCTTCAATCAACGAAATAATTAAAGCCATCAAGGATAGCCAGCCGGCTCAGATCAATATTCCTCTCAAAAATGCGCCTCCTGTACAATTAAAGTGTATTTACAAGGAATCTATGGCTCCGCTGTTTTTTCTCATCTTCCCTCCAAAAAAGATCCCTGAAAATATAGATCGATCCAAGGCTTGTAATGTTTCGATCAATCATAACGACACTTCGATCACAATCAGTGCGGTTATTGAACATATAAAAGGGGATAGGACCCTGGAATTAGTTGGCAAAAACACAGTTGATCCCAGTAGTCTTCGGAACTTCTTCCGAGTAAGTATGCGAGTTTCAGTTACGGCCAGCTATGAACCTGGTCCTGAGGAAACACGCTCACACTCCTGGTCTCTTAGTGGTAAAACGTTAGACCTGTCCGGTAGCGGTCTGCTTGCTATTTTTTCCAATGAATTTATCAATCATAACCGTGTTCAATTGGACTTCAAACTTCCCCATAATAATCGCTCTGTCAAAATTACCTGCAAGGTGATTCGTCAAAAAAGACTTCGAAAAAACAAATGGCAGGTTGCCCTCTGCTTTGAAAGCGTAAAACATCAAGACAGAGATTTTATCATTTCCAGTTGTCTACAAGAGCAACGAAAACAATTACGTGAAAAAGTACAGACCTTTAGCTGAGTTATTAGTACCTTAGAAATCATTTTCATGTTTTTTTACCCTTTAAGAGGGCACTGAAAAGAGTATTACTCAAAATAATTTCGTGAAGATACGTCGGGTTGGTAAACTTCACCCTAAAGAACCAATACCCCTCTCAGGTGCTATCTTTCAACTGCTGCCAACTCTAAATAATTTAGTTCATTATGCCGATATGATAGCATGAATAAGATCAATCCACTCACTGCGGTCACCCCTGTAGGTTCTTCTACTTCACGCTCGGGTGGACAGCCACCCAATCACCACCACCCTTCTCCACGAAAAATCCTACATGCCACAGTCATAGAAGAAAAGGCTGACAAGAGTTACATACTTGATCTTGGTGGAAAGCGTGTCCAGGCAAGAGGATACAACATTGAACTCAGCCCCGGACAAAAGCTTCAATTACAGGTTCTGTCAACTTCCCCCAGAGTGGAATTAAAAATCATTTCTGATACCCTGCAACAGTATCTTGGCAGGTCTCTCACCCTCATTGGCAAGAATATCGACATCTCCTCTCTTTTAGAATCCCTACAGCAGACACCAGCTCCAGGTTACTCTCAATTAAATGGATCCAGCAGGCTATTACTCGAAGATTTCACCCGTTTCCAACAAGAATCCCTCAGCGGAAAAGATGGGGGTAAAGCATTAGAGCAACTTATCAAAAATCTTGGACTAACCCTGGAAAGGCATCTTGCTCAAGGCAGAATCGATACTGTCAACAGTTCTCTAAAAGCTGTACTTCTTGAGATTTCTTATCTTTTTAAAGACGCTGAAAAGATATCCGAACAGACCAACCAACTGCTGACAACTCTTGAATTGTATCAACTTGCCCAAATACGAATGCAGCATGACAACTTATTCATATTTCCACTTCCCCTACCCTTTCTTGATCAGGGATACCTGATGGTTAAATATTACCAGCAGGAAAATGATGACAAAGACGATGAAGAACAAACAAAATTAAATTTTTCACTACACTTGACTCTTGAACCACTCGGCCATGTTCGTGTTAACTTCCTCCAACTCCAGGATGGCATTCACCTACGTTTTGACATGGATTCAGAAGAAAAAGTAGACTTTATCAAGAGTACTGTAAGCGAATTAAAAGAACAAATGGCGGAACACGACATGCCCCTTGTTGGGCTGAACTTTACAGCAACAGCCATTGCCCCTGCAACTGAACTGATCAGCCATCTACTCCCCGAGGGAGAATCAATGCTTGATACTAAGGCGTGAACCATGGCCCATAAGAACATCGATAAAGCTGTAGCCATTCTCTACGACGAATCCAAAACAAATGCCCCAAAAGTCGTGGCCAGCGGCAAAGGAATCATTGCTCAAAAAATAATTGAAAAGGCCAAAGAGGCCGGGGTGCATATCCAGGAGGATCAGAACCTCATTGAACTCCTGGCCAAGATTCCAGTGGGTGATGAAGTCCCAACCGAACTCTATCAATCTGTAGCAGAGATATTGGCTTTTGTGTACAGGGTAAACGAAAAATTCAAAGACAAGATGGAGAGCTGAGGAGGCAATCTTCTTCACGGCCTTCCATGAAACAAAAAAAGGGTTACAATCTCTTCCAGATTGTAACCCTTGATTTTATTGGCGGGAGCGACGAGGATCGAACTCGCGACCTCCGGCGTGACAGGCCGGCATTCTAACCAGCTGAACTACGCCCCCTTTTATGTAAATTGAATGGTGGGCGGTACAGGGATCGAACCTGTGACCCTCGGCTTGTAAGGCCGATGCTCTCCCAGCTGAGCTAACCGCCCCCTCAATCAATTGTGGAGAAGTATTTACCAACTCATCCCTTAAGCGTCAAGCAAAAAAGATCAATGGGATACATTATGTGTGGATGTGGTTATGTTCTCAAAAAGAGTGTCACCGGCAACCGTCTTGAACAGCGTTTCATCATCTTTGAGAATGATAGCTTTCTCAAGAACTTCATCCATATGATCCACACATTCAATGATAAGAGATTTACGGATTTTGGCTGGAACATCTTTCAAGTTTCTTTCATTCTCTTTAGGTATCATCACATGAGAAATATTTCCTCTTCTTGCCGCAAGGAGTTTTTCGGTGAGCCCACCAATAGGCAGAATACGTCCCCTTAGAGTTATTTCACCAGTCATTGCCAACTGGTGTTTTACCGGTTTTTTCAGCAACACAGACACAAGGGTTGTGGCAATAGTGATTCCTGCTGATGGGCCATCTTTGGGTATGGCTCCTTCAGGCACATGGATATGGATATCAAGTTTTTCATAAAAATCAGATTCAAGACCCAGACGCATTGCCCTTGAACGCACATAACTCAAAGCTGCTTGGGCGGATTCCTGCATAACATCACCAAGTTTACCGGTAATGGTAAGTTTCCCTTTGCCGGGCATGACAGTTGCCTCGATCTGAAGAAGTTCACCACCGACTTCTGTCCAGGCAAGACCGGTGGTCAAGCCAATCTCATCTTTTTCCTCAGCCAGTCCGTAACGATACCTGGGCGTTCCCAGGTGCTTGTGAACTGACTGAACCGTTATCCTATACTGTTTGGATGGTTTTTTATTTTTAAGACGATCCCTGGCAATTTTTCTGCAAATTGCGGCGATACTTCGTTCAAGATTTCGCACCCCTGCTTCCCTGGTATACAGTCGGATGATCTCCAGGATTCCACCCCTGGTCAAAGAGATATCTCTCTCCTTAAAGCCATTAGCCTCGAGCTGCTTAGGAATGAGATAGCCTTCAGCAATGTTGCGTTTATCATCCTCGGTATAGCCGGAAATTTTGATAATTTCCATTCTGTCCTGAAGTGGTACAGGGATTCCATGAAGATTATTTGCCGTGGTAATAAAAAAGACCTCTGACAAATCGTAGTCAAGATCAAGGTAATGGTCATTAAACGCGTTATTCTGTTCAGGATCAAGAACCTCGAGTAAAGCCGAAGAAGGATCTCCACGAAAATCAGTGGACATTTTATCCACTTCATCCAGGCAAAAAACGGGATTTGCGACATTGGTCTTTTGCATGGACTGGATAATTTTACCGGGCATGGCCCCTATATAAGTCCTTCTATGGCCGCGAATTTCAGCCTCATCACGAACACCGCCAAGGGAAAGCCTGATAAATTTACGCCCCATAGCCCGGGCAATTGACTTGCAAATAGAGGTTTTTCCAACACCAGGAGGACCGACAAGACAAAGTATAGGCCCTTTTATCTTTTTTACCTGGGCCTGAACAGCAAGGTACTCAAGAATACGCTCTTTAGGTTTTTGAAGTCCATAATGATCTTCATCCAGGATGGTTTCAGCCTTGTTAATATCAATTTTAGCTTTAGTCTTTTTTCTCCAAGGAAGACTGATGATACAGTCAATATAATTTCGGACAACCGTTGTTTCAGCTGACATAGGAGGCATACTTTTAAGCTTTTTTAACTCTTTAGTCGCCTTTTCCAAAACGATTTTCGGCATTTTTTTCTTTTCAATTGCCTGCTCCAGTTCCTTCATTTCCTCAATACTGGAGTCGCCTTGTCCCATCTCATTCTGAATAACCCGAGCCTTTTCACCAGGGAAATAATTCCGCTGAGTTTTTACCAATACTTTTTTTACTTTAGCATTTATATCCTTTTCAATTTCCGCAAGCTCAATTTCACGATGAATAAATTCAAGTATTTTTTCAATTCGAGTAGAAACTAAGTCCTGTTCAAGAAGAATCTGTTTTTCTTCAGATTTAAGAGGCATATGGGCAGCTATAATATCGGCTATTTTACTGGGCTCCTCAATATTTTTTATTGATTTGACAACCTCTTTAGGGATCTTCCTGTTCACACTTGTAAAATCAGCAAAAGATTTTCTCACCTCACGCTCG
>SWBY01003376.1_pt1 | contig 12644 bp, 8 predicted proteins | sample 4693071 | NCBI WGS metagenome assembly SWBY01 (sample SAMN10267273, study PRJNA491770) | bioreactor metagenome | isolation source: DHS bioreactor inoculated with marine methane seep sediment | place: Japan: Omine Ridge, Nankai Trough | collected 2006-05-06 | reverse complement strand
AGTTCCGTAGAGCAGGTCTGCACCAATGACCGTATGACGCTTCATCTCTTCAAACTCATCCGGTGTCAGACTGCCCTTTTTATGAAGAATACTGTCACTGATTCCTACTTTTCCGATATCATGCATGGCACTGGCATGAAAAAGAACTGTAAGCTCATGTTCACTCATGCCATGGGCCCTGCCGATTATCGTGCAGTAATGGGCCATTCGGGTAATATGGCGACTGGTTTCATGATCGTGATATTCCGCAGCCTGCACCAAACGATTAGTAATTTCGATCTGGGCCTCCCGAAGTTCACGGCCCTTTTCGTCCACCAACAACTCAAGTTCATCCCGGTGTCTTCGCAACTCTTTCTGGGCCATCTGTAATGATATGTGGGTCTGGACCCGTGCCTTGACAATCACCGGATTAACAGGTTTTATGATGTAATCAACTGCTCCAAGAAGAAAACCTCTGGTCTCATCCTTTTCTTCATCGGCAGAAGTAACAAATATTACCGGGATATCTGCAAGCTTCGTATCGGCCTTTAGTTTTTTACAGATCTCATAGCCGTCCATCCCAGGCATTATCACATCAAGCAGAATGAGATTTGGCTGTTTTTCCCTGGCAGCCCGCAAAGCGTCAACACCATTGGTTGCCACTATCAATTTATAACTTTCCCGAAGAGCCTCAACAAGGATTTTAATATTCGCGGGAATATCGTCCACCAAAAGGATTGTATGTTTTTTTTCGCTCATAGCATATCCACGTCTTCAGACAATTGATCACAGATCCTCACCACGAAATCACCAGCCTTCTCAAAATTATAGTTTCGCAAATGATTTTCCATTCGAGTTATCTCTTCCTCCACTCCCAGCCCTTTGAATTTTCCCTTTTCGCCCAGCCAATACTCTTCTGCCATGGGATCAAAATCGCCGATGAACTGATAAAGGTGACGAAGAATTTTAATTAATACTAAGATATCCACACCTTCCTGATTGTTCCCTGATCGTTCAAAATCTTCCTGTCTCAACAAGTCGGCCAGCTCCTCGACGCCTACAGCAAGTTGGGCAATTGCAATACGCACTCCACCAAAAGCTGAACCTGAGTCCAATTTTTTCAAGGTATCTTCACCAGCCTCGCCACTCTCTACCCTTTTTAAAAGACGTTCCAACTGCAGTGCACTGTTCTGCAACTGATGGGCGGAAAGGTTGGCAGCTGTCCCTTTAAGGGTGTGGATCTCTCTTATTGCCTGTGGCAGGTCATTCACAATCAGACTACCAAGCTTTACTTCCACATCCCGACCAAACTGAAGTAAATCTTTAAGCATCTGCATATAGGATTGCACATTGCCGGCCATCCGTGCCACCCCGGAATGGATCTGCAAACCCGGCAGGGTTTCCGGTAAGTTAGCCATACCATCCTGATATATTTTCAATTGAGGTGGCAGATCCTCATACCTGCTGTATTCCGGACGAATCCAACGGGTCAATATTCTAAAAAGGGCCACGGGGGTTATGGGTTTTGTCACATAATCATTCATTCCGGCCTTCATACATTTTTCCCGATCCCCCTGCATGGCATGGGCAGTTACTGCAATAATCGGTAAATCGCTAATAACAGGATTAGTCCTAATCATTTTCGTAGCCTCAAAACCATCCACTACAGGCATTTGCACATCCATCAGAACCGCGTCAAACTCCTCGCCCCTGTCCTTAAGGATACTAACAGCCTCCTGACCATTATTAGCAATTTCCACTATTATACCACCACTTTCAAGCAACTCTCTTGCCACATTTTGGTTGATCCGATTATCTTCAGCCACAAGAACCCGTACGCCGGTCAGATGAAAGGTGGACAGCACGTTTATGGTTTGATCCCTGCCATCGAGACTTGCGTGCATCGCTTCAGGATAATGAAAGACATCCATAATGGTATCAAAAAGCAAAGACTGCTTTAGCGGTTTGGTAAGAAAATGTTTTACCCCCTTCTCACGGGCCTGAATCATCTCCAGCTCACTGCCAAAAGCCGTCATCATGATAATGGGAATTTCCTCCATGCCACTCATGGTCTTTATCCGACCAATACACTCAACACCGTCAACCATCGGCATTTGCCAGTCTAAAAGAATCAAATCGTATTTCCTGTCTGATCTCTTTAAATACCCCTCTGCCTCATCACAGGAGGAGGCTATATCAACATTGAAATAAAATGATTCCAACATATTAGCAGTTATACACTTGGCGGTCTCATTATCGTCAATCACCAGAATCCGTAAGCCCCGTATTGTGGCAGGAACAACATATTGCACCTCTTTGTCCTCACTCTGACGACCAAATTCAGCGGTAAAAAAGATTGATGTCCCCACATTCTCCTGAGTTTTTACCCATATTTCTCCATCAAGCAATTCAACAAGGCGTTTACAAATAGAGAGTCCGAGACCGGTGCCGCCATATTCGCGAGTGGTTGAGCCATCTGCCTGGGTAAAAGGATCAAAAAGCATCCCTAGCTGATCATTATCAATGCCGACACCGGTATCTGTTACGGAAAAGAGAATCCGTGTACTATCATCTGATTCAAAATCAATCGTGGCATGGACAATAATTTCTCCACTATCCGTATATTTAAGAGCATTTCCCAAAAGATTAATAAAGATCTGCTCCAAACGCAGAGGATCTCCATGCAGTGCCGCAGGAACCCCGGGTTCTATACCAATAATAAGTTCAATATTCCGGATTGCAGCCTGGACACTAAAAAGATCGGAAAGTTTGTCAAAGAGTTGATGTAGCTGAAAGTCAACATTTTCTACTGTAATCTTACCAGCTTCAATCTTGGAAAAATCCAGGATATCATTAATTATGGCCAGCAGAGACTCGGCAGAAGAACGGACAGTCAGCAGGTACTCGCGCAATTTGGGGGAGACCTTCTGGTTCAATGCCAGATTGACCATACCAATAATACCATTCATCGGAGTCCTGATTTCATGGCTCATATTGGCAAGAAAACTAGACTTTGCCTCACTGGCTGTCTGGGCCTTAAGCATTGCATTTTCAAGCTTTTCAGTTCGCTCTGAGACCAGGTCATGTAGAGTGTTGTTAAACTCCCTTAACTCCTTATCACGATCGCCAACCGCTTTACGCATGGCTTCAAAAGTAGCGGCCAATCTACCGATCTCATCATCAGAACATGACTGAACAGGATGATCAAAATCGCCCTGCTTCATACGATCAGCAGCCAGAACAAGGTCCCTGAGACGCCTGTTCCAACGCCCAACAGGTCGAAAGACAAGAAAGACACTGAATGCCGCAGCAAGACCTGCCGTAAACAAAGAGACAAGAGCTTGACTTCGCTGAGCTTTTTTAGCAGCAACAAGAGAAAGGGCAACCAAAACCTGGCCCATTTGTTTAGGTTCGTTTAGAAGATCCTGTTCGTCATTCTCCAACCGGGCGGATCGCATTCCCCTTGCCCGGAAATAAACCGGCTTGGAAACAAGAAGGGTAGTCGGACTCTCCCCACTTGTAGTAAAAGAAGCAAATGCTTCCCTGTTCAATATCCGCCTGGCCATGATCTCGCCCTGATCATCAAGGATGAGAAGAAATTGGACCTCCTTGTTCCAAAGAAATCCATCAAGCAAACGATTGAGCTCAACCATATCCCGAACAACCATCGGCAGCTCTACGGCCTGAGCCAGACCATGGGCAATGGCTTCAGCGGAACGTTTCTGTTCTTCGGCAATGAGTTTATTGGTCTGGCTGACATTGATTGCTGTGGAAACAGAGAGGCTGACCAGGACAATAACAAAAATTAACAGGGTTGCCTTGAGACGAATAGAAAGGTTCCTGGGGGAAAAGTGGGTCTCACTCATCAATTAACGACCAACAATTATGGCTCTCGCAAGATTTTTTTGGAATATAAATTTACTTATTAATGGGCGACCTCAAGATACGTCAGAACAGTCCTACTGGAACAACGACACTTTTCAGGGGAGGACTGAAAAGTTGTGCAAATAAATACTCAAGGGTACCTTGAAAAAGGTGAATTTTCGTTCAAAATCAGGTAAGCGAACCTGTGAGACTCCGAGGCATGCGAAAAATTTTATCACAGGCATATAGTTGATATTACGGGAATAAAATTTTTTTCATAACGTAGAGTTTGGGCGAAAAGGCAATTTTGCAAAGTGACATCAAGTATTGAGCATAACACAAGCAATGCTTTTATTAAAGTTTTTTTATTATTTTATCATGTAATATAAAGAGGATAGATCTCATTGCCAAATATCAACAAGTTCCACAATCCTAGAAAATGCTTTTCCTTGACTCTTCAGCCCCGGCTTTGGTAAAAGACAAGCTTAAGGTGGCCTTAATACTATTTAAGGCTATTGATCTATACTCTTGCTTTGGAAAATTTTCATGAATCCATTCCCAAAACCTATCAGCTGTAAAACAAAACCGGATATCAACTATCCCTGTCTCTGGTTGTATAAAGTGATAGGGGAAAACAAGCAGGAATTGCTCCAGGCAATACAAAGTGTTTGTGGAAAGGATGGAGTCGACATAAGCCCCTCGCATAGCAGTTCCGCTGGCAAGTATTCCAGTTTCAATGTGGAACTTGAGGTAAAAGACGAAGCCTTCCGCCTATCCATCTACGAAGAGCTGAAAAAACACCGCGAGGTAAAAGTTATTCTTTAAGAATCTGGTAACTATTCAGTAGCACTTCATCTTCGCCCATTTTGGCCTTCTCGAATAGCACTAGTATACTTCAAAGTCCCAAATGAACGAGCGGAGTCTCGTTGCACTCGCTTACCTGAGGCACTACTGAACAGTTACAGTTCAGAGTTTAGGGTAATTTTGGACCTTAACTGAAGTTACAGAATCTGGTAAAAAATAAAGTGAAATCATGGCACAAAGAGAAAAAGATCTTAAACATTCCCATCTTATAGCAGTCCTTCGTGAAGGGGTCAATGTCGTACAGATGCTCCTGTTCAAAGAACTCAAAACAGCCCTGACTGCCCATTCTCCCGACAGGGATCAAAATCACATTTCAATGCTCTGCGGATCAATGACCAATACACTTTTCGGGACAAGCAATCCGGGGAAAAAATTCCAGAATTTCAACAAAGAAAATAAGGGGATTATAGAACAGGAACTTCTGGCTCTTGCGGAAAATCTTCCAGATCTCTGCTCATTGCTCACCGATGGACTCCGTATTCAGACCTTGTGTGACAAGCAGGAAGGACTGGACGCTCCGGATGTCTTAAAACCGGCGGCAAAACTTGGTATCCTTGTTCAGGATCGCGAGATCCCTCTTCCTTCAAGTTTCATGGCAACGATCCGTACTGTTGGCGAAAAGCATAATCTTCTCATTGCTCCGGTGGAGATAAGCCAGGAAGAGGACCAGGGACTGATTCAGTGAAGTAGAGATAAAAAAATTACAACCAGGAATAAACAATCAACAATGCCAAAACACCCTAAGCTCGTAAGACTCTTCCCCCTACTCTTATTGATTCTGTTTATCTGTTTTCCATATCTTTGTTCAGGAAAAGGCACTGCCGATGAATCTTTTTCTACTCTCATAAAAACAGGCAATACCTTTGTCACCATTATTGACCAGGCGAAACCTGCTGTCGTTCATATTGTGGTGAAAAAAGTAACAAATAACGACAAGTACAATAAAGCCATTGAAGAAGAGTTTTTTAATAACCAGTTAATGCAGGATTTTTTTGGTCCCCTGCCGGAACGTGAGAAAAAGAAAAACAAGAAAAAACCACAAGCCCGCCATGGTCACGGCTCTGGATTTATTATCAATACAGATGGTTACATACTGACAAATCATCATGTTGTAAAAGATGCTGTTGAAATAGCCGTCCACCTCCAGGACAAACGTGAATACAAGGCAAAAGTGATTGGTTCTGATCCGCAGTCTGATGTGGCCCTCATCCATATCAAAGCACCAAACCTCGCAACGATTGCTTTAGGTAATTCAGACACACTTCGCGTCGGAGAATGGGCAATTGCCATTGGCTCCCCTTTTGAATTTATCCAGACCGTCACAGCAGGAATTATCAGTGCAAAGGGCAGAAGCAGCGTCGGAATAAGTGAGTATGAAGACTTTATTCAAACAGATGCCGCAATTAATCCGGGCAATTCAGGAGGGCCGCTACTCAATATTCATGGAGAAGCCATAGGCATCAATACCGCATTTATGACTAAAACAGGGGGCTATATGGGTGTAGGTTTTGCTGTGCCCATCAATATGGCTAAGACTATCGCTGCCCAGCTGCAAAAACATGGAAAAATGACTAGAGGTTGGCTGGGAGTTGCCATAAAAGATGCCACCCCCGGCGAACTGAAATCTGCAGGTATTCAAGAATATTCTGCCGCAGCCAAGGTAGTCAGAGTAAAGGATGACTCCCCGGCAGAAAGGATAAAACTAGAAAAAGATGACCTGATTGTCACCCTGAACAAGAGCCCGATCACGGGTTCAGCCGATCTGAGAAACCGGATTGCACTTACATCACCAAAGACAAAGGTACTCATTGAGTTTTTTAGAGATGGGGAAAGGAAAGAGAAAGAATTAACTATTGGCCAACTCTCTCACTGAACCACTTTTGCAATTCCTTTCGCAATAAAGACCTTCACTTCCAAGGGTGAAAAGTTCAACTCCAGGGATCCGTCAACACTAAGCAGTTTCTCGTCTGAATAAAATTCCTGCCAAACGCGCGGCGCCGTGCCCCCCACAACCGCCCTGGCTGAAGTATAGGTCCTGAGAGTATTGGCACAGACAAATATTCGGTTGACTCCCCGCCTCTTTCCTGCGCAATGAACACCAGGCCGTCCTTGGGGATCCAATTTGTTTATCGAGGTCATTTCCACATCAACAAGAACAAAATGATTCCTGCTTTCAAGCCAGGGCTGCAGCTTTTGCAAACGGCTCACCACTGTCTTTAATGCCTCTCTGCCCTGATCGGTTGCTGTGGCCTCCTGATATTTAAAAAAATATATCCCCTGGCTGCCATGAATAAGAGAAAGAAAGGCAAGACAGTTTATCTCCTCAAAATCAGGCATCTTTGGCCAGCCATATTCCTGCCATTTTTCACCACCAAAGGCCTGAATGACCGAATGTAAACGGTTACGCCCGACAGATTCGGCTGCCTGGTCCATGGAGTCAGACAGCCAGGTCATTGGCATCCAGGGTACCGGGTACTGATCCAACATAAAATAATCGGCGGCCTGATCATAATCGGCAATCACCTGGGGTCTGACCACCGCCATCATCGTTGGTATATTTGGATAGCGCTCTTTTAATAACCGATTGATATCTTTTGCCTTCCAACGGGGAAAAGAATGGATCCCGGGTTCATCATTGACATAAAAGGCAAAATGGCCGGATTCAGGAAGTGTCCCCACCTTATCAAGGAGCATTTTAATCTTTTCCGTATCTCTCGGCAGAGAGAAAGTACAGTGCATTCCAAGTTTCACACACCTGTCTATCGCCTCACGGCTGAGCCCCAACACAGAACTATTGAACCCAAAGCTCTTAAATTCATCAAGGTTATCAAGGTTTCCACCATAGGCCCCGATGGTAAACAAGCCATTTTTCGCATTTACAGGTTTATAAAACTGTTTTACCGCTGGAGAGGTCTCGATCAACCTTGGATTTTGCATCCAAAACGCATGGCCGGGGTATTTATTGACCAAACGAAACACTTTCGGATCGTTATCCATCTCATCCGGACAGGTAATATGCCGACGTAAAGTCTGATATTTCCCGGCAATCCGGTGACTATTCAGACGATAGGAACGACCCCATATTTCAAGCTCGGGATAGACTCTATCCACAACATCATGCCTGAAAAAATCACCACTGAACAGGTAGTTTTTTCCGGGAGTACATGCCGGGATCGTTTGCCACCAACTCCCCTGGCGATCCATGCCGGCAGCAACCCCCAGGCTCCGCTTGCCACGATCGGATTTTTCCGGCCATACATAAAAACTTGAATCAAGAATCTGTCCCCCTTGCCCCTGCTGCCAGGATTCTGATTCATTTACAGCTCCAGGCCCTTTTTCCTTTTCATTATCTGAAGAAACAGAAACCGCCTGAAAATTACTGTCCTGCAACAGGTTCTTGCTCGGTGAAAATTCAGCAAGCAATGGCCAAAATGCTTTTTTCATTTTTGGATAGCTATAGACCAGAATCCCACTTCCTTCACCTTCTTCAACTGCCAGCACAGCATTTTCGAACTCATCAGGACTCAGGCCCTCAGCCTGGATAATGGGCCATACGGGTTTGCCGGTAAGATCTGCAAAATATTCAGTCAGTTCAGTAATCCAGGTAGATTTTCTAGCCACCATTTTATGATATACCATGGGGGAAAACACATCCACATAACCGGCAAGATGCCCTGCATCCTGACCAAGGGAAAAGGTAACTGCCCCATCCTTTTCTCCCTGCATCCAAGGGACGAGAAACACCCCAAGCTTTACCTTTTTGTCTCCAGCCTTATCCATAACAGTTCGAACATCACGGACAAAGGAGGTTATCTGCTCTTTTTTCCATTGCAGCCATTCATCCGCAGCGTATTTTTTGATCCAGCGAGAAAGTTTGATCACATTCAAGTCGTCAGGCACATCCACCCCTTTTTCGACCTGAAACAAGGTGAGGCATCTCTGACAATAACAACTATCTGGAATCGAAGGCTTCTCATGTTCCCAACTCCCGGGATAACGGATAAAATCCAGCCATACACCAGAAATTCCCTGCTCCCCGGAATTCTCTTTCAACCAACGCTCAAGCAACTGCAAACGACTCTCACGCCATTCAAAATGAGTGGGACAAACCCCGCCGTACTTATTCGATATTTTTTTGCCGTCAGCAGTAACAGGGACAGAATCAGGAAACTCCTTCCAGGCTCCCCTGCCACCAAAAACATTCAACGTGAGATAAACTTTAATATTTTGCTTTTTAAATAACCGAATTGTCTCCTTATCGGGTGGGACAAAAACCGCTGAAACCCGGGATTTTTCAAGATGCGTTGTTAAGATTTCACTTCCTTCACTTCTTACTGCAGGCACACCATATATACCTATCATTGCACTCTCAGCAAAAGCCAACAACGGTAAAAAGATAAGAGAGAGGGATAATAGATATTGCAAAATCGCTTTCTTTCTCATTGTATTTTCCATTTTCTCACTTTTACTTTAACTCCTGAAAAATAACTGATGAAAACATGATATAGCTATAGGGGCACTCATTTTTCTTTTGCCACTATGACTTACCAAACAGAAGAACCTATAAAGTGTACAACACAAAAACCTATACTTATTCGAAAGATAGTTTTTGTATTCTAAAAAAAATTATCGGCCAAATTATTTTTTATTATACTACTTTTTTTATTTGTACAAACAACAATAAATGATATTACAATAAAATAAACAAGCAAGACCAGCTAAAACAATCGGCCAAATAATCGGCCATACACTCTACATAAAGGCTAACAATGGTGAAAAACGTATTTTACACCAAGATTTCCGAAATGGAACCAATGCTCCCTGTAAACAGTCCTATGTTAGATGAGTTAGCTATTGAGGTTATCCGCAAATCTGCTGCCCTTGGTGGCACTCTTCATACTGTAACCAAAAAGTCGATAGTCGCATTAGTCCGTACGATGAATAGCTACTATTCAAACCTGATTGAAGGCCACCATACTCATCCGATTGATATTGAAAATGCCTTGGCTAACGACTACTCACAAAACCCTGCCCAAAAAGCCCTGCAACTTGAAAGTGCGACCCATGTGTACGTTCAACAAAAGCTAGAAGAACGACTGAGCAAAGATCCAACCACCTCTATTTGTGATGTTGATTTTCTCTGTTGGCTCCATCGAGAGTTTTATGAACATCTGCCGGAAGAATTTCTCGAAGTGGATTTCAAAGGCGGCCAAAAGAAGGTCATACCAGGAAGCTTACGTGAAGATGAAGTTACGGTTGGTCGCCACCTTGCCCCGCACTCCTCACAACTTTCAAATTATTTAAACAGATTCTCCGTTGTTTACGATCATACCACCATGGGTTCAGTAACTAAAATTATTGCAGCCGCTGCCTCGCACCATCGATTGGCCTGGATCCATCCTTTTCTAGATGGCAATGGGCGGGTTACCCGTCTATTCACCCATGCCTTTTTAATGAAATCGGGAGTCGATGGACACGGTATGTGGACTATTTCCCGTGGATTAGCCAGGAACCGTGATGCCTATATGAGTGCGCTGACCAGAGCAGACAAACTTCGGCAGGGAGACTTGGACGGACGTGGTAATCTTTCTCTGCAGGGACTCGTTTCTTTTTGCAGTTTTTTCCTCAAAACCTCCCTGAATCAGATTGCTTTTATGAACCAGTTACTTGAGTTGGATGGGATGAAAAAACGAATAGCTGCTTACGTTGAGAGACAAGTCTCCTTTGGAAGACTCAATGAGAATTCGGTTTATTTACTGGAGGCTGCGCTACTCCATGGCAAGCTACCCAGAGGAGAAGCTCCACGAATTCTGAATATGCCTGAAAGAAGTGCACGTCGAATCCTAAAAGAACTACTGGACCAGAATCTGCTGATCAGCGATACAGCAAAAGGCCCTGTAAGGCTAGCTTTCCCTGCCAAGATAGCTGCCTATTATTTTCCACACCTCTATCCGGAAGGGGTTGAGGCAGATGGGAGAGCTTCTGATCTGCTTCTACGGTAGCGGGGCACAGTCTGACTTTAATAACTGGTTCGCTGGTTAAATGGTCAAGATCTGGATCGTGGTGCCCTTCCCATCTGCCGAAGCTTTTCCGGATGGGCTGCATCATCATCGATGCAAGTATAATTCACCTGCCCTTTTGTCGTCTAATAAACTCAAATAGCCCTTGATTTAAGCCGTGCTGAAACTAATATTGATGATTTTGACACCTATTTCCCTACTCCCTTTTTATCGCATAACCCGAATCTCCTGTAACAATTCCGTTCGTCTCATTGGAACCACCTCCGTGGCTCCAATTCAAACCGGACATTTTACTTGTTACCGACACACTGGATTGGTCAAACTTGACAATCCAGGCCTTCTGAATTACTATTTAACCAACAATGTAATTCAAGAGGTAACATATGAGAAGTACAATTACCGCCCGAGGTCAAACTGTTATTCCAGCTGCAATAAGACGTCAATTTCATTTAACACAGGCCGACCGTTTAGAATGGGTTGTGCAAGATAATAAACTGCAAGTAATACCTGTTCGTAAAAATCCCATTGATGCGTTTCGTGGTAGTGGCTCTGGTGGTGCCACAGCAAGACTTCTTGCTGACCGTAAAACAGACAGTAAACTTGAATGAAGCGTTACCTCTTAGATACGTCGGCTTTTTTGACTTTACGGGATAATGAAAACGGTGCTGATTTTGTTGCAGACTTACTCTTCAAAGCCCAGGAAGGAAAATGCCAATGCTATGCCAGCTTTATGTCTCTTATGGAAATATTTTACAGGGTTTGGAAAGACGAAGGTGAGCTGGCCGGTCGATTAGCTTATGAAGAGTGTCAAACACTACCAATCAGCTGGATTCATGAATCAAAAAAATTACTAGAAGCATCTGCAGAAATTAAAGCACTAAACAAGCTATCTCTTGCTGATGCATGGATCGCGGCCAGTGCCATGCAAGAAAGTGCCATTCTGGTTCATAAGGATCCTGAATTTATATCTCTTGAGTTCCCACAGGTAGAGCTACCTTATAAATAATCAAATATTGCCAAAAAGTGATTTACGATTTCAGCATATTAGAAAAAGTTAATGCTCACGTTTGGGAAGCCCAACAATCACGAACTATTGTTATAATCCGCTTCTGATCTTCTCCGCTCATACCAGTGCCGGACGGCAAGCAAAGACCATTGTAAAAAATTTCTTCAGCAACCCCCCCTCCAACTATTTTACAATCTTTATACAAAGGCTGCATATGCATAGGCTTCCATGTCGGACGGGCTTCAATGTTATTCTTATCAAGTTCTTGAATCACCATATCCCGATCAATCCCTGCCTGTTTAGGATCAATGGTTAAACAAGTAAGCCAGCGGGTGGAGTGGGCAAAGTCCGGTTCCGGCATAAAGGAAACTCCGGGCAGATCACCCAAATCTTCAACATAACGATTAAATATTTTTCGTTTACCTGCAACCCGCTCAGTCAAAACCCGCAACTGGCCACGACCAATGGCAGCCAGAACATTACTCATCTGATAGTTATATCCTATTTCAGTATGTTCATAATGCACAGCACTGTCCCGAGCTTGGGTAGCCCAAAATTTCACCTTCTCAATCAACTCTTTATCATCAGAAATAATCATACCACCACCGGAAGTAGTGATAATTTTATTGCCGTTAAATGAATAAAAGCCAGCCTTCCCAAACGTACCCGGCGCCTTGCCTTTGTATTTTGCACCCAGAGCTTCGGCCGCATCTTCAATCAATGCTAAATTATGTTTATCGCATACCTCTTTTATAGGGTCAATATCAGCAGGCTGACCATAAAGATGAACAAGTACTACAGCTTTAGGAAGACGATCTTCTGTCGCACGTTTATCAAGCTCAATAGCCAGCAAATTAGGATCCATATTCCAACTTGAGAAATCAGAATCGACAAAAACAGGTACCCCCCCC
>SWBY01004324.1_pt1 | contig 12675 bp, 7 predicted proteins | sample 4693071 | NCBI WGS metagenome assembly SWBY01 (sample SAMN10267273, study PRJNA491770) | bioreactor metagenome | isolation source: DHS bioreactor inoculated with marine methane seep sediment | place: Japan: Omine Ridge, Nankai Trough | collected 2006-05-06 | reverse complement strand
CCCTTTTTTCGGCGCCTGACGCTCCGGTTCCACCTGGGAACCCACAATGGTCTGTAATCTCGCATACACATCGTTAAGAGTCACCCGGGATCCACCGCCGATATTATACACGTTTCCGGCGGCATCAGGCGCAAATCCCGCAGCAAAGGTCGCGGCAACAGCATCGGAAACGAACGTGAAATCCCGGGTCTGCTCCCCGTTGCCGAAAAACACGGGAGTCTCCCCCATCAACAGCGCCCGACCGAAAATATGGAATGCCATATCCGGTCGCTGCCGGGGACCGTATACCGTGAAATACCGGAGTCCCGCCGATTCAACACCATAGTTTTTCTCATAGAGTGAACACAGGTGTTCACAGGCGAGTTTGGTCACACCATACGGTGAGACGGGTTTCGGCGGGGTACTCTCTTTCATGGGGAAAGCATCCACATCACCGTATACCGATGATGACGAGGCAAACACCAGCCGCCTGACATGTGCGTCCCGAACGGCTTCCAGCACCTGCTGTGTGGCCAGGACATTATTATCGGTGTAAACCCGGAATGATTCCCCCCAACTGGCCCGGACCCCGGCCTGAGCCGCCAGATGAAAGACCACATCACAATCTTTAAATACGGTGACAAGATCCATTGTGAGCAGATCCGCTTCCAGGAATTTCAGATGGGAATGGTTTCGAGCGACTGCGACGTTGTTTTCCTTATATTGCCGGGGATAGTAATCGCTGAAACAGTCTATACCCACGACATCATAACCGTCATCCAGCAGTTTTTCGGTGAGATGTGATCCGATAAATCCGGCAGCACCGGTAACCACTACTTTTGTCATATATCCGTCTCCCCTTCAATCTCCCAACCCGGTCCTTTCCGGGAGATCAACAGCGCTTTAAGCGATCCGATTTTCACTTTCATCTTGATCTTAAGCGGCACCAGATACTCGTCATCAGACAACCAGACAATGAGCTTGCTCTTCTGCTTTTCAAACATGCGGCCTTCCCACGTGGGAAGGGGTTTCCCCACCAGGGCCATATACTTGCCGGCAGGGATTTTCACTCTGTCTTTCTCCTCAATGCGCACTTCAACGGGATAACAGTGTTTTCCTTCAGAGTTGGCATTCATTTTCACTATCATACCGGGTTTCAGTGGTTTCCGCCGAAGATTGAAGATACAGGCGATGGGATCCATTGAATTCGGTTGCAATTCATATTTTTTCTCCAGCATGTCGGGATTCCAGGCTTCTCTGTTATCTTGATCATATACCGTTTCTTTTACTTTACGGTACTTACCCTCCCGGATATTTTTGACATAATGAATTGAATTGAATGTCTCCCGACTGAACGTGGATTCGATGACATCCTCCACTTCGAAGAATTTCGAAAATGTTTTGGAGGTTCTGCCGACAATCGTGGCTTTAAAAACGGGCTGGCCCAGATAGATTTCTTTTTCATAGAGCGTAATGGTGATGGTACCGGCCTTGATACCCATCCACGACGCCTGGTACACCAACTCCTCACCCTCTTCAAAAATGGGATTCAGTACAGGTTCAGCCCCATCAGCGGCAATATCTTCCGGAACCGGCAGGCTGGGATTGGCGGAACAAAATGAGATAATCGGTGTCATAAGGATCCATCCCGCAATCAGCAGCAGCAATATCCTGTCAAATTTCACCGTTTTCAACTCCTGTGGTTCCCGGCCCCAACCCGTCATTCCAAACATCATAACGGCTGTTATATATCGGTTTCAAATCGTTCATACAACTTTTTTATTCCTGTGGAGGGTCTTTTTAATGGCTTCCAGAACCTCACCGGGAGTAATGGCGGTCATGCACCGGTGATCCACCGGGCATTCACGGTGTTTGCACGGCCAGCAGTCCACGGGGTGATGAATGACCTGATGATCCGGCCCGAACGGACCCGTAGCCTCAGGACTGGTCGGACCGAAAATTGCCACTACGGGCGTGCTGAGTGCAGCGGCCAGATGCATGAGACCGGAATCATTGGCGATACAGAGTTCCGACCGTGCAATCACGGCTGCCTGGACCAGAAGATCCTCTTTCCCGGCGAGCACGGTAAATGGGACATCGCTCAGATCCCGGATTTTATCCATGAGGGATCGTTCACCGGGCCCTCCAATAAAAACGACCCGGATATCCTGATCCGTCACCAGGGCGGAGGTCACTGCAGCATAATGTTCCGGAAGCCAGCATTTGGCAGCACCGAAAGCGGCTCCCGGGGCAATGGCGACGACGGGACCTTTTCCCGGGAGACTTTGAATAATATCCTCCCCACGGGATTCCGCATCGGTTCCGGGATGAACCACCGGCGTAAACTCACCCGGAATATCACCAGCAGCAGCCCGGGTAATCGCCAGGTAAAATCCCACCTGATGGGCGTTTTTTTCGGTTTCCGTAAGATTCACGGATTGGGTCAGCAGGAACCGGCGGTGATCCGACGGGAAGCCGATCCGGATCGGTACCCGGGCAGCGAACATCATCAGGGCCGACTCGAAAGCCGTCTGAAAAAGCACCGCTGCCACCGGGTTAAGCCCTTTGATTTTACCGGCACACGACAAAAAATCCGAGCCGCGACGGACCCCTTTTCCGGGATCATAGACGATGAGATCGTCCAGTGCAGAATCATGCCGGAAAACCGGTTCCACCCAGGGTTTGACCACTCCCACAAGCCGGATTTCCGGTCGGAGCACCCGAAGCGCCTGTAACCCCGCCGTAGCCATCACAGCATCTCCAATCCAGTTAGGAAATCGAATGACAGTGGTTCCGGATTCAGGAATCACTGAACCGTCTCCGGGGGAGGTTTTGTCTTCCATCGGCGGTGAAACCAGAACCATCGGTCCGGGTATCGCCGGATCATGGTTTCCAGTTTCTCAGCATATTCCGTCATGATTCTCGCGATGTCTTTCTCCTGATCATCGGTTGGAGTGGCATCAATCCGATCAAATTCAAACCGCCAGCGGTTGTTCTCGATAGGCACCAGAAACACCGTGATAAACGGAATTCCGCCTTTCAGTGCCATAAGGGCCGATCCCCGGTGAAAGGATGTCCGGCGGCCGAAAAACGGAACAAAAATACCGGGACTTCGAGCGTTCTGATCCACGAGCATTGAGACGACTTCACCGCGTTTCAGGCAGCGCCGGATGGCCAGCGGGGATTCACCCTTAATCAAATTCTTAACGCCTGATTCACCATGAAGTTCCGTAAAAAGACGGTCCAGCGCGGTGTTACTCAATCTTCGCCGCACAATACTCATGGCAGGTGTGAGTTTGCGAACCGGTCTGGCCATCACCTCCCAGTTGCCGAAATGCGCGGAATTTACCAGCACACCTTTACCTTCCGCCTGAGCTTCCATGAAACACTCCAGGTTGATGTATTCCACGGTATCGAGAAGGGCATCGCCCTGTTTCCTCAATGTCATCCACTCCCCGAAATTTCGGCCTACATTCCGATAGATCCGACTGATAAGACGGGATCGGTCGGTCGGGGACATTTCAGGAAACGCTATCCTGAGATTCTGATCAAGAACCGACCGCCTCACCCGAACCAACGCTGCAAAACCACCGAGAAGCCGGCCGAATCCCAGAGTAATAGGAACCGGTAGCAACTGAAGCGTTCGAATCAGTGCAATCACCGGAAATGCAGTGATCTTATCCCAGGTCTCTTTTTTCATATCCATGCACGCTCCCTACCCGCCTGATACGCCCAGAACGTGTGATTTGAACGCGTCCATTTCCGCCACGTCAAAAACCACATCCAGAATGAGGACCGGCATCCCGGCAATTTCGTCTCCGGTAATACGCATTTCATCCTTGGCGGTAATAATCAGGTAATCCGCATCCGTAGCTGCAAGTTTTTCCGCAGCATCTTTCCAGTGCTGCGGTGTCAGAGGATGGTGGTCGGGATAGACACACTCGAATAGTATTTCCACATCATTCTCTATGAGTGAGTGCCGGAACCCCGCGGGATCGGCAATTGCGCAGAGCATCCCGGCCCGGACCCTTTTGGCCTCGAAAATTTCGGTTGTCCCGGCAAGTCGGAATCCTGCGAATTTATGTCGACCATGGTAAACAGGTGTGTCCGGTGCATATTTTTTTATGGCGGTCAGATCCGCGGCATGGGGTTCCACACGGTCGCTGTGGGAAAATACAATAATGTCCGCCCGTTTCATGGCGGTGAGAGGTTCCCGGAGACGGCCGGCCGGCAAAAGTTTTTCAGCGGTGATCGGGTGCCTTGCATCCAGAAGGAGAATATTCAGGTCCCGGGCCAGACTCCGATGCTGGAACCCGTCATCCAGAACAAAAACATCCGGTGAAAATTCCCCTGTCGCCCATTTACAGCCACGGTACCGATCCCGGGAGATGACCACGGGAGTATCCGGCAGTGTCCGCGCCAGAAGCAGCGGTTCGTCCCCCCAATCCCGGAAATGACCGAAGGGATGGACCTTGACCGGGACTTTACCAAACCGTGCACGATACCCCCGGGAGACCACTGCCGGTGACAGATCCGTTTCCAGAAGTATCCGGACAACGGTGATGACCATGGGAGTCTTGCCCGTACCGCCGGCGGTGAGATTACCGATACATATCACCGGTGCTGACGCCCGATGCTCATCACGAATACCGGTATCGAACATCCGGTTCCGCATTCCTGTCACGAGACCGTACACTCCGGCAAGCCATTCCCCTGCACGTCCCAGAGAACCCGGTTCAAAATCGATTTTCCCTTGCGCGGATGCGGTAGTAATATAATCCCCGGTAACCACTTTTTCGAAGTATTCCAGGGTTTTCTCTACGGCGCCGCGATTCATCTGAACGACTCGATACCCGTTTTCTCCCTGACGTTTCCGCTGCTCCGGCCGAGCATGAAGATCCCGGATGGCAGCCGTGAGTTCCCGGCTGTCTTTCACAGTGATCAGGGCATCATTCTCCCGCATCTGCCCGGAAATTTCCGTGAAATTGTGCATATGTGGTCCCACAATAACCGGTCGGGCGAATCCAGCGGGTTCAAGAATATTGTGACCGCCCACGGGAACCAGGCTGCCGCCGACAAAAGTGAGATCACTCATGCGATACACCGTCAGAAGCTCACCCATGGTATCAACCAGGACAATACCGATATCGGCAGGCAGGGAATCCGTTCGGGATTCCGTCCATAACCGGTATGAAAGCTCTTTTTGTTTCAGCAGTCTTTCAATCTCCGGTAGCCGATCCAGGTGCCGGGGCGCTAGAATCATCCTTAGTTCCGGGATCCGTGGTTTCAATGATTTGAAGACATCCAGGAGGATGGTTTCCTCCCCGGAATGTGTACTCCCCGCGGCCAGGACAAAGACCGGACCCTCCCATGGCGGTTCCAGGGGGAGCGTGTCATCCGGGGAGACAGGCGCCTGATCGTATTTTACGTTTCCCGTGACATGAACCCGGTGAATATCTGCACCCATACTGACTATGCGGCCGGCATCCCGTTCCGACTGCATGGCAAAAACAGAAATCTGACTCAGGACATCCCCGATAAACGGTTTGAATTTCAGGTACCGGTTCCGGGATTTTTCAGAAATCCGACCATTTACAACCATGATGGGAACCCGGTTACGGGAAGCGGTGCGTATGAGATTGGGCCAGATTTCCGTCTCCAGTATTATCAAAGCCCGGGGCCGAACGGATTCAAATGTACGGGAAACAAACAGGGGGATATCAAAAGGCAGATGGAAACAGCCTTTTAAACCGGGCAGCCGGGTCCGGGCAATCGCGTAACCGGTATCGGTGACCGTAGACATCACAATGGGCAGATCGGGCCAGTAATTCTCAATGGCGTCAATCACCGGACCCGCAGCAAGAACCTCCCCCACACTGGAGCAGTGCACCCAGAGCGGTTGCTGTCCGGCACATGCGCTCTGAATCGCGTCAGGCACACCACCGAACCGTTCAGTAAGACCACGCCGGTATTTCTTCCGAATCAGCGCCTGGAACAGATACCAGGTAAAGACAAGCGGAAACAACAGAATAAGGATGGTATTGTATAAGAGATAGTATCTCATTAAATTACGTCCTCAAACCCACTTGAAATCAGGATTTCCCGGGCAGCACGATCCGCAGCGCCGGGTTCCCCCAGGGAGGACCGGATGGATGCCAGATCTTTTCGGATTCCGGCCATCCGTGACGGATCCTCGATAATTTCCCGGGTGAAGGATACCCAGTTCTCCGGACTGCACTTATCTTGAATCAGTTCCGGCGAAACCGCCCGACCGGCCACAAGATTGGCGATCCCGATATACTCTATATTGATCAGCCATTTAGCCAGATAATAACTGAAAATGCTTGTCTTATATCCAATTATCATGGGTGTTCCCGCCAGGGCGGTTTCCAAAGTGGCTGTCCCGGAAGTGACCCAGACAAAATCAGCGCCTTTCATCACCTGTGGCGTGGTATCCTCTATGATTTCCGGAACGAGGTTAAAGGAAGAGATAATTGGATCCAGTTCATTTCGACTGATTGTGGACGCCACGGGAAGCACCCACCGGATATCCGGACGGATTGACGCCAATTTCTGCATGGCAGCCATCATTACCGGCAGCATCCGCCGCAACTCATTACCCCGACTGCCGGGAAGCATCGCCAATGTAAACGTATCACCAAACCCCAATTCACGACGGCAAATGTCACGGTCCGGTACGGCAATGATCCGATCAAGAATGGGATTTCCCACAAAAACAGCATCCACGTCCCGTTGATGGTACCAGTCCTCCTCAAATGGAAACAGGACCAACATTTTTTTGACCACTCTGCGGATCAGGTTGACCCGGCTCGAACGCCAGGCCCACAACTGGGGACTGACATAATAAATCACCGGAATGCCCGCTCGGTGAAGCCGTTTTGCCAGGCGAAGATTGAAATCAGGGTAATCGATCAGGATGGCCGCCGACGGTTTTCGTTCCACAGCCGCTGCACTCACCGATTTCATTATCCGGAAAATTGCCGGTAGTTTTCCCAGCACTTCCGTGAAACCGGTAACACCCATATCCCGGACATGAAACAGAAGATCCACACCGGCAGCAGACATCTCGTCTCCGCCAACCCCATAGAAAACAACCTCCGGCAGACGGGACCGGACCGCACGCATCAGCGCACCACCATGGATGTCTCCCGACGCCTCACCGGCTACTATCAAATAATGTGGTTTCTCCGGCATCCCTGATTTCTCCCTGATCCTTCCCACAAACTCGATATGGTAACATATCATCTCAGGTGATCCAGAAAAAGAGTATCATGAAACTCCGGGCAGAACCCGGGAACACAATTTGGGGCTTGACACGGACACGTGCTGGAAATACCCTCTTTTTGCGACGGGCTATTAGCTCAATTGGCAGAGCAGCGGACTCTTAATCCGGAGGTTGAAGGTTCGATTCCTTCATAGCCCATTAATTTTTAGAAACCTTATGTTTAATGTCTTTAAAGGGTGTGGTATATATCCTTGGAGAATTCACCCGAACCGGAAACATGCTATTGCGTTTTAAGGATAGTTTTTTGTCTTTAATTTATTGACAAACGAGATGTAATGATTATATATTAAATTAGGTAATCTGTTTTATTTCTGCTGTGGAGGAGATATTGTGATGAAAAAGAGTCTTTTTGTCTGGGCAGTCACGGGACTGCTGATAACAGTTTTTGTTTCAACGGGTTTGTGTGAGAAGGACTGGTCGGCTCAGTCGTCGCCCATCAATTTCGGTGCCTGGAACGATATTACCGGTGCGGATTTCAATACCGACGGGGTCGTTGATTTTGTTGGAGCAAATTCAATTGAGTACCCCTTTTCGCCACGATCCGGGCTTCCGGTATGGATTGGTGTATGGAATTCGGGGACGAGTGAAAACCGATTTGACTGGGATCTGTCCAACAACCATTATCCGTCAGGTTGGAGCCCCGGGGAAATTTATATTAATGAGAGTAATCCCCCATTATCGGAACCCCATCTGAGCCGGGTCTGGATAGGTAACCTGGGTAACACCATGGCGAAGTGGACAATCAAATGCGTGAGTCCGGCGGGTATCAAAAAGTTCGAAGGGGAAAATTTTACTTATACTGGTTCTGTCACACAGCCTTGGTACGATATCTATCACACCGGAGATACAGATGTTTGGACATGTGATTGGGCTTATGGTAACACCTTTTCCGTGCGCAGTGAACGCTGGGGTAATCAGCATAGTTCATTGACCCTGGGCGAACCATATCATTCGGATTGTTATGAAATTTATATTCTGGTTAACATTCCCGATGGCTGGAACCAATCGGATGATACGTTTGTTATGACATCACGACCGGCCCGGTTTATAGTAACGGGTGAGCATCATGGGGGACCAGATCACTGGTCTAATCCTGACGAGGAGCCTGACAGTGATCCGGAGATCGGAGAGTATTTTTACATGGGTGCGTACATGGTACCGCAACCGATGCGTTACGGTATGATTATCGACCCGTCACAGACGATTGCCGATCCAAGAAATAGTTATAACTCTGTTGTTGAGGGTGATGAATGGTATTTCGATTCTCCAGGTGGTCCCATAACGGATGATATCTATAATTCAACAGTGTCGGTAGATATGAATCGGGACGGTCAGGATGACATTGTCGCCTGCGGTCCCAACGGCATTGATGTATTTTGCCAGGGTGGTCCCATATTATCGAAAATCGGATTTACTGCGGGGACTAAACCTGCAAGTGGTTGTGAAGATCACAACCCAGGTGAGCTGGTTGTTGAACTGGGTGTAAATCCCACTGTGGTTCAAAATGAGATCTGGACAGTTCAATGTATCGACCGGGAGGCGGGATTCTGGTCAATTTCAGGTGAGATCAGTGGTGGTACGGAACTGTACGTAATGGGCGAGGGTTGGTTCGGTGATTATTGCTACACTTTCAGCAATTTATTCATCCACGGGAATAAGACTGACTACTGGAATAACGATAAATTCACGTTCAGCACCATCCGTCTGACCTGGGATGAGGATACCGGTCCCATTACGGACCTGGATTACGTGGATGTTCAGGTCGGGGATATCGATCGGGACGGCAGACTGGATATCGTTGCAGCCCTTGACACCGGGGGCATTGATATTTTTACTCAGACGGATACCGGTTGGTCAACAGCTGAACCTGCGCCCATTACATCGGACAACATCAGGAAAATGGAACTTCGGGATGTGAACCGGGATGGCTGGCTTGATATTGCTGCCGTGAGTAATAACGGAATACATCTCTGGGAACGTCTGATCAGCGGTTCCTGGACATCGGATATTGGACCTGTGTCCGGTGAGGGATACGGTTCTCTCACTCTCAACGATTTTAACAAGGACGGTTTTATTGATATTGCCACAACCAATGACGACAAATCAGTTTTTGTCTGGTATTTCCGTGAGGACAATTCCTGGTTCCAGCGAGCCAGAGCATCCTATCCCGAAAAAGATGAGTTTAATCACGGTGATGGCGCTGTCAGCACAGTCAAAGTTTCTAATACTGCAACGAAAACGGAGAAATGGACGCTGACATGCGTAGGTGAAGCCGCAAATGGTGGGGAATTTCTGGTTCATGGTGGTATTTCCAACCCGCAGAGCCAAAATGCTTTTGTGGGTGAGTTATTCACCTCCGATGGCGGTGAAGTGTCTTTTACAATTTTTGACGGAGCCCCCAATGATTTCCGGATCGGTGATATCTTCAAGTTTTCCACCGGTAAAGGACCTTTGAGTTACCTTCATTACAATGACATTGATTCTGCAGATCTGGATAATGACGGCAGTTTCGATCTATTCGCTACCAGCGATGAAAACGAAGGTGTCCATGTCTGGCGCGGAAATGGTATCTATGGCTGGGTTGGTGAAACTCAACCTGAGGACTCAAATTCCTATGGCGCAATCTGGGCGGAGGATGATTTCAATTTCGATGGCAATCCGGATGTCGCAGTATGCAGTATCCGGAACGGTGGAATCCAGGTCTGGAATGGGACGGATGTAGACAAGTTTGGATGGTCCGGATGGATCTTTGTGCCTATTGCCACTGGACGGTTCAATAAAATTGAAACCGGTGATTTCAATATGGACGGCAAAGTTGATCTTGTGGCCGTCAATAAAGATGAGACGACAGACGGAATCTGGGTCTGGGAAGGTGACAACCACGGAGCGTTTGAACTTCGCACTGGACCTGCCACCTTTAGTACTTTTTTCTGTGTAGCTATTGATGATTTTGATCTGGACGGCCGGGACGATATTGCCGTAGGTAATCAGGGGGCAGGGTTCCAGGTATGGCTCGCACGGGATAATTGGACATGGGAAGCAGGGTCCACTGTTTTTGCAAGCGGTTATTACAACGATCTTGCCACCGGTGATTTCGATCGGGACGGTTATCCGGATATTGTCGCCGCAAAAGACGCAACTGACGGCTACGGTGTGGTCTTGTATAAAAATGACGGTACTGGGCATTTCACCGCCGATGAGGAAGACGTTGTTTACATCGGGTTTGCTTACGACCGATGGGGTATCGCTGTAGCTGATTTTGACAGAAATGGATATCTCGATGTCATCGCCACAAGCCCGGTCGGCAGTATAGGCGCTACCACATACTGGATGGGTGAAAATGAAACTCTTATCATCCCCCCAATGTCTTACACCTCAACCAGTGGAGATGATCAGTTTTATGGTATCACCACAAATGATTTTAATCTCGACAGTCTTCCTGACTTCGTTTGCGGTGAAGATGGTCAGGGGTACTTTCCCGGCTATGGGTATGGCGGCAGAAGGGGAACCTGCTCATTCAATGCCGGCCTGCATTCCAGTGCATATCAAGCCCGGTCTGTTGATTCTGCAGACATCAACAATGATGGAGCTGCTGATTTTGCTTTGGCCACCAACGGGGACGGTATTTTTGTATATTTCACCGGGTTTAACAATCCCGGTTCCTCCCAGTTCTCCGGAGTCAGTCAACCTGCCATCGCCGGCGATTACGTCGGCATCACCATTGCGGATGTCACAAACGACGGAATGCCGGATGTCATTGCATCCAGTGGGGGTGCAGGCACTGCCGGTGTTGATCTCTGGGCAAGCAACAGGGATTTCTCGCTCCTTAAAATCAATGGTCATAATCCCGGATCCGGCGGTGGTTACGAGGTGCAAGACACACAACCCATCTCCATCCAGTTTTCCAAACCCATCGATACCGCCACACTGACTTATGAAAATATACAACTGGACCGGGACGGCGTGGTGCTGCCTTATTCTCTTTTCAGTTTTGACGAGGGTCGCCAGGTGCGAATCGATCCCATCGGAATTGAACGCGGTGAGATGTATACCGTCACAGTCAGGGGAGGGTCCGAAGGACTCCACGATCTGTATGGAAACCAGATGGACGGTAATAACGACAACCAGCCCCAGGAATCCCCGGTGGATGATTATTCATTTGATTTCTATGCTGTTGACACCACTCCTCCCACCATTCCATCCAGCCTCAATGTAGAACCTCGGGACGGCGCTGCGATCCTGAGTTGGGCGCCAAACGGTGATCCAATTCTGGATGCCGACCTGAGTGGCTACTACGTGGTCTGGCGGGAGACGGGCACCGACGATCAAAATTACGTACTTTATTCCGTGGCCGAACTGGGTGCCGAACCCATAATCACAATCCGGGGACTGGATAACAGTTTTCCTCAGGCGGGTGATGCAGTGGAATATCAATTCTCAGTCGTCGCCAGAGATGAAACCGGCAATGAATCCCAGTTCAGTGAATGGGTCTCGGCAACACCCATAAGCGAGACGCCATTGATCTGGTGGTCCGGCCTTTCCGACACATATGTTTCGGCGGCAAACGGCGGATACCTGAAAATGCTGTCCTATGTGGTGGACTACCAGAACGATATAGATACCGTTGAGATTTACTGGCAGGGAGAGCCCACGGGAGCATTCTTAAGAGATGACGGTCAGCACGGTGATTACGGTGCCGGTGATCGGATTTATGGTCTCGCCGCCCCTGTGGAACCACTCTCCCCCGGCGCGGTGGGATCTTATCTTTACGAGTTGGTCGCCACGGATACCCAGGGGAACCAGAGTTATGTATGGCCGTATTTCACCACCCAGGATGATAAGCCCGGTGAAGCGTACACCGGTTCCTATGAACATACTTTCAACGCCCAGGCCCATCAGTTCATGCTGGACACACAGATCCCCTGGCATTCTTATGCACCTGCCCCGGACCCGGCCCGACGACCCAATATATGGTGCGCCGGATACCAGATTTATCCGCAGGCGGATTACGAGTACGGCATGAAACATGCCCTCACCGCCATTGTTATTGATCCCGACGGATACAACGATCTTTTCAAGGTGGAACTCCTGTATGATGGTATATTCCTGGGTGATTTTGTGGATGACGGTACCGCCGAGGACTGGGCTCCGGATGATATGGTGCTGGGCATTGATCTGACCTGGTTTGGCTCGGAAAACGATCCCGGTGGCGAACAGGGTGGTCACTGGCCTCTGGGTCAGGTGAGCCTGCAGATTCTCGCTACTGACCGAAACGGAAACACCAGCGATACATGGCCCTATTTTGTGGTGAATCCCTGAGTAAAATCAGTCACAACTGAATAAAACTGATAAAATGCTCCCCGAAACACTTTCGGGGAGCATTTTTTTTT
>SWBY01009755.1_pt1 | contig 12676 bp, 17 predicted proteins | sample 4693071 | NCBI WGS metagenome assembly SWBY01 (sample SAMN10267273, study PRJNA491770) | bioreactor metagenome | isolation source: DHS bioreactor inoculated with marine methane seep sediment | place: Japan: Omine Ridge, Nankai Trough | collected 2006-05-06 | reverse complement strand
GGTACACCTTTTTGCCAGTGCTCCACTCCGCGGGTGGTATGGGACAGGACCGACATGCTGCGGGATGCCATATCAGCCAGTAGTGTGGCAGTACTTGTCTTGGCGAGCGTGCCTGTTATTTCTACAACTTTCCCGTCCAGACTCCCGTCAGGAATGCCTGATATAAGTTCACCTACTGCCCTGTGATGGGTGATAACGGTACGCTCACCACTGTCCGGCATGAGGGCAGGGTTTAAGTGTACCGGTGCAACTATCAGGTCGATATCAGTATTTATTTTATCAGCAGTCTTTATGCCGTCCTGTTCAAGCCCTGACAGTATTTCACCGCCCACAGTACCGTATATGTCAATACCGGTAACGCTTCGCGCTTGTCTGGCGATGTGGCGTGCCAGTGGGATGCCGCCATGGGTCAGGTCTATGACAGCCACATCTTTATTTTCGAACAGCATGTGCGGCTTTTATTCCAGTGCTTCCAGTGCTCGCTTATATGCCAGGTCAGCTATCAGCTGGTCAGCACCCAGGGGCTCGGCATAGACCAGAGTTATATCATTGCCGTTAAGCTGGATCGTCGTACTGCGGTTCTCCTTGCTGATACCCAGTATCTGGGGGATATCCTCTGTGGTATGCACGCCGTGTGCTAAAAATATGGGAACGGCCACTATGGTGCTCACTCCCGTACCTTCAAAGGCGTTTAATCCCTCATCCATGTTGGGATCGTCCATGTTCATAAATCCTATCCTGACCACTGTATTTTCGTATTTCTCTGCTATAAGGTCAGCAACCCCGGATATTACATTTTTATTGTACGGTAGTCTGCTTCCGTGGCCAAGTGCCAGTATTCCAATTTTTTCTGTCATGAATTTCATCTCAGTTCAACTAAATAATACAACAGTAATACTATTTTTGTAAAAAGTGTTACTATAAGGAGTCTATTTTAATACTTATTTAATATAATGGTTTTGTACCATGAATCACAATACTAAAATATAAATAATGACAAAACATTCATTGTTTTACTGATCATTTTGCAAAGGAGAGGAATATGGAAGATCACATAAGAGTATCTGACATCAGCAATTATCTCAAATGTCCCAGACAGGTCTATTATACTTATAAGGAATCCAGGCCCGCAAATCCCATCACCTCTGCTTATGTTGAGTCACTATTGATCAGGGAAATGGCCCGGTCCTATGCAGATGTGGTGCGATCAGGGGATATGGATGATGCACTACAGGAACTCCTTGACGTTGCAGCACACCAGCTTACTGCTATTTACAGGGAGGAGCTAAGGGACATTGATGAAGAAATGCTTTTTGAAGCCGTTGAGGTTGTAAGGTCGCATCTGAAAGGGATCAAGTGCGGAATTCTGGAATCAGTTGAAAGGTTGGGTGGTAACAGGCTGGTTGAGTTACTCACTTCCCATGATACTGAGCCGGTGTTATATTCGAAAAAGTTTGGCCTGTCCGGAAGTCCTGACCGGTTGATTATGGTGGATGATGTGCCTGGCCTGTCAATTATCCGTACTGGCCGTGCTCCTGAATCAGGTATATGGAAAAATGACAGGATAAGACTCACTGCCCTTTCCATCCTGATGGAGGAAGAATATGACTGTGTTGTGGGTTCGGGAACTGTGGAATATGCCAGGTATGGCATTGTACGTAATACAAGCATCAAACGGTCTGACCGGAGGAAGGTACTGGTACTTGCGGGCAGGATCAGGAAGATCATGGACGGCAGGCTGCCCCACCGCCCGGATGACGCACCTTGTGATTACTGCAGCTATGCTGAGTTATGCCAGGTTGCCCCAACCCTTGCCTCCAAGTTCTTTTGACAAGGTAAAATCAAAATGTTGAAATAATATGACTGTTCAAACAATGGCCAATAGGTATTTATTGAATAAAAAATAATGTGACTGTTCAAACAGTGGCCAATAGGTATTTATTGGATAAAGTACAAATTTAGTTCGTATGGTTTCGAACAAACCATATGTTATTATATTACGGAATTTCAAGTAATGAATAAGCAAAAGTGATACAATGGTAGATATAACAGATTTAGCAGCAGAAGAGCTGAAGAATCTCCTTGAACAGGAGAACAAGCAGGACCATGCACTGCGTATTTTCGTGGCAGGTATGGGTTGCAGTGGTACCAGTTATGGAATGTCACTGGATGATACCAAGAAAGAGGAAGATGTTGAACTTACCAGCAATGGTGTCAGGATACTTGTAGCATCCAGTATCCAGGAATCACTGGATGGTGCACTGATAGATTTTATCGATAATGAATCAGGAAAAGGGTTCATCTTAAAGGATCCCAATGCACCACAGTGCGGATCATGCTGCTCCTGTTAAGGGGCAGGTTTTTTTTTTATTGTATATATTTTTCTTTTTTTACTGTATATATTTCAGTAAGCTGCCTTGTTCGTTTTGGCTTGACCGGATTTGGTTTTTCGCCTGAAACCTAATTTTATTCGGGTATAGTATTTCTGAACCTAACCGCCAATGAAGACATACCTTAAAGGAGGTATGTTATGAAAGAAACAAAGCCAAAAAAGAGCCGAAAGGCTCTTGCAGTAAATATTATGCTATTGATCATGATCATTTCATTGATCATACCTAGTGTAGCAGCAGAGAATAAAGAAAAATACGGCATACTTGTCATCGCACATGGAAGCCCGGGCGAGAGCTGGTGCAGCCCTGTACGGGATGCGGTCAGTGATGTAGATCTGCCATATCCGGTCGAACTCGGATTTCTCGAGTTTGTACCCAACGAGACGATCAATGATGCTGTTGAGAGACTCGATGATGCCGGTGTCACAAAGATTATAGCTGTACCACTCTTTATCTCATCACACAGCAGCCATATCCAGGAGATCGAGTATGTGATTGGACTGAGAGACACACTTCCGATGACAGCTGAGCACGCCGTTGTCGAGGGCGTGAAGATGGAGCGGACGGTCGCTCCGAAGGACAATCAGTACGTAATATCCTATATGCCGCTTGAGGCTGGTGCTGACGGAAGTATGCGAGCGACTGGGCACCCTGGAGATGAAGAAGAAGAGAAACTTGTACCGATCGATACCGATGCAGATATCATCCTGACCGATGCGATGGATGACCACTGGCTTGTGGCAGGGATCGTTGCGGATCGCACGGCTGACCTGAGCGAGAATCCGGAAGACGAAACGCTCGTTCTTGTTGCGCACGGGACCGGGGAGGAGGATAACTTCGCCGGATGGGTGAACAGCACGGAATCACTTGCCAATCAGGCACGATTGAAGCTGACATACTGGAGCGATCCGGCGATCGGAATTGGAGGCACACAGGCTGCATTTATCCATCACAATGAGACGCTTCACCCGGAATTTACGTTAAGACCGATCGTTGAGAGTGCCACTGGACCTGTTGTCGTTCCACTGATGGTGAGTGAAGGGTACTTCACCGGGGTGAATATACCTGGTTTGCTTGAGAACCTGACTTATGCCTACGATGGTAACGCGCTTACCCCGCACCCGAATGTGGCGGGATGGATCGAGATTAGCGCATCAAAGGAGACTACTGACCTTGCGCTTCAGATCTATGATGAAGGAGAAAATCCGGATATCTCGCTGGACGATGTGGCTGAAGCACATGGACATGTCTGCCCGTGCGTTGCAGCAGCGTTTAAGGCGAGCCAGACTGCGTTTAAAGCGTGGGACAAAATTCCGGCACGTGCTAATCTGGAGATTGTCAGTGCGCACCCATCTGATGGACATACCGAGACGTTCGAGTACATCCTGAACTCAAGTGAGGATGTAACAGTCAAATTGCCAGATGGTACTGACACACTGAATCTTACTGAAGAGAACTACTGTTATAGTTTCATCGAAAAATCGACAGGCGATATGGTTGTAGTCAGCGTGAAGGATGATATTTTCCCAGACGGGTTCTTTGAGATGAGAATGAAGTGTAAGACAAATGTCTCAACTCCTGATGAGAAGTCTGCGTTCAAACTTGCGAAGAATGAGATCAAGGAGAAGATTCTCTATCTGCCAGCAGAGGAGGTCTTTAAGGTCGAGTATATCAAAGGAGGGAGTTCAACAGAACTCACAGCAGAGATCATCCCCGCAATCTCGATGACCGTCACAACGACAGGTGTTGACTTCGGGAAGGTCGGAACCGGAATGATATCTAAGAACCAGTTCATCACGGTTGTAAACACAGGAGCAAGTGCTGCAAAGGTCTCTGCAATGATACTTGATGACAGCAACGGATTCTACAACGAGTCGCTCCGGTTAAACGGCTTGAATATCGGCGGTTTCTCAGGCATGGTGCCTTCAGACACGTCAGATTTCTGGTACGAGTACGAAGTCGTGACAAACCTTGTGGTGCCTGACTGGGCAGGAGGAATATACGATGGAACGATTTTCTTTGTTGCACAAAGCGAAGCGTAGGGGGATTATCCCCTTTTTCCTTCTTTTTTTAATGATCCCGCAAGTGGCGGGGATCGGTGTCGGCGCATCACCTGACAAAATCGAGTTCGGCGAGGTGGGGGTGAAAGAAGGAGAAATGCGAGAACTGTATGTGGTCAATACCGACGATGAGACTGAACGGGTTCTGCTCACGGCGGAAGGAGTGGATCTCATCATGGACCCACAGGAGTTTGATCTTAGTGCAAAGGAAAGTAGGGTTGTGAATGTCTCGATAGACCAGAAGAAGGCTGGCGAGTACAAAGGAAGTATACTGATCATAACCCGTCCATCCGGTAGTGACTTAGGTGGGCTTGGTCTCGGAGCAGGTGTGAGGGTTCCAGTCTCATTTGTTGTAAAGGATGAGATTTTCATCAAGACTCTTCAGGGAGTTGGGGGACTTTTGATCGCCATTGCATTTGTTGTGTTGTTGTGGATGCGGCGTTCGAAGGTGTGAACGATGTTTCAGGCTTTAACAGTTTACCTGATTTTATAAAGTAAAAGAAAAGAGGTGTAATACCATGGATTGTGAATGCAACGGGAAATGTGCTAATTGCAAATGCAAGGAGCGGGCAGAGAGTGACGAAATTGATGAAGATGAGTGAAAAACTTCACTTGTTTTACATGACAGGAGGTGCTATACACAGTACCTTGATTTTGTTTTTTGGTAAGTGTATAGCATTTAATACTTTAATAGATGGAGTGACGAAATATGAGTTTTAAAAATATTATTGGAGTAACACAACAGGTAATGTTGAATTTGAACCCGGCAGAAAGCACATCGGGTCCCAGTATGGAAACTGCATACGGGTATAGGAGCAGAACGTCATCGTTTGCAGCAGTTGCAGCAGCAGTTTGCGATATGCCTGGATACATAGCTACTTATTCGTATATTGATTCTGATGGGGGATTGCATGGTGGTCATCCAAAAACGGTGATGAGAAGTCTAATATATTCAAATATAGCTCTTGATGGGGATGAGAATTCTATGAAACCTGCTGCAAGGCTATCTTTAAAGTGGCATTCAAACTGATTTTAGCAAACCGGACAATTGGAATGTAGATTTATTTATCGTGATCTATGAATTTGTCGGGTAATGTACGAATTAGGATAACCTAACAATGGTGATGATATGAGACATCTTGTACACAGGATCGTGAGATGTACCGCAGCCACCATAGCAGGCAGGAAACCAGCAACGTTGATGAACAATTACAACGACAACGGCGGACTACTGGACGCATGGGATCGTTACAGGGCAGACATTTTTAGCATATCTGAAATCGATTATTATGAGTTAAAAAGGACAGATAAAAATGCAATTGTGCTATTTTTCAACCAAAACCAGTTGGATGAACTGTTGAAAAACGAATCCGTGAATAAATTCCTGTCTGAATGCGGATATAAGTCTGATTCCATCGAACATGTATTGAGTATGCTCAGGTGCAGGTATGCCACAGTCGGATGCCCTCCTGAGATCGGGGTATTCCTGGGCATTCCACTGAAGGATGTTAAAGGGTTTATGGGACTCAATTCCCTCCGGCATACAAAATACGGAATGTGGCGGATATATGGAGACCCTGCAGTATCTGAAAAAAGAATGAACGAATACCGCTGTGCAAGGAACATGATAAGAAGACGGCTCATTTCAGGAGCGGATCCTGTCGAGATTATCAGGGGAAAAGATTTCGGTTTTTTGAACAAACCTAATTTTATTCGGGAAGATTACTTGCGTACCTAATGACACATCATAGAATCACACCTATAAGGTCAATAAATCAAAAATTGAGAGATATAAAATGAAATCATTGAAAGATGTAGAGCCTGAAACTATGGTGGTTGTTAAGGAGATCACAGGTGGTCTTGATGTCAAAGAGCACCTTGAGGAACTCGGTGTAAAGGAAGGAGTCCAACTCAATGTAGTAGCAACCGAGCCAGTGCATGTGCACTGGGGACCCATTTCCCTGGCAGTGGGAGATCAAGAGATCGTCATAGCCCGCGGATGGGCTGATAAGATCTATCTGGAGAAGGAGGGATCGATGCTTCCGCTGCTGAGACAGGAGGAAGGAGATAAGGGAACTGTCATATCAATTGAGGGTGGAAAGGATTTCGAAGGTTTTCTTTTTGAATATGGCATCACGGAAGGAAGCGAACTGACATTCCTGCATCATGTCCCGGACTGCACCATGGTGTTTTCCCTCGAGGATGGGGAGATGAGAATGGGTGAGGGCCAGGCATCAAAGGTGTTTGTGACCAGAGAGGGAAAATCCATCCAGATCAACTACCTGGAAGAGGGTGAAAAGGCAGCGGTGGAAAAGATCGTTGGTGGGATCCATATCAAAGAGAAGTTTGAGCAACTCGGACTCAAAGAGGGTGCCGAGATTACCCTGCTCAGAAAAGAAACGCCTGCGCCGACCCCAAAAAGAGGCACATACATACTTGCAAAGGTGGGGGAGCAGTTGATCACCATCGGCCACGGTCTGGCTGAAAAGGTGCTGGTCGACTAAATAAACATGAGCCTGATGATGAATCGGGGTCAAATATCATTGGAGGCATGCATTGTCAGAAAGAAAGATATGGGAATTCAGGAATCAAACAGTATGTACAATTCTTGGATTGACATTCGATGAAAAGGAACTGTCTGATATTTTCAAGAAACTGAAACTAAATCATGACAGGATCACGGCTTTTGAGATGCATGGCAGCCTTGTTAAGGCATGTGGCACCCAGAACAAAACATCCAAACAGCTGGATAAGATACTGAAAGATCGATTTGAAGAATACAGGGAAGATATCAAGCGCATACCCCAGAAGGAAATTTATAGATATATCGAGGATAGAAACGCTGCGGGTACCCAAAACGGTACGAATATCCCTCTTCCTGCTCTTATCTGGTTTGCTGTGCGCAATCAGCATGAAGACATCGACAAGATCGAGGCAGGAGTTTTTGGTGTCACACACATGTACGGGCATCGAGCTTTACGATTCCATGATGCGCTTCGCAGAGTACTGCCTGATAGCAGACCTGAGTATGTTATGAAAGAACTGAATGATGCCCTGAGATCAAACGAAAAACTTCAAACAAAGTGTAACAGATCAGAATGGAAAATAGAGCAATTGAAATCTGATATCGAATCCGATAAAGAAGATCGATCAAGAATTAATACTGTGATGGAGGAGCAGAAGCAGTTGAACAGACGATTGGTAAGCGATTTCGAGAGACTTGGTGGTGAGAACGCGCTCGGTCAGATCGAGGATATGAAGAAAGCGATCGATCTTTTGACCGAAGAGGTGGGGACATTGACCAGTGAACTGCTGGAACGAAATCGAACATGTGATACGATATCCAATGAATCGACACAGATTGAACAGTTTTCAGAATCGGCTACCGAAGATAGAGGGAAGTGTGTTGATCTGAATGGCATGAGAGTGGCTTATGTTGGCGGAGTGGAATCGCTCACGTCGCACTACAAGGAAGTGATCGAATCCTTTGGTGGCACATTCTGCTACCACTGCGGGCGGTGCATACAAGGAAAAAAGGAAATAGAAAACCTTGTGGATGGAATAGATATGATATTCTGTCCTGTGGATATAAACAGCCGCACTGCATACAGATACATCAAAAAAGCTTGTAAAACCAGAAATAAACCATGCCATTTCCTTCGCAGTTCGGGTCTCAGCATGCTTATCAAGGAACTAGAGAATCATGCTGGATAATATGGTTATTAATACTTACCATCAACAGGAATATCTAATAACCCTCGAACTTACTTCGATCTGTGATTCTTTTCCTCACATGGATGCTTTCCAGTTATGCAGAATTTTTCAAAATGCTCAAGCCATTGAGGATATTCTGGCGCTGATTTTACAAAAATTACCAGATTTTTAACCTGTTTTGTCGTTATTGCATTCAGTTCATGCTCCATTGTGCATGCATCCTTCTCTGCAATTTTTTCAGGCACTTTTATAATCTCCAGGAAAGCCTTCAGGGTATCGTGCCTGTCCTTTATGATCAAAGCGATCTCTCTTCCTTTTTCAGTCAGTGTTATGCCGTCGTATTTCCTGTATATAACAAAACCCATCTTATCAAGTTTCTTTACCATTTCAATAACGCTTGGCGGCTTAACACCCAGGGTGACTGCTATGTCCTTTATTCTAGAATATCCCTTATCTTCTGTGACATTGAGGATTGCTTCGAGATAGTCTTCTCCTTTTCGAGTTAGCATACTAAATACCTAAGTAACTGATGGCTTTTAATGTTTCCATTGAAATTGATGAAGTCACAGAGTTCTCTAAGAAAGGAACTGTTCACCCTTCAAGGTCAACGCATACATCTTTGTTTGCGAACCGCTTTCAGGGCCGCAGCATTTTTCGCACAGGTTCGAAGCCTGGCAAGAACACTGCAGACCCGTTATTTCCAGATATCCTGCATTTTCCAGGAAATCAATCATCGCCAGGAGAGTGGACATATTCATATCCAGCTCTCTGGCAAGCGCATCGATAGTACCTCCCTTCACAGTTCCTGAAAGTACCTTCTTCATTACGGTCATACTATTCTCACCTTTAGATCTCCTGTTTCCTTTTGTAGATGTAATATAACACCACAAGCGAGAACGGCAGCAATAACACTGCCGGCGCATAAGGCGGTGCATACGTTCCAATGAATCCATCGAGTGGGTTGAACCACGGTCCATCCTCTCCGCCGGGTATCGATTCCGTGATCATCGCAAAGATATCGCATCCTGCCATGATCCAGATCAGCATGCTGCCCATCACAATCTTTGAAAACTGATGGATATCATCAAAGTTCCTGATGCCTGAAAGGTAGAAGAGTCCTGCAAAGAGTACAATGACCCCGCCCCAGCCGCCTCTGAAGAGGTCACCCGATATCTCAAGAATCCCATAAGCGAATTCACTCGCCCCTGCTGTTACCAGTATGTCAGCAATCCCGAATGCTGTTGTTACGATTCCAAGTATGGCAAAGTAGATTGCTACAACCGATGATTTCTCAGCCATCTATGCCACCCCCAGGAGTATTCCTATCAGATGTATCAGTCCACCATAAGCGAATACGACCACTGTAAGAACAGCCATTGCTCCAAGCAGCTCTTTCCAGCCTTCTTTCAGCATCATAGCAAACGTTGCAACGCACGGGAAGTAGATCGAGACGAGCACCACTGCTGTGATCATCTGATACTCGGTCATCTCGATTACAGAAAGTTGCGCAACCGCAAGGTCTTTTCTGAGGAACGCAGCGATGAGCGGACCTGCAGTCTCTTTTGGCACGCCGAACCAGCCGACAAAGACCGGAGCGAGCGCATCACCCAGGAACCGGATAACTCCGAGCTGGTAGAGAACGCCCACTATGGCAGCGCCAAGCAGTACGAAGGGGATTGCAACCTTGAAAAATCCTGTGATCCTTCCCCACACCTTCTTTCCAATATTACTCAGCATCGGTCTCCGGTACGGCGGCACATCGATCAGAAACTCAGGAGCTTTTCCGGGAACGATCTTGTTTAAGATGTAACCGAAGATGAAGTACCCGATAATCAGATAGAGCAGAATCCAGCCCATAAGACCTGGGACTACATCCTGCATAATCCCGATCTGGGCGCCGCATGGGATGAATATGGCAAGGAGCGTCATCATGATGAACCGCTGCTTCTTCGTCTCAAGGATTCTTGTCGCAGTAACACCTGGCACATTGCACCCGAGCGAGAGGATCGTTGGCACGATCGCATACCCGTGCAGACCGATCTTGTGCAGCATAGTATCGATGAGGACAGCAAGCCGCGGCATGTAGCCTATATCTTCGAGTAGCGCAAGCATCAGGTAGAATATGACTATCGCAGGCAGAACAACACCGATTGCAACGAATAAGCCCGATGTCAGCACACCGAACGATTCCAGACAGTTATCAGAAAGCACGAACTCATCGCCCTCAATGCCCCCGGCATCGACCATGATGGCATATAGCCATCCACCCTGCCCCGGGAATACTTCCTGGAGCCATGGCAGCCAGTACGCATCAAATAGTCTGACAAAGAATCCGTCAGTGAAAAATCCTGCGAACGAGCCGAATATGCTCCAGAAAGCATACATAACAGCGATCGCAATGGGTATGCCTGTAAACGGCTTAACCGTGAGTTCTCCGATCGCATCCTTTAAGGTATGCTTGTATTCTCCAAATGTAACGGTTTGTTTTGCGATCTTATCGATAAGATCCCAGCGCTGATCAATGGTCAGTTTCATGTCAGGCATCCCACGTTCCTGATAATGTCTTCGATTTCAACAGGTTTAGCCTCTTTTAGCCTTGATGTGAGTTCCTTTATCCCTTCGCCGCTGATCGCGACAGTCGGAACCACCGCAACGCCAAGAATCCTCTGCAGGTTATTGACATCTATCCTGATATTCTTATCAACTGCAGCATCCCACATATTGAGTGCGATCACCATTGGATATCCTTGCTCAAGAATTTCCAGTGCCAGATAGACCCCGCGTTCTATTTTGGATGCATCGATAACGCAGATTACCTTCGCATCCCTATTTTCGTGCAGCATTGCCACGGCAACCTCTTCTGCTTTATCCTTCGGATCGAGAGAGAACGTACCTGGTACATCTATCAGTTCGGCATCCTCACCACCAATCTTCATATATCCTTTCGTAAAGTCAACCGTGGTCCCGGGGTAGTTCGACTCGGTGACATTCGCCCCTGTCAAACGGTTGAAGAATACGCTTTTGCCCACATTCGGGTGTCCCATCAGCAAGACTTTCACGATTCCATCTCCACAATGATCTTTTCTGCTAGTTTCAGTCCAAGGGAGGTGTTTGCCTCATCGACGACCACAACCACCGGACCCTTCACTGGCTGTTTTGTGATCATCTTCAGCCTCTTGCCAACCCTGATGCCCATTCCGGCCACCTTTTTTCGTAGTGTTTCTTCAATGTCTGTTACGGTTCCTTCTTCTTCGTATTCCATCTCAGATAATTTCTTTTCCACCCAATCACATCCTGGTAACTCTGATCTTTTGTGCCATCCCGCGCCCGATTGAAAGGACATTTCGATCTACTTCGATGGTGACCGGACCGTTGGTGGATATCACACGCACGATGCTGCCCTCGAATATTCCTCTAAGGTTCAGTTTCTGTCTGATCCCGTGACCTCCACCAATATCCACAATTCTGACTGGTTCCCCTGTTTTCATCTGTGAGAGATTTGTATCGTTTAAACGCATCCTGTTTCACCTTTTAAGGTTGTTTTAATGTTGTGATCTGTGCCATTTTTATTAGAATATATTACATTTTTGTGAAAATGTTCGATTCGGGTCATTATTTGCAGGCCCGTTCACATTGCTTTTTCAGGCAATCCATTCTACCAATTATGATAATCATGCACGTACACATCCGCATGTTTAGGTGCTCCTAAAGTATGGTGTTAGGTATGCTAATATCCAGCCCTACAAATGTTAGGTAATTGGCAAAAATCCTAACACGGTCAAGCCAGAAAGTACAATATTGATATAAGGAAAGGGAGTATCATAGTTTGCAAGCGGCAAAGCCGATGCACAAAAATAGTGGAAGCTGGGTAGTGTACTGCTTTATATCTGATAATGTGGTTTTAAAAAATCTACCCAATTCAAAGGAGTATCTTGAATATCTTCTTTAATTGATAAAGTCGTTTTATTTTTATCCTGCTTCATGAAGTTTAATGGTATCTCCTTGATAGTATTGTGGATATGTGGAACTCATGTGTGATATGAACTCTTCCATGAAAGACTGAATCGTTTCTTTGTCAACCATGTATGAGTATGTTGATGTAGCAGTTGTTTTTGGTGGAACGTTCAATCCGGCAAAGAAACCAAAGCCTGTGTCATGATTATAACTTGAGATTTTGGACAGTCTTTCATGCCCTATCAACTTCAGAGCCAGTATAGAGAAGATGGAATTGATCTTTGATCGTTTCGAAGTTTCCGGAAATGGTGCTGATGATATCATTTCATACAATCCGGTTTGTAGAATATATGGTATGAAGTAATATATGCCACCGACCTGGCATTCGAACTTGTGGCTCTCAAGTTGTTCGAGATCTATTGCTGTTGATATTGGTGGTAGAAGCGTGTTCTTTTTTGTAAGGCCAAGTTCTTCCTTGGTTCTGCGTGGTAATTTGGCAAACCCTTCGTCCTTGATTATTCGGTTTATGGTCTGAATGCTTGTATCAAACCCCTCTTT
>SWBY01004871.1_pt1 | contig 12696 bp, 16 predicted proteins | sample 4693071 | NCBI WGS metagenome assembly SWBY01 (sample SAMN10267273, study PRJNA491770) | bioreactor metagenome | isolation source: DHS bioreactor inoculated with marine methane seep sediment | place: Japan: Omine Ridge, Nankai Trough | collected 2006-05-06 | reverse complement strand
ATGCAGTAGTCTCGAAGATAGAATTACGTTGTTATTCGATGAAGTAAACCTTCGAAACTCGCAGAAAATAATTAAGAATTTCTATGGAAAAATGCGGCCGGTTCCCATTACAATACCTGATGAATTACGGGCACTTTAATCGGTCGGGAGGTATGACTTGAAATTTGCGAGAGTGATTGGAAATGTTGTCGCAACGCAGAAGGATTCCGGCATCTCCGGACGTAAACTGATGCTGATTCAACCTCTTGATGATGAGTTTCAGGCTTCAGGCGGATATCTGGTGGCGGTGGATGCCGTGGGTTCGGGTTCCGAGGAAATCATATTATTTGCATCGGGTTCCTCTGCCCGTCAGACAGAAGTTACCAGCAACACACCTTGTGATTGTGTGATAATGGCCATTGTCGATTTAGTGGAAAAAGACGGTAATATCATTTTTGATAAATCCGGGAAAAGAGTGTGACCGATGAAATCCGGACGTGTCATCGGTTCTGTAATGGCCACCCGGAAGGATCCTTCCATGACCGGGTTGAAACTCCTCCTTGTTCGTGCCACGGAATGGGACGGTACCGATACTAAACATATACTCGTAGCTGTAGATACGGTAGGCGCCGGAGAATCCGAACGGGTCTTTTATGTAGAATCCCGGGATGCCTCTCTTGCTGTTCCGACCAACCCACCGGTTGATGCCACCATCGTTGGCATTATTGATGATCTGGAGTTTTAGTTACATGTTTATCGCCGAGGTTGTCGGGAAATTATGGGCCATCCAAAAATCACCCGGTCTCAATAACAAACGATTGCTCATTGTTGACAAAATTGACGGCAATCCTCCGAAACGATCTGGAGAACGGCTCATGGCCGTCGCAGACAGAATTGACGCCGGTCCCGGTGACATCGTATTGGTTCTGGATGAAGGTGGATCTGCTCGTTCGATTTTAAATGACGAGACAGCACCCATACGCACAATTATTGTTGGTATCGTTGATTTTCTGCAAATTGAAGACAAGTATTTTAGTTCAGCAGATGTGGGATTTTCGGATCAGGAAAATGGACAGAAAAGGAGAAGTCAGTGAAAATAGATGAAACAATGACAGCACTGGTGTTCAACCGCCAGATGGATGACTGGGATCGGTCCAGGGGTTTCAGGAAATTGGAAGTCCCAGCCCCTCACCTGGATGAACATCTGGATCCCGATGATTCAGAAAATGTGATTATAAAAGTGATCTATGCCGGATTTTGTGGATCTGACCGGGGAATCTGGTTTCGTAATTCCTTTAAAGGTGCCATCTTTGATTCATTAAAAAAAGAGAAAAAAGACAGCCGAATCATTGGCCATGAACTCCTGGGTGAAATCGTTCAGGTGGGATCCCGGGCAAGACGACAGTATGGTTACCGGCCCAAAGATATTGTCTCCACAGAATCCCACGTTATTTGCGGGAAATGTTTTCAGTGCCGCCAGGGACAGACCAATGTCTGTGCCGATGATATTATTATTGGAATTTCCCGTGATGGCTGTTTTGCCGAATATATTAAACTGCCTGCCAGCGTTTTGTGGCCCACCAATAAAAATAAAATCTCGTTGAAAGTCGCAGCGGTTCAGGAACCCTTCGGGAATGCGGTCCATTGCTGCACTAAAGTGGATCTCCGTGGTAAAACGGTGGCGATCTTCGGATGTGGAACAATCGGACTGTTTGTCGTCCTGATTGCACGGGCGTTGGGTGCCGGAAAAATTATCGGGATTGAACCGGTAGAGCAACACCGGCAAATGGCTCTTGAACTGGGCGCCGATTCTGTTATTCCTCTGAAAATCAATAAAAAGAAGACCTATGACTGGCAATACGACAGACCGGTTGTGGATGCCGTTTTGGAAGCCACTGACAATATTGGGGCTGACGTCACAATGGAAATGTCCGGTTACAATTCATCTCTTAACAATGCCATAAAATCCACGCGACGGGGTGGCGACGTCATCCTTTTTGGGCTGAAAGCCGGTGAATCCAAAATTCAGGATTTGGATCGCATGATTGTCAACGGAATCTCCATGCACAGTGTGATCGGTCGTGAAATCTTCAAGACCTGGTACATCACCCAAAATCTTCTGGAATCCCAGAGTAACGGTATTCAGGATAAGGTTCTGAATGTAATTCTAAAAGGCGGCCAGGAAACAATCGTTCACATCGATGATTATACTCCGGAAACTTTTGAGGAAAAAATCACTCAATATCCCAAGGTGGTTCTACAGTTTTCCTGATATCCAATTGTTACCGGTTCATCATGGAAATTTAGTGTCTTGGACATCGTGTAAATAGTATATTGACTTACAGAAAGATAATCTTCACAATATAGGAAGAGTGATAATTGTTAAGCAGGGTATAGTCATGAGCAACAATATTGAAGCTGATACCGGGGAAAAGCAGACTAGTTCCGATGTGATGTCATCGTCTGAACAATTGCGTGTCCGTCATGGGAAATTAACGGAACGGTCAGTAATCGAGCTTTTGTTTTCAGGGTACACAACAGGAATGGACGGAACATTAACCTGTTCCCAGAACAGCATCATTAAAACACTCCGCTTCAAATCCGGAAAACTCCTTGATGCACGTTCCAATGATCCTCAAGATTCCTCAGCGTGGATTCTGCATGAGATGGGTCGCCTGGAAGGTGATTTCCAGAATGATTACGAGGAAATCAAAGATAACGACAAAATCAGCACGATGAACCTTCTTTCGCAACAGATCAAAAAAGGTGTGATGCAACCCAGTGAAATCGATGAATTTATGCATCGCCGTGTCCGTCGAATTCTGCATGATCTGATGTCGTGGCGGGAAGGAGAGTATGTCCTGGAACTATCGAAAATCCCCCGTGCTGATCCCCCACTCAAAGTGCATCGATCCATTCCTGAGATGATTCTACGTGAGATCAAGACTGCAGCCGATCCTGTGGGTCTGGAAGAATTAATAGGAAATCCCTCCACCATGGTATTAACAATCACAGACAATCAGGATGTAAAGGCAAATGTCAGACTCACTGCGATAGAGCAGCGTATTTTCAAATCCATCCGAAAATCCCGTGAAATTCGTGAAATCGCAATGTTTGAGGGACTTGGTATTGAACTTACCGTCCGTATTCTCCTGGGACTTGCAGCGGTCAACCTGATCAAAGTGCCATACCGTGAGTTGTTCACATCCCAGAAGTCCGAGGTGGAGACGAAAGTTACTAAGGTGACAACCTCCCACAAATCCCGGGTAGTTGAATCCTCACCCAAGCCGAAACCCGCACCACCGAAACCCAAACCCCCGGTTAAGGAAGTAATCACAACTCTTGACCAGGACCTTCTGGATTCGTTTGAAGTCCAGGGTGCGGCGATCAAAACAGGAAATTATGCTGATGAGAAGGCACGCAAGTACCTGATTGAGAAACTTCAGCTGGGATTTCTATGGAACCCATATATGATTCTCGATGTTGAGACCTACAGCAAATATGAAGATATCGAGAAAGCGTACCGAACGGAAATGGATAAGGTCACCAAATTTGGGGATTTTGTTTCTAAAACCACCCTGGATTACCAGGCATCTTACCTGACACTGCTGGAAGAAGCACGAACCATCCTTCTGTCTGAAACCCTTCGACGACGATTTGACAGCATTGCGGCAATCATTGATGTTGAGAAGAAATTGAAAACAGCTCGGAAGATCCATAAAAAAAGTCTGGAAGCATTCAAAGACAAGCGGCTTGCCATGGCAATTCTCAACCTTAAATTCGCCATTTTCCTTGACCCCAAATACCGGGAGTATCAATACAAACTCATTTATGTGATGATTCAAAATCGACGGCTCTGGGCTATGGCACGTCTGCTTCAAATGGAGTGTCTGGAAAATTTTGGTACAAACGCAAATATTGTCGCTCTCTCCGGTCTCATTTACCACAAAACCGGTGATCGGGTTAAAGCGCGGGTGGAATATGTCAAAGCCCTGAAAATCGATCCGTCCCAGGATCTGGCTCGTCAGGGATTGGAAATCATCGATAAGACACCATAGTTATGAAAATATTCTTTCTAGGTACATCCAGTGCAACTGTTTCCGCTGATCGTGATAATACAAGCATTCTCGTTAGAAACGGCAACGATTTAATTTTGCTGGATTGTTCGGGAAATCCGGCAGGAAAGCTGTTGAAACTGGGTGAAGATCCCAATGATCTTGATTTGGTCCTTCTGACACATCTGCATATCGATCACTGCTACGGACTGCCTACATTACTTTTTCACATGTTTCTAAACGGGCGGACACAGAGTATCACCATCGGCTGCCCGGAAGAAGAATTTGATAATCTGGATCAGCAATTGCTGTCTCATGGAATCAGTCAGGATGTCCGTACATTCGATCTGATCCGAACTCCGGTACCACCGAAATCAGTCACCGTGTTCGAAAGCGAGGATTCACGAATAACAGCGGTTCCCGGTCAGCACAGCCGACCTAACCGGGCGTATCGCATCGATAATCTTCACACCGGCAAATCAGTGGTCTTCACTGGGGACTCACGGCCGGATGATGGAATTATCGCTCTTTCCAAAAGTGCGGATATACTGATTCATGAATCCACATATCTTGATGTGCATAAGGATCTTGCCGCGGATTACGGACACAGCACAGCCCGTGAAGCCGGTCAGGTTGCAGCTGCTGCAGACGCCGAAACCCTTGTCCTGATACATTTTGAAGTTGAACCCGGATCATCTGCTGATTGCTATCGACACGAAGCCTCAAAAACATTTTCAGGCCGAATTCTCACTCCCGGTGATCTCGATACTATTACGCTCTGATTATTGGATAACATGAAAGGAGTCCCGGATATGGCATCCAGGCTTTTGATCAAAAATCTCGAAAATATATACAGTCCTGATGTCCCAACATTTCCTCCTGATCCCCTGGATATTCTTATAGACGGCACTGATATCGCGGAAATTGGTGGAAACCTTAAATCAGAAGGTGCCCGGATTGTGGACGGCCGGGGATGCGTTGCCATACCGGGTCTTGTAAATACGCACCATCATTTTTATCAAGTTTTAACCCGTGCCATCCCACGTATGCAAAATTCCGAACTGTTTCCCTGGCTCGTGGATCATTACCGGGTATGGGAAGGTATTGATGCTGAATGCGTTTACTGGAGTTCTCTGGCTGCCATGTGTGAACTTATTCTTACGGGCTGTACCACAACCGCCGATCATCATTATCTTTTTCCCGTTCATACATCACCTGAACTCATCGACGCGCAATTCGAAGCCGCAGGTAAAGCCGGACTCCGTTTTCTGGCAACACGCGGATCCATGTCAGTGGGAAAAAATAAAGGCGGACTACCCCCGGATACGGTGATACAGGAAGAAACCACCATTCTGGAAGATTCACTCCGGGTAATTGATAAATATCATGATGCTTCCCCACGTGCCATGCGCCGGATTGCGCTGGCACCATGCTCGCCTTTTTCTGTATCACAGGATCTGATGCGCCAGAGTGCCTGTCTGGCACGGGATAAAAACGTTCGTCTTCACACTCACCTTGCTGAAACACTGGATGAAGAAGAATATTGTCTGAATCAATTTAACTGCCGACCCGTGGAATTCATGGAACAGCTCGACTGGATTGGATCCGATGTCTGGTTTGCTCACTGTGTGCACATGAATCCACGGGAAATAGACCTGTTCGCAACCACCGGCACCGGAGTTGCCCATTGCCCCTCTTCCAACATGAGACTTGGTTCCGGTATTGCGCCAATTCGGGAACTCCTGGCGGCAGGCGCTCCAGTGGGATTGGCCGTGGACGGCTCAGCATCCAACGATTCATCGAATATGATGAGTGAGGTACGGCAGGCGTTGTTTCTTCAGAGAGTGACCAAAGGTGCCCGGGCCATGCAGGTGAATCAGGCGATTGATATCGCTACACAGGGTGGTGCACACATTCTCGGTTTTGAAGAAATGGGGGTTCTGGGAAAAGGCCGGCCCGCAGATATCGCGCTCTTCCGAGTGGATGGTCTGGATTTTGCCGGTGTTCACGATTCAATCGCCGGTCTGCTCCTGACCGGGAACTGTTCCAGAGCGGACTCCGTTATTATCAACGGCAATCTGATTGTGGAAAAAGCACGGTTTCTGAACCTGAGTATCGACGAAATCACGCGTAAAACAAATCAGCTGGCTGCCAATCTGTTAAGGACTGCTGAATCACGAACAGGTATCAATTACCGGATTCAACGCAGCTGATCAGAATCACGATTTCTCTGCAGCAACGTCTTAATAAGCCCAATAAGTGACGCTTCCGGTTTACTGCCGATGACAAGGTGATCCGCTCGAGCTTTCATTTCAACGGCATCGGATCGCGGTTCACTCACCGGGACATCCATATAGATACGCAGATTCGGATCCAGACCCTCCAGATCCCGGTTCTTTTCGAGGAAAATCAGCACCTCTTCCCCAGCGGCATCCTTTAAAACACGAAGCAACTCTGAATCCCTATCCGATGAGTAAAAACCGGATCGGGATGCGCCGGCACGAATGAAGCGCTGGGAATCACCCTCATAATTTTCTCCTGGAATATCATGTCGACCAGATTTATAAGCATCGGCACCGGGAAACAATTCCAGGAGGTGACAGATGAGTGTGGTCTTTCCGCACCCTTTTCCCGCGCCGCCAATCTGTATGATAACTCCAAGATGTTCCATGAGATTTGACGCTATCAACCGCTTGACAGCGATGCAAGCAAGTCTTTATTCTTTGAAGAAGCTTTTGTCTTACTATAAGGAAAGGAAAAATTATGTCACCCGATTTAAAGAATGAACTGCAGCAGAAAATGAAAAGCCTGGCACCGGATAATAAAATCGTCTGCGCCGTTGCTTTGAAGTTGGCAAGAGATTTAAAAATTACTCCGGCGGAAGTCGGCAATGCAGCCGATGAGTTGAAAATTCGCATTCAGAATTGTCAGTTGGGATGTTTTAAGTAACAATTCATGAAAATCAATAAAGGGTTTAAAGCCTGGAATTCGCCATATTTGTTTCAGGAGATGGAGGATATTATCGCTTCATTCTCCCAGGAGGCTCGCCGGGAGATTATCTCACTGGGCATCGGAGATCCCGATCTGCCAACACCGGCAGGGATACGCAGCGCCATGCAGACTGAACATCGAAATTGCTACCACGGCTACCCTTCGGTTCAGGGAAGACAGGATCTCAGGGAAGCCATTGCGGCATATTACAGATCACGGTTCAATGTGAAGCTGTCTCCAGATGAAATTCTCATCGGATTGGGTGCAAAGACGGATCTGTTTGATCTCTGCACGGTTTTCGCAAATCCCGGAGATTATGCAGCTCTGTTGGATCCCGCTTATCCGGTGTATTGTGATTCCCTGTCCTACCGTGGTCAGAATATTCATTTTCTCCCGGGAACAGATGCCAACGGGTATATGCCTGAACTGGATGTTTCCAAGATGGCCAACGGTGATCTGGCTCTGATTTACATGTGCTACCCCAACAATCCCACAGGCGCTATGGCCACTCCAGATTATCTACAGACAATGATCGGTCATGCCAAGAATCTGGGTGCCATGGTTGTTTTCGATATCGCGTACGCGGATTTCACACCCGGCAACCTGGATTCCCGGGCATTCAGCATTTTCAGTTTACCGGGATCCGAAGCAACCGGCATCGAAATCGGTAGTTTTTCGAAACCTTTTTCCATGACGGGTGATCGCATCAGCTGGGTTGTTATTCGTAACCCGGAAGCCCGGGAATACTGGAAAAGATATCGATCCAACCGGGATTCCGGCGCATCAAACTACGATCAGGCAGGTGCATTGGCAGCACTGACCCGGGATGACGTCAAAGCTCAGGTTCGGGAGAACATGGATATATACGGAAAACGGGTCAAAACGCTCATGGATGGATTGACTGCTCTTGGATGGCCATGTTCCGGCCTGGACAATACGCCTTATGCATGGATTCGCAGCCCTATTCCGGATTCCCGGGAGGTAGCCGGGAGAATATTAAAGGAAGCCCGTGTCATGGTTACTCCCGGTGTCGGCTTCGGTCCCGGTGGTGAAGGGTATATTCGAGCAACCATTTTTCAGCCGGAAAATCGTCTGGCCGAGGCCGTGGAACGAATCGGCGCTATGGATTTCCGGGTCTGAATATTTATGGAAAAGATACTGACACGGTTCAGTCCACCCCCGGAAAATAATGCGGACGGAACAATTGAGCGATTTCCCATCCATGTGATTCTGGAAGATATTCGGAGCTTATATAATGTCGGAGCAATCTTCCGGACTGCTGATGCTGCCAGAATTGCATGTCTTCACCTGGTGGGGATCACGGGAAGACCACCCCGGAAGGAAATTGCCAAAACCGCACTTGGCGCACAGGGAACGGTGCCCTGGGAATATCACCCGACGGCACATTCTGCCATTGAGCAGATGAAAAGTCGCAATATTCAGGTAATCGCCATTGAGCACACCACTGGGAGCGTACCCCTGTGGACGGCTGAGTTTCAATTTCCCGTCTGCTTTGTCCTTGGGTATGAAGTAGAAGGGATTCGACAGAAAACCCTTGATAACTGTGATTTTGCTCTGGAGATTCCCATGTATGGATTCAAGGGTTCACTCAATGTTGCCACTGCCTGTGCCATTGTGATGTATGAGAGTCTGCGCCGGTTAAAATGCAGAGTTTGAGTATTTTTTGCATATTGCGCTTGACACTGTAAAATAACCCGCCTAGACTTTGGCGACTTTTTTTGACTTGGAGGTTAAATAAAAAATGGCTCATCATCAATCAGCAATTAAGCGTATCAGACAGAACAAAGTCCGGAATTTGAGAAACAAATCCAAACGTACCATCGTTCGGAATCACATTAAATCCGTTCGTGAAGCTCTGACTGATAAAGATCTTACCGCCGCTCAGGAAGCTTATACTCAAATGGTGCCAATTCTGGACAAAATGGCGAATCAGAAAATCGTTGCCAAAAATATGGTTTCACGAACGAAATCACGGCTCAATAAGCAAATTTACGCTCTGGTTCAGGAATCGAAATAACTCCCCCCTATCAGAAAATTTTCTTTTTTCCGAAATTCAGGAGGATGTCATGGGAAAGAATACGATTCTATGGACAATTTTACTTTCGGTAGCACTTTTGTTCAGCCTGAGCTGTTCACCGAAAGAACTGCCATCAGCATCCCTCTGGAAAGATGGTGCATGGGTTTTGTATGAACAATCCACCCGGAACACCGAAGGTGAGAAAATTACAGGTTCCCTGAAGGTCTCCTCCGTCGGTAAAGAAATGATCGAAAATACTTTGTATCATTGGATCGAGCTTCGGGAAGACAACCAGAATGGCGTGATAATTACCAAATTGTTGGTATCGGAAGCATCGGCTTATGATCCCCGGAAATCATTTGTTTTCTGGGATCAGGTCAAGCGAATCATCATTCAGGAAAACTCTCAAACTCCTGAGGAAATCCCGGAACAGCACTTGAAGCGGTTTATTCCCAATTTTGTTGAGAGCAGCAAATCGAAGCGGTTCGGCAATGTGGCGGATCAGTCCCCGGAACAGTTTAAAGAAATCCCGGATGTACAACTCACTATAAACAAACAGAAAGTCACAGCCAAAGGGTATGAACTCGCCCGAAATTATACGTCTTCAGTGAATCTTGGTTTCCTCAATCTGGAAGATACCACTGAAAGCAGTACAGCCTATTATCTGAACCCGGATATTCCCTTCGGCGGTCTGGCAAAAGTTGATCACGCCAGCACCACTTCTTCCATTAACAAAATGAAGCAGGACGAAGAACCGAAACCACCCAATCGCTTTAACAATTCCCTGATCTGTACAGCATTTGGCCACTCAGGTGCCACCAGCCAGATCATTGGCGATCCTGTTGAAAGACAGGTTCTCCCGTTCCCTTTCCTGAAAAACAGCGGGAAATAATCTGAATTTAGAATCCTTGTCCGGGTGTGTCGGTTTCTGACAAAACTGTCTGGACACTAGTGTAAGCCTGTTTGCTCTGATAAAATCATACCTATGAAAGTGCTGCGGACACTGGATGAGTACATCCATTATTTAAGATTTGAACGGCTGTCATCCGTGAATACCATTGATGCATATCTTCGAGATATTAATGAATTTTTACGAGAACAGTCCAGGATTACCCACCCCGGAGACATCACTCCGGAGAGGGTCCATGACTTCATGTCAATCCTGCAGAAACGGGGGATCAAGCCCCGAACCATGGCACGAAAACTCTCAGCTGTTCGTTCATTCTGTCGATTTCTAGTTCATGAGAATCACTTGGAAGCCGATCCAACAGATGAGATATCCATCCATGCGCCCTATCCACGTCTGCCGAAACTATTGAGTGTATCCTGGGTGGACAGACTTCTGAAAGTACCGGACACATCTACACCACGAGGTTTGCGAGATCGGGCAATCCTTGAAACACTCTATGCCACAGGAATGCGTGTCTCGGAATTGATCAATCTTGAAATTCAGCATATTCATCTGGATCATGGATTTGTCCGGTGTTTTGGAAAGGGAAACCGGGAACGCCTCATTCCTATTGGAAAATCCGCCATCCGCTGGATTGAAAGATACGTTTCTGACGGCAGGCCGGCACAGATCAAAAATCCACCGGGACCGGAACATCTCTTTCTGAACCGGTTTGGAAGTCGTTTGTCCCGAGTCTCCATATGGGGCATCGTAAAAAAATGCGCGGTCCAGGCCGGCGCGCCCCGGAATATCTCTCCCCATGTCCTTCGTCACAGCTTCGCCACTCACCTTGTTGCTAATGGGGCAGATCTCAGGGCGGTTCAGGAGATGCTGGGACACGTTTCAATCACAACAACGGAAATCTATACTCACGTGACCCGGGAACGATTGAAATCCATTGTCAAAAAGCACCATCCCCGATCAAAACCCCGGAAATAGCAGTAATAACAGATTATTGATCTGGCAGTAGTTTCGAGTCAGCAAAGGATTGTCACAACGAAAATCGAGGATTAACCCAATAATTGCAAGGCAGTGCGATATTAGCTGCGTGTGTCGATTTATGACATTACAAAGTTGACTTGACACCAGCAATCCATGCTAATGTCACCGTGGAAGGAGATCATTGTGGAGATTGGTATCTTATCATTTATTATTGTCATCGTATCACTGACGGTTCACGAGTATGCACATGCTGCAGCAGCCTTTCGACTGGGAGATCCCACAGCCAGGGATCTGGGTCGGATGACCCTGAATCCCATTGCTCATATTGATCTCATCGGGACGATTATATTGCCTTTGTTTATGGCGCTGACAGGACTGGCTGCGTTTGGGTGGGCTAAACCGGTGCCTATCAATCTGCAAAATGTTCAGAACGTTCGCAGGGATCATGGTATCATTTCCGCTGCCGGTCCCTTTGCAAACCTTCTCATGGCTATCGCCGCCGCCCTGATGATACGCATAATCAACAGCACAGTGCACGGCTTCTTCAATACATCTCAGGGTCAGTTTGTCCTATTAATTCTTGGGCTTATGATTTTTATCAATTCTCTACTCATGCTGTTCAACCTGCTGCCGCTGCCACCTCTTGACGGTGCGGCGGTTCTGGCTTATTTCCTCTCGTCTCAAGCGGCATTTAAACTTCATCAGATTCAACGCTATGGGTTCATCATCCTGCTGGTGCTGATCTGGACCAATATTTTGTACGTATTTTATCTGCGCCCTGTGATGACCGTAATGAACTATGGATTTAACTTTATAGCCGGCGTAAATATTGAACAGGTGCTGCGAGTATTCTTTTGAAAGACGAAACGATTCGTGTCTCTCTGGATCTTTTCGAAGGTCCGCTTGACCTTCTGCTGCACTTGATTCAGGAACAGCATATCGAGATTGCAGCTATTCCCATTGCCAGCATAACGGCGCAGTATCTTGAAGCTGTTGAGATCATGCAGGAAATGAACCTGGATATCGCCGGGGAATATCTGGTCATGGCTGCCAGCCTCATCCTGATTAAATCAAGATGGCTGCTGCCGCCGTCAGGGGATTCTGCCGATGAGATGGAGAACGGTCAAGATCCCCGGGAAGAATTGATTGAACGTCTCAAACATTACCAGCTGTTCCGTGAGGCCGGGCAATTTCTGGGTGATCTGAACGAGGAACAACGGGATAAATATCGACGTATACCCCGCGAAGGTGAACAGGAAACACAGAAGGATTGGGTCGTCAATGCAACGGTCGTGGATCTCCTAAGGGCACTGCAGGAGGTATTTGATCGAATCGCAGATGATCCGGTACATATCGTCTCCCCGAACCCCATCTCGGTGAGAGAAAAAATGACGGATCTCATGAAACTGCTTGAATCGGAAGGATCCGTTCTGATCAGCAGACTGTTCAAGACTTGCTCCTCCAAACAGGAAGCCATCGCAATGTTTCTTGCCGTTCTGGAACTTACACGTATGCAGGTTATTCAAGCCAGACAACGAAAACTGTACGGCGATATTCGTGTCGCTATTTTACCAAACAGAAGCTAACACCAAGTCTACTTGCTGCTGACAGAAACCAGCATACCCAAAAAATCATGCCTTTTTCTGGATGTGAGCTTTATTTCATTTTTTTCCTGTAACTCATGAAAAATGCAGGCCGGGCTTTTTGAGGCCATTTTTCATGGGATGATTCCTGACCGAAAA
>SWBY01005122.1_pt2 | contig 12721 bp, 10 predicted proteins | sample 4693071 | NCBI WGS metagenome assembly SWBY01 (sample SAMN10267273, study PRJNA491770) | bioreactor metagenome | isolation source: DHS bioreactor inoculated with marine methane seep sediment | place: Japan: Omine Ridge, Nankai Trough | collected 2006-05-06 | reverse complement strand
TCTCATCTCGCGCCTGCCCGGGCCGCGCGCGCGCCGCGTGGCCTATGCCGTGTCGCTCACCGGCTCGGTGGCGCCCGAAGTGGTGGAGCGGATCGGCCGCTCGCTGGCCGAACAGCTCGACGCGCAGCCGGCCAAGGCTTTCGCCGACGGTCCGGTGGAGCGGGTTGGCGCGATCCTCAATTTCTCGCCCGCCGCGACCCGCGACGATGTGCTCCAGGGGCTCGACGAGGAAGACGCCGCCTTTGCCGAAGAGGTGCGCAAGGCGATCTTCACCTTCGCCAATATCCCCGAGCGGATCGACCCGCGCGATGTGCCGAAAATCGCGCGCGAGGTCGATCAGGCGGTGCTGATCACGGCGCTGGCCGGCGCCACCGGGGAGCTCGCCGAAACGGTGGAGTTCATCCTCGGCGCGATGTCGAAACGCCTGGCCGAGCAGTTGCGCGAAGAGATGGACAACCTCGGCATCGTGAAGCCGAAAGACGCCGAGGCGGCGATGAGCAGCGTGGTCACGGCGATCCGCGAGCTCGAGGCGGCGGGGGAAATCCTGCTGATCGCCGGCGAGGAGGAATAGGCCCGGGCCCGGCGCCCGCCGGGCGCCGAGGATTTCACACCACGGACCCGCGTGAGGTATTTTGAAAACAAAGACAGGCAAACGCGCCGAAATGCGTGCCGCCGCGAGGGCGTGCGGGGAGCGGGACGGCAGGCAGGCGGTCGGTGCGCAGCGCGCTTGGACCGACCGCGTGGCACCTGGCCGGGCGCGGCGCTCCAGAGCCGGCGCGACCGCAGCCCCACGGCCGAACCGGAAACATAGCGCACGCCGCTGCTCCCCGCCCCACCTTGTCGTCGCGGCGGCACGCTGTTCGGTCCGAATGGCGGTTCCCCCGCTGCGCATTGCGCTCTAGGGTCGCCGCTGTTCCCGTCTGAAAGGCCCGCGCCCGTGTTCCGGCTCACCCCTGCCGCGTCCGGCATCCTGCTCTATGTGCTTGCGATCATGACCATGAGCGTGATGGACCTGGTCGCCAAGACGCTCGCGGCCGAGCTGCCGGTGGTGCAGGTGGTCTGGGCGCGCTACGCCGGGCAGACGGTGATCGTCACGCTGCTGGTTCTGCCGCGCCTTGGCCGCGTGGTGCGCACCCGGTATCCCGGCCTGCAGTTCCTGCGCTCGCTGTTCCTGCTTCTGGCCACGTCGATGTTTTTCCTTGCGATCAGCCGGATGGGGCTGGCCGAGGCAACCGCGATCATGGATGTGAACCCGGTGCTGATCACGCTGGGCGCGGCGCTGTTCCTGGGCGAGCGGTTCGGGGTGCGCCGGGCGGTCGGCATCGGCGCGGCGCTGATCGGCGCGCTGATCGTGATCCGCCCCGGCAGCGCGGTGTTCTCGCCCGACGCGCTGCTCCCGCTCGCCGCCGCGCTGTTCTACACCGGGTTCGCGCTGATCACCCGCCGGGTCGGGCGCGACGAGAGCATCTGGACCTCGCTGTTCTACACCGCGCTGCTCGGCGCGGCGGTGCTGAGCCTGGCCGTCGCGCCGGTCTGGGTGAGCCCGAGCGGGCGGGCGCTGGCACTGATGCTGGCGATCGGCGCGATCGCGGCGCTGGGACAATTCCTGCTGATCCGCGCGCTGATGCTGGCCGAGGCCTCTGCCGTCGCGCCGTTTACCTATGTCGGACTGTTGTTCGCCACGCTCTGGGGGGCGCTGTTTTTCGCCACCTTGCCGGACGGGCCGACGGTGCTCGGCGCGGGCATCATCGTCGCCGCCGGGCTCTATGTCTGGCACCGCGAAACCGGCGACGCCCGGCGCGCCCGACTCACGGCACCCTGATCGCCGCCAGCACCCGGCCCGGCCCCGACACTTGGACGATCACCGCCAGCGGCCCGTCGCCGGGCCTGGGGAGGGTGGCGTCAAACACACCGCGCCCGTCCCAAGTGCCGAGCCGGTCCCAGCTTTGCACGATGTTGGCATAGGTGATCGTTTTGCCGGCGTTCTCGCCGTGGTGGATCTCCACCGAGGCCTCGCTGAGATAGCCGACGAGATCGACGTTAATCGCCGCTGGCAGCTCGGCGCCGGGGCGCGGCAGGCAGCGGATACGCAGGCCTCCGTCGTCGTCGCGCTCGACCCGGACCTCCACCGGCACCGGCGCGCTGCCATGGGCCTGCACCAGGTCGGCCACCGTCATCGGCTTGAAGCCGACCACCTGCTCGACGCCTCCAACCACCATCTGCGGCGTGTAGATCGAGCCGGAATGGGCCATGTGGGCATAGGCCTTCTGGCGCGCGGTATATTGCGGCCGCGCAAAGCTGTCGGCCCAGCCGATGTAATCCCAGTAATCGACGTGCAGCGCCAGCGGCAGAACGTCGTCGCGCGCCGCCAGTTCCTCGATCAGCGCATCGGCCGGCGGGCAGGACGAGCAGCCCTGCGAGGTGAACAGCTCGACCACCACCAGCGGCTTGTCGCCGGCCAGACCGGGGGCCGCCAGGAGGGTGGTGATCAGGGTAAGGATCGCGATCGGGCGAAGGCGCATCGGGGTTCCGGTCCATTGTTGGTGTCCCTGTCTAGACCACGCGCGCCCTCACCGGCCAATCAAGGTTTTGCGATGTTCTGCAACACGGTGTCGCAGACGGGCCAAGACGGCGATTGCATTTCGGTGTGCAATGGTATACATCCGCCGCGAAGCCCCTTGCGTGCAACGGCGCAACCGGGCACATCAAGGAAAACCCGCTCGACCGAGGAGACGCCCGATGACCATCATTGTCGGCCACGACACCGCCAAGACCCGCCGCAGCCTGACCGCCGGCGGCGCAACCCTCGCCTATTACTCGATCCCCGCCGCCGAGGCCGCCGGCCTGGGCGAATTCGCCCGTCTGCCCGCCTCTCTGAAGGTGGTGCTGGAAAACCTGCTGCGCTTCGAAGATGGCGGGCGCACCGTGAGCGTGGACGACATCAAGGCGTTCTCCGACTGGGGCAAGAACGGCGGCAAGAACCCGCGCGAGATCGCCTATCGCCCGGCCCGCGTCCTGATGCAGGACTTCACCGGCGTGCCGGCGGTGGTCGACCTTGCCGCGATGCGCGACGGCATCAAGGCGCTCGGCGGCGACGCGAAGAAGATCAACCCGCTGGTGCCGGTCGACCTCGTCATCGACCACTCGGTGATGATCGACGAGTTCGGCAACCCGCGCGCCTTCCAAATGAACGTCGACCGCGAATACGAGCGCAACATGGAGCGCTACCAGTTCCTCAAATGGGGCCAGACCGCGTTTGACAATTTCCGCGTGGTGCCGCCGGGCACCGGCATCTGCCACCAGGTCAACGTCGAATACCTCGCCCAGACGGTCTGGACCGACCAAGACCAGGACGGCGTGGCGGTCGCCTACCCCGACACGCTGGTGGGCACCGACAGCCACACCACCATGGTCAACGGCCTGGCCGTGCTCGGCTGGGGCGTCGGCGGGATCGAGGCGGAAGCGGCGATGCTCGGCCAGCCGATCAGCATGCTGATCCCGGAAGTGGTGGGCTTCAAGCTTACGGGCGCGATGGTCGAAGGCACCACCGGCACCGACCTGGTGCTGAAAGTGGTCGAAATGCTGCGCAAGCACGGCGTGGTCGGCAAGTTCGTGGAATTCTACGGGCCGGGCCTCGACAACTTGCCGCTCGCCCAGCGCGCGACGATCGCCAACATGGCGCCGGAATACGGCGCCACCTGCGGCTTCTTCCCGGTCGACGACGAAACCCTGCGCTACCTGCGCCAGACCGGGCGCGACGAAGACCGCATCGCCCTGGTCGAGGCCTATGCGAAGGAAAACGGCTTCTGGCGCGGCGCAGATTACGCGCCGATCTACTCTTCGACGCTCGAGCTCGACATGGGCCAGATCGTGCCCGCGATCTCCGGTCCGAAGCGGCCGCAGGACTACCTGCCGCTGACCACCGCGGCGGCGGCCTTCAAGGACGTGATCAACGAGTATCGCGGCGGCATCGACACCACGCCCGAGGCGCGCGAGATGGTCGACGAAGGCCCTGCGCCCACGGCTGCGAACGGCATGCCCAAGAGTGCCGCGGTCGACGGCGAGGACTACGCCCTGCGCGACGGCTCGGTGGTGATCGCCTCGATCACCTCCTGCACCAACACCTCGAACCCCTACGTGCTGATCGGTGCCGGCCTGGTGGCGCGCAAGGCCCGCGCGCTCGGCCTCACGCGCAAGCCCTGGGTCAAGACCTCGCTCGCCCCGGGCAGCCAGGTGGTGACGCAGTACCTCGACGCCGCCGGCCTGTCCGAAGACCTTGACGCGATCGGCTTCAATCTCGTGGGCTACGGCTGCACCACCTGCATCGGCAACTCGGGGCCGCTGCAACCCGAGATCTCGAAAGCGATCCACGACAACGACCTGATCGCCACCTCGGTGCTCTCGGGCAACCGCAACTTCGAGGGCCGGATCAGCCCGGACGTGCGTGCCAACTACCTCGCCAGCCCGCCGCTGGTGGTGGCCTACGCGCTCTCGGGCGACATGAACATCGACATGTCGAACGATCCGATTGCCCAGACCCCGGATGGCAAGGACGTGTATCTGAAGGACATCTGGCCGAGCGACGCCGAAATCGCCGAGCTGGTCGACAAGGTCGTCACCCGCGAGGCGTTCCTGTCGAAATACGCCGACGTGTTCAAAGGCGACGAGAAGTGGCAGGCCGTAGACGTGACCGGCGGCGAAACCTACGACTGGCCGGTGTCGTCGACCTATATCCAGAACCCGCCCTACTTCCGGGGCATGGGCGCCGAGGCCGGGGTGATCTCGGATATCGCCGGCGCGCGTGAACTGGCGGTGCTGGGCGACATGATCACCACCGACCACATCAGTCCGGCGGGCAGTTTCAAGGCCGAAACCCCGGCCGGCAAATACCTCACCGACCGGCAGGTGCCGGTGCGCGACTTCAACTCCTATGGCAGCCGGCGCGGCAACCACGAGGTGATGATGCGCGGCACCTTCGCCAACATCCGCATCAAGAACGAAATGCTGGAGGGGGTCGAGGGCGGCTACACCAAGGGGCCGGACGGCACCCAGATGGCGATCTTCGACGCGGCGATGGCCTACCAGGCGGCGGGCGTGCCGCTGGTGGTGATCGGTGGGGTCGAATACGGCGCCGGCTCGTCGCGCGACTGGGCGGCGAAGGGCACCAACCTGCTCGGCGTCAAAGCTGTCATCGCCGAGAGCTTCGAGCGCATCCACCGCTCGAACCTTGTCGGCATGGGGGTGATCCCGTTCGAGTTCACCGGCGGCGACAGCCGCAAATCGCTCGGGCTGAGCGGCGACGAGGTGATCTCGATCGCCGGGCTCGCGGGCGATCTCAAGCCGCTGTCGCAGGTGCCCTGCACGATCACCTACGCCGATGGCACCGAGACGGTGATCCAGCTCAAGTGCCGGATCGATACCGAGGTCGAGATCGAATATGTCGAGAACGGCGGCGTGCTGCACTACGTGCTGCGCAACCTCGCCAAGAGCTGACACCTCTGAGAACAAGCAAAAGCCCCGCGACCGGCGCGGGGCTTTTTTGCTGCGCCGGGGCGGCAAGCCGGGTCAGGTGATCTCGGTCAGCGTCACGGCGGCCTCGGTGATCCCCGCATCGCCGTCGAGCGTGGCGATCCGGGCGCCGAAGAGGCTGACCGAGGTCGTGTCGGCATCGGCATCGTAGGCCACGGCAAGCCCCGGATCGATCGGATCGCCGGTGCCGGGGTCGTCCCGGCCGAAATACTGGATGTGCAGCGCGTCGCTGCTGGCATCGAAATCGGTGATGTGCGCGGGCGGCGCGTCGGGGCTGACGACGTCGTAGACGGTAAACACATCGGCCCCCTCCCCGCCCGTGGCCACGTCGCCATCGCCGAGGAAGATGTTGTCGTCGCCCGCGCCGCCATCGACGATGTCGAGGCCACGCCCCATCTGCGACGGGCTGGTGAGCGTGTCGGTCGAGATCGTGTCGTTGCCGTCGCCGCCATAGATCGTGTCGTCGCCGTAGCCGCCCTCGATCGTGTCATCGCCGCTGCCGCCCTGGATCAGGTCATCGCCGCCATGGCCTTCGATCGTATCGTTGCCGTCCTGGCCCCAGAGCGCATCATCGCCCTCACCGCCCCGGATCGTGTCGTCGCCGCCGCCGCCGGCCACCGTGTCGTCGCCATCGAGCAGGGTGAGGGTATCGTTGCCGTCGCCGCCATCGGCGTAGTCGTCGCCGTCGGTGGCGATCAGGGTGTCGTTGCCGCCGCCGAGAAAATAGGCCACCCCGGAGTCGTCGGCCCCGGCCACGGCGCTATCGTCGCCCTCGCTGCCGTTGACCCGCGCGGAATAGTCGGCGGCGACGTAGCTCGGGCCATCGGGATCGGGCCCCGGCGTGTCGGCCTCGCCGTCGAGAATATCTTGGCCGGGCGTGGCGGCGAACACGGGGGCGGTGGCGTCGTCGGTCTCGTCGTCACCACCGAACATGTCGAACACGCCGATATCGAGGGCAAATACCCCTGCGAAGAGGAGCATGTAGAGCATCAGTGACATATCGAACATGGCAACCCTCGGCACCTGGTGACGACACAATCACGGCGGACCGGGGCAAATTAAGGGATATTGCGCGTCAATTGAAAGGAACGGGCTGGAACATTTCGGAAACACTCAGTTTCCGCGCCGGTGCGGCCGTGGTTACCGGGCGTTAACCCCGGTGCGCCATGGTCGGGGCATGACACGTCGCATCCCCATCCCCGCCCTCGAGACTCTCGCCTTTGCCAGCTTCATTCTCGCGCTCGCGCTGGCGGGATGAACCGGGCCGATGGGCGCCCCGCGACCGGGGGCGCCCACCCGTTTCACTCGATCACGCGGACCGTTTCCATCACGTCCGGCGCACCGATCACCGCGCCGTTGCGCCCGGTGCCGCGCTTGATCGTGTTCACCACGTCCATGCCCTCGATCACCCGGCCGACGACGGTGTATTCGCCGTCAAGGTGGGTGGCCGCGTCGAACATGATGAAGAACTGGCTGTTGGCGCTGTCGGGATCGGCCGAACGCGCCATGCCCACGGCCCCGGCCACGAAGGGCTCCTCGGAGAACTCCGCCACCAGGTCGGGATAGCTCGACCCGCCGGTGCCGGCGAGCGACAGATCGCCGCCGAGCTTGCCGCTTTCCACGTCGCCGGTCTGCGCCATGAAGCCGTCGATCACGCGGTGGAACACCACCCCGTCATAGGCCCCGTCGCGCGCCAGCGTCATGATCCGCTCGGCGTGCTTGGGCGCGAGCGTGTCGAACAGCTCGATCACCACCTTGCCGTTGGCCTCGCCGGCGATGGTCAGCTCGATGCGCGGGCCACCGGCCTGCCCCGGCGCTTCGGTGACGACCTTGGGCTCGGCCCCGGGCACGGTCATGAAGTAGTAGAGCGCCATCAGTCCGACACCGGCCAGGAAGATGATCCAGGCCGCGAGGGTGGATTTAGACATCCGCCGCCACCTTCACCGAGATCATCATGTCGGGGTTCGCGGGCGGCTCGCCGCGGGTGACCTTGTCGACGAATTCCATCCCCGAAATCACCCGGCCATAGACGGTGTACTGGCCGTTGAGGAAGTGGTTGTCGCCGAAGTTGATGAAGAACTGGCTGTTGGCGCTGTTGGGGTTCTGCGAGCGCGCCGCGCCCAGGGTGCCCCGGTCATGCGGCAGCTTGGAAAACTCGGCCGGCAGGTCGGGCTTGGCCGAACCGCCGGTGCCGGCGCGGCGCAGATCGCCGCCGGCGTCGGCCTTGCCATGCTCGACGTCACCGGTCTGCGCCATGAAGCCCTCGATCACACGGTGGAACACCACGCCGTCATAGGCGCCTTCGCGCGCCAGCTCTTTCATCCGCGCGCTGTGCGCCGGGGCCACGTCGGGCAGCAGCTCGATCGTGACGGTGCCGTCTTTCAGTTCGATCAGAACGGTGTTTTCGGGATCCTTGATCTCGGCCATGGGGGCCTCCTTTTCCTGTGGATTGGGCGCAACCTATGCATGGTTGGCCGAAAGGAAAAGGGGCTGAGCGACAGGGGGATCGCGCTGGCGCGGCCTCACCTTTAATTTTCTTTTACGGAAACCAAAAAGAATTCATGCAAATGTTCTCTTTGACGCATTGACCGGGGCACACATCTCGGTGTGACTCGCGGCAACGAAAACTCGGGAGAAGTTCAATGGCCTGGAAAACGCTCGACGACATGGATCTTGCCGGCAAAGTGGTGCTGGTGCGGGTCGACATCAACGTGCCGGTGGATGACGCCGGCAATGTCACCGACGCCACGCGGATCGAACGCATCGTGCCGACGGTGAAGGATATCGCGGCCAAGGGCGGCAAGCCGGTGCTGATGGCCCATTTCGGCCGCCCCAAGGGGCAGGTCGTGCCCGAGATGAGTCTGAAGGCCGTGGTGCCCGCGCTCGAAGCCGCCTTTGGCATGCCGGTGAAGTTCGCCACCGATTGCATCGGCGGCCCGGCCAAGACCGCCGTGTCGGATCTCGCCGCCGGCGAGGTGCTGCTGCTTGAAAACACCCGCTTCCACAAGGAAGAGACCGACAACGACGCGGGCTTTGCCGCCGCGCTGGCGGCGCTTGGCGACGTTTATGTGAACGACGCCTTCTCGGCTGCGCACCGCGCCCATGCCTCGACCGAAGGTATCGCGCGGCTGCTGCCCGCCTGTGCCGGCCGGCTGATGGCCGAGGAGCTTTCGGCGCTGGAAAGCGCGCTTGGCACCCCGGTGCGCCCGGTGGTGGCCGTCGTTGGCGGCGCCAAGGTCTCGACCAAGCTTGACTTGCTCGACAACCTCGTCGGCAAGGTCGACCACCTGGTGATCGGCGGCGGCATGGCCAACACCTTCCTCGCCGCCAAGGGCGTCGACGTGGGAAAATCGCTCTGCGAGCATGACCTGGCCGATACCGCGCGCAAGATCCTCGACACCGCCGAGAAGGCCGGCTGCGAGATCATCCTGCCCACCGACGTGGTGGTCGCCTGGGAATTCAAAGCCAACGCCAGGCACGAAACCCTGGCCGCCGACGCCTGCCCGGCCGACGCGATGATCTTCGACGCCGGGCCCGAAACGGTGGCCTATATCAAGACCGTCATCGCCGGGGCGAAGACCCTGATCATGAACGGGCCGCTCGGCGTGTTCGAGCTGGAGCCGTTCGGCACGGGCACCTTCGCCATGCTCGACGAGATCGCGGCCCAGACCGATGCCGGCAAACTGGTCTCGGTGGCCGGGGGCGGCGACACCGTCGCGGCGATCAACGCCGCCGGGAAAGCGGCGAATTTCACCTATATCTCCACCGCCGGCGGCGCTTTCCTCGAGTGGATGGAAGGCAAGGCTCTGCCCGGCGTGGCCGCGCTCGGCGGCTGATCCGCGCTTTTCGCAAGCTCTACAGGGCGGGCCCGCCGCGGCCCGCCCTTTTTTTGTGCGCTCCCTCTTTCTGTTACACCCGGCCAGCGCATAGCCGCCATGTTCCGACGCGACCACGATTGAACCCGGCCGCCGGGCGGCCTACACATCGCCCCAACGTCAACCAGACAAAGGGATCGGAATATGCCCAACCAGGACCAACTCGCCCAGATGCGCAGCGGCAAAGGATTCATTGCCGCACTCGACCAGTCGGGCGGCTCGACCCCGAAGGCACTGGCGCAATACGGCGTGGACGAGAGCGCCTATTCGACCGAAGACGAGATGTTCGACCAGATCCACGCGATGCGCGCGCGCATTGCCACCGCCCCCGCCTTCACCGGCGACAAGGTGCTCGGCGCGATCCTGTTCGAGATGACCATGGACCGCGAGATCGAAGGCAAGTCGGCGGCCGAGTTCCTGTGGGGCGAGCGCCGCGTGGTGCCCTTCCTCAAGGTCGACAAGGGGCTCGCCGACGAGGTGAACGGCTGCCAGCTGATGAAGCCGATGCCCGATCTCGACGCGCTGCTCGATCGCGCCGTCGCCGCCGGCATTTTCGGCACCAAGATGCGCTCGCTGATCAGCCAGCCCAACGCCGACGGGATCAAGGCGGTTGTTAGCCAGCAGTTCGCGGTGGCGAAACAGATCATTGCCAAGGGCCTGGTGCCAATCATCGAGCCGGAAGTGAGCATCAATTGCCCCGAGAAGGCCGATGCCGAAGACATCCTGCTGGAAGAGATCACCAAGCACCTGAATGCGCTCGACGACGACCAGCTGGTGATGCTGAAGCTCACCATTCCGACGATTGCCAACCACTACGGCACCGTGATCGGCCACCCGAAGGTGGTGCGCGTGGTGGCGCTGTCGGGCGGCTACCCGCGCGACGAGGCCAACGCGAAGCTCGCCGAGAACACCGGCATGATCGCCTCGTTCAGCCGCGCGCTGACCGAGGGGCTGACGGCCGGGATGTCGGACGACGAATTTAACACCGCGATCGGCGCCGCGATCGACAGCATCTACCAGGCCTCGATCACCTGAACCGGCCTGGCTGAACCATCTGCGAGGGCGGCCCGCCGTGGCCGCCCTTGCGCGTTTTCCCGGCCAAAACCCGCACGCGGCGGCGGGGTGATCCGAAAGGGGATTCACAAGCCGAATCACCTGTGCGATAGTGCCGTCCAACGCCCGGCAGAGGCGAGCAGAGGCAGCATGAGCGTTCAACGCAGACAATCCGGATTCGGTGGGGTGATCTACTTTTTGGGGATCATCGCTGCCGGCATCTATTTCACCTTCGCCAGTGTGCAGGGGGATTTCGGGCTGTTCCACCGGGTGCGGATCGACGCCGAGGCCGAGACGCTGACGGCGGACCGCGACGCGCTGGCAGTGGAAATCGCCTCGCTGCGCAACAAGACCCACAGGCTTTCGGACGACTACCTCGATCTCGACCTGCTCGACGAACAGGCCCGCACGATGCTGGGCCTCGTGCGCGGCGACGAAGTGGTGCTGCGCTAGGCAGGCTCTTCGGCGGGCACCTCCACGAGCTTGTCCACACCTGACGCCCCCCCCGAGCATCGCCATCGCCAATCGGCTACGGCCCACCAGCGCTGTGCCGGCTCCGGGGCCCGAAACACATTCAAACATTCACATTTCCGGTATTCCGGTATTCCGGTATTCCGGTATTCCGGTATTCCGGTATTCCGGTATTCCGGTATTGAGTTGAACCCGCGCGCCGCCCCCGCGCGCAACACCAAACCCAAGCCAATCGCCCCTCGCAAGGCCGTTTTTCGATGCCCGGCCAAAACCCTCTCGCCTGCGCCGCAATTTTCCTGTATGAGATAGTTTAACATTAAACCAATTCACGCACTCGTGAGGAGGACGCCGATGGCAGCGGCCAAAAGCACCAAAAAATCAAACACATCCAAGGACGAGCTCCTGCATTTCTACCGCGAGATGCTGCTCATTCGTCGATTCGAGGAAAAGGCCGGCCAGCTCTACGGCATGGGCCTGATCGGTGGCTTCTGTCACCTCTACATCGGCCAGGAGGCCGTGGTGGTCGGGTTGGAGGCCGCCGCCGAAGAGGGCGACAAGCGCATCACCTCCTACCGCGATCACGGCCACATGCTGGCCGCCGGGATGGACCCGAAAGGCGTGATGGCCGAGCTGACCGGGCGCGAGGGCGGCTATTCCAAGGGCAAGGGCGGCTCGATGCACATGTTCAGCGTCGAAAAGCACTTCTACGGCGGCCATGGCATCGTTGCCGCGCAGGTGCCGATCGGCACCGGCCTCGCCTTCGCCGACAAATACAACGAGAACGGCCGCGTCACCTTCACCTATTTCGGTGACGGCGCAGTAAACCAGGGCCAGGTCTACGAAGCGTTCAACATGGCCTCGCTGTGGCACCTGCCGGTGATCTACGTGATCGAGAACAACCAGTACGCGATGGGCACCTCGGTCAGCCGCGCCTCGTCCACACCCGAGTTCTACACACGCGGCCAGGCCTTCGGCATTCCCGGCGAGGCGGTCGATGGGATGGATGTGATGGCCGTCAAAGAGGCCGGCGACCGCGCGGTGAAGCACTGCCGTGCCGGCAAAGGCCCCTACATCCTCGAAATGAAAACCTACCGCTATCGCGGCCACTCGATGAGCGACCCGGCCAAGTACCGCACCCGCGAGGAAGTGCAGAAAGTGCGCGAGACCCGCGACGCCATCGAGCACGTGCGCGAGCTTCTGTTGCAGGGCAAGCACGCCAGCGAGGACGATCTGAAAGCGATCGACAAGGAGATCAAGGCCGTCGTCAGCGCGGCCGCCGATTTCGCCCGCGAGAGCCCCGAGCCGGCGCTCGACCAGCTCTGGACCGACATCTACGCCTGAGGAGAGCAGAGACATGGCCACCGAAATTCTCATGCCCGCGCTCAGCCCGACCATGGAAGAGGGCACGCTGGCGAAATGGAACGTGAAAGAGGGCGACAGCGTCACCGCCGGTGACGTGATCGCCGAGATCGAGACCGACAAGGCGACGATGGAGTTCGAGGCGGCCGACGAAGGTGTCGTCGGCAAGATCCTCATCGCCGAGGGCACCGAGGGCGTAAAGGTAAACACGCCGATCGCGGTGCTGATCGAAGAGGGCGAGAGCGCTGACGATGCCGCCGCCTCGGTCACCGCCGCCCACGCGGCGACCCATGAACAGGGCGCGGGCCACCACCCCGAGCCGGTCGCGGCCCAGCCGGTGGCGACCGTGGTGCCGAGCGATCCCGAGATCCCCGAAGGCACGAAGATGCGCGAGATGACGGTGCGCGAGGCCCTGCGCGATGCGATGGCCGAAG
>SWBY01004875.1_pt1 | contig 12738 bp, 10 predicted proteins | sample 4693071 | NCBI WGS metagenome assembly SWBY01 (sample SAMN10267273, study PRJNA491770) | bioreactor metagenome | isolation source: DHS bioreactor inoculated with marine methane seep sediment | place: Japan: Omine Ridge, Nankai Trough | collected 2006-05-06 | reverse complement strand
ATTTATGAAAATGTCTGCCCGGACCATGGATCTCCATACGCGTGCAATGATGACAGTTGCGCCTCTCCTGCCTACCCGGGCGGGTTATTCCAATCACAGATCATGGGTCTGACCTTCACCGCCGGCAACACTTACTATATCGTGGTTGATGGTTATAGCGGGAACAGCGGGAATTATCAGCTGGATATCATGTTCCCGCCGATACCTACACCGACGGTAACACCAACATCTCCACCGACTCAAATACCGACATCTTCTCCGACAGCGTTACCGACCATTGCCGCTTACCACACCAACAATGAAGCAATCGAATGTGCTTCCTTTGCCACGATGCGCGAACCCCAGGATCCTTCTGATCCCTCATCTTCCGTTGACATTTATACCGGAATAGATCCCATCGGTGCATTTTCAACCGTGGTGACAGTCTATTACCGGGCAAATGGGATTGGACCCTATTCTTCCGTATCGGGAAGCTGGCAGTGTGATGGAAGCAACGAATACTGGATGGGCGGCATTCCCGGAGGTACGGCTTCCTGGGGTGAGATGGTCGAGTACTACATCAAAGTGCTTCGGACAGGCTATACGGATACTTATGTATATAGTCCAGGCGGAGTAGGTGTCTCAAATACAACAGACTCTGAAGCCGCAGCACTTGCCGAACCGTTTGGATTCACCTTCCCTGCGGCACCCACACCCACACAAACCCCCACAAATACGCCGACAAATACGCCGACAAATACGCCGACGCATACACCGACCCAAACACCGACGAGCACACCAACACTTACGCCTACGCCAACCTCTACTCCGACAATGACCCCAACAAATACGGCTACGGCGGTACCTACCGGCACACCGACGCCAACCCAGACACCGACACAGTCGCCGACACTAACCCCGACACCGACACAGTCGCCGACACTAACCCCGACACCGACCCAGTCGCCGACATTAACCCCGACACCAACACAAACACCAACGGCGACTCCAACACAGACACCAACGGCGACTCCCACCAATACCCCGACACCAACACTCACTGCGACTCCCACAGGGACACCCACACCCGTCCCAACGCATACACCCACATATACCCCCACAGACACACCTGTACCGACAGCAACTCCAACCTGTATTAATCATGGCGATGTGAATTTCAGTGGTGATTACACTGCCGGTGACGCCCAATTGGCGTTCCTGATTGTTGTCAGCCTGTATCTTCCCACTTTTGAGGAAGAATGTGCGGCGGACTGCAACGGGGACGGTTCTGTCACCGCCGGTGATGCCCAGCAGATTTTCGGTGCGATTTTTGGCGGTTCCTGCGTGGATCCCCTGCCGTTGCCCTTCGACTCCGCTCAGGGTGACTTCGACTCCGCTCAGGGTGACTTCGACTCCGCTCAGGGTGACTTCGACTCCACTCAGGGTGACTTCAACGCAGCCTGTTTTGTGCCCTTCGACTTCGCTCAGGGTGACAGGTATGGGGCTCAGGGTGACCTTCGTTGGGAAGTTGATCAAAAAATCTCATCGGAAGATCAGATCTGGCTGGAGATTCAAGATGATGCGATGGAAACCGTGATGGTGGATGTTATGATCTCCAACGAGACGGCGCAAATCGATGCATTCACCATTGATTTGTCCATTGCGCCGGGATGGGTGTTTACCGATTGCATGGAAGGTGATTCCGGTGGGATCTGGTTTGAATTTGAGTGCCGGGAGGTGAGTCCGGGTCGAATTACCGTTGCCGCGTATACCATACCGACTGCGTTTGATGCCGTAATCGAGGAAGGGTCTTACTGTTCTCTGGTGCGCATGGTCTTCAATACCCCTGTGTCGCCTGGGAAGGGCAATGAAACTCCGGTGGAAATCATCGGGATTTATGATGATCTGGGCTGTTTTATGAAAAGTGATTCCGTTCGGTTGGAGTAAGGATTCCGTCCTCCAATCTAAAGAAATCGGCCAATTCGTCTTGCAAAGGCCATGTGTTTCAGACACAATTCAATCATGTTCTATCAAGCAAAACACGGAGTGCACAAGGATGGGAAACATAGTTCTTTATGGTTCAAACGACGTATTTTCTTGAGTGAGGTTGCAATATGGTAATAAAACAGATTCCATCCTTTGATCCCAATAAATCTTTGAAAGCTGCTTTGTCCATTTTGAAAAAATCAGGAATACAGGACTTTGCTTTGATCGGCCGAATTGCTACTTGGGTTTTTCTCCCAATTGACCAACACCAGTTTACTAAAGATGTGGATTTGGCAGTTTTAACAACGGATTTATATAAAATTGAAAAAGCGCTTAAACGTGAGGGAGTAAAAGTTTATCAATTACCCATCGGTGGAGTTGCCGTGAGGGAAACAGAATTCGTCGTGGATTTTATCGATCGACGTTTAGACGGCCTCGACATATTATTCAAAGATGCCATCGCGCATGCCCAACGGGAAGTAGAAATTTTTGGGGAATGTGTGCCCGTCGTGAGTATAGACTATTTGATCACGATGAAACTTGTTTCAGGTGAACCCAAAGATGATTTGGATGTTAAATCACTACTGAGGGTTAAGGATGTAAACTATGATAATCTCCGGCAATTGGTGAAACAATATCTTGGAGCGGCAACGGCTAACCGACTTGATGTTTTTGCCAGGGAAGTTGGGCTTCTTCCACCGAGAGGTTCGTATAAAGATAGTGGTCCGTCTTTGTGATTACAAATAAAGCCCGGCTGGCGGGAGTTTTGCTATACTCTTTCTGAAGGCTTTTCCGTCTGGAAAACTCAGAAAGGGAATCCATGCGTCAACAGGAGTCATCATGAAGACAAAAAGTATCCCGCTAATAATATTCGTATCTTTACTTTTCACCATGACCGGAACCATACTGGCATCCCCGGCCGTGGATCGTGTGGAACTGACGGTACCCGGTGCCGCGGAACAGCTCCGGGATGCCGGTCCTGTTGTGCTGTGGCATACCGGGCAATGGGCGTTGGTTCAATCCGGTCATGTAGAAAATGCCGTTCCCGTACTTGAGCGGACCGGAAGCAATGCGCTGTTCCTGGTCCTGACAGCGTCCGGTGACCCGATACCGGTTTTGCCCGGTTTGTCCATTGAGATGGAGCCGGGTGTTTTCCTGGTGGAAGCGCCGGTGAAAGATGTGGAATCACTTGTCCCGAGGGGCGTGGAGATCATCCGGCTGGACCGGCTGTACACACTCCCTGAGGTTTCCGGCCGGGCTTTACCAGAAGTGAATTTCAATGAAACCGTCCAGAATTATGTGAACATGGTCTCCCGGGACGATCTCATGGGGGATCTCATCACTTTAGTGGATTTTGAAACCCGGAACTCCTATGCCGACGGATGCGAACAGGCAGGGGCCTGGATATACAATCTCTTCGCATCCCTGGGCCTTGGCGTGGAGATGCAGTACCATCGGTCCAACATGGGACCCAACGTGATTGGCGAACTCACGGGGCAGATCAATCCGGATGAGATTGTGATCATCTGTGGTCACTACGATTCCGTATCCATGTATCCCCAGACGGATGCACCCGGTGCTGATGACAACGGAACCGGAACAGCCGCCACGTTGCAGGCCGCAAAAATATTGGGGGGAAATAGTTTTGATAAGACCATCCGGTTCATTGCGTTTTCCGGTGAGGAACAGGGGTTGCTGGGATCTGCCGCGTATGCGGCGCAGGCTCGGGCTGCCGGAGAAAACATCATCGGTGTTTTCAATTTTGATATGATCGGCTGGGTGGAACCGTATCCTGAGGATCTGGACTGTATCGCCAACAGCAATTCCCGGGAACTGATGGAATTTTTTGTGGGATGCGCTCAGGTGTATACGGGGCTTCTCACCGATGGCTATGTCAGCGGCGCCATGGGGCGGTCCGATCACGCATCTTTCTGGAATTACGGATTCAGCGCCATCTGCGGTATCGAAGACAGCCCCATCCACTACCCCTACTACCATTCCCGTGAAGATACTGTTGACAAGATCAATGCGGAATTTTTCACAGATGTCACCCGGGGAGCAGTAGCGGCGGTGGCGCAGATGGCCGTGCCTGCCACGGGCGGACCGGACCCCACTCCCACCCCGGACCCGGACCAATCGGATATCGGCGTTGAAATCGTCCTGAATAATGAGATGTATCGGGCAGGTGATTTCTTCCATCTGGGCGTCACTACCTGGAATGAGACGTCGGAATCCCTTCACCTGCCCCTCTGTATTGTCCTGGAAACCGCCGGACAGTATTGGTTCTGGCCCGGGTGGCAGCCGCAGTTCAACAGCCGCCTGGTTGATCTGGCGCCCACCAGCCGGCTGGTGGATGAGTATATCCTGGAATTTGTCTGGCCCGACGGGGCGGGGCAAATGTCCGGCCTGATGTTCCGGGCGGCGTTCCTCACCGAGGACATGACCGGGATTACCGGTGCATTCGACAGTGTTGAATGGGGATACATGTAACCACGCGCATTTTTGGACCCGTTGAGGTAATGCCATGTTTCACACCATTCCCACACCCATTGCCAACCGGAAACGTTGAATCCAATTCAAATTTTGTTGAGAATGCTGATTACTGTTATATTTATAAAAACAACCCGTATCAACGGAATCATTGAATTATGGTAATTGACGTTCAGCGCATTCCCCGGGAATCCACGACCCGTTCTTACTGCAGGATCTGCATCATCATATTTCTGCTGGCATTCTGTGCCAGGGCCTATATGCTCACCCTGGTCCCGGAACGATACATTCAGCCGGAATCCCGGTGGGAGATGGGCGCTGTTGCCATATCTCTGGTGGAGACCGGACAGTTTGGCGATCCCTACTGCCTGCCAACGGGTCCGACATCCCATCTTCCGCCCATGTATCCGTTTATCCTGAGTCTCATCTACCGGGTGCTGGGATTGACACTGGCAGCAGGATATACGGATTGGATGATCCGAATCACCGCCGGAGCGATTGTTCTCGGGATGCTGCCGTTTGTAGGGGACCGGTTCGGTTTGGGCAGTCGGGCGGGTATTATTGGTGGGTTTGCCAATGTGTTTATATTTGAATGGCCCGGTCACGGGGAGGCACTCACCGCACTGTTTATGATTCTGCTTCTTCTGGCGCATCAGAGCCGGTGGAAACAGAAAAAATCGGGGTTTGCAGCATCCCTGTTCCTGGGGATAACCTGGGGACTGGCGTTTCATATTCAACCGGCGTTACTCACGGTTTTTATCGGTTGCCTGATTTATGAACTATGGATTCGACAAAAGCAGCGAAGCCGGCTGCCTGCGGTGGTAATTATCCTGGGAATCGTTCTTGCCTGTTCGCCATGGACCTGGCGGAATTATACGACATTCGATACGCTCCTCTTTATCCGTGGCAATTTCGGGTTGGAACTCAGAATGGGCAATCATCCCGGTGCAGTGGCTTCAATCGAGGTTATGGATGTCATAAATGAAGGCGCTCATCCCCGGGTTCACGAATCGGAAGCTCGGAAGGTGCAGGAATGGGGCGAGGCGGAATACATGCGCAGGGCTGGTCAGGAAGGTTTTCTGTGGATACGGACACATCCCGGGGAGTTTGCCCGGTTGTGTATGTCCCGGGTGGCTCATGTCTGGTTCGGCCCTCTCCATAGACCAGCGATGGCAGGTTTATTTACACTCATGACACTATTGGCAGTCCTGGGTCTGGTGTGCAAACTCACGTCTCTGGATATGCACCAGCGGGCGGTGATTCTGATTCCATTGATCACTTATCCCTGTGTCTACTACTTTGTCCCCTTTATGATCCGGTATCGTATGCCCCTGAACTGGCTGTTCTTTCTTCTGGCCGGTGCTGCCGTTGATCATCTGTTTTGGCGTTCAAAAGTTCCTCAAAGTTAAGGACATTACCGCCTCCCGTGCTTCAGTTCGCAGTGCACAGGGGGACATCCTCCCACCCCTGAACGGTCAGCACACGGATCTCACGGTACCCCACATCCCGAAGCACAGCCGCCGCGTCGTCCAGTCCTGCGGTGAGAAAGTCCGGTGAATGGACGTCGGCGCTGAGAGTGACAGGGATGTCCAGTGCACGGCACCGTCGAAGAATCCACGGACTGGGATACACACTATCGGTATATCCCCGGGAAATCCCTCCGGTATTGACTTCCACAATACATCGGGTCTTTGAAATCACCTGGAGGGTCCGTTCCACAGCCGATCGATACGCCGGGGATTCCTCCGAGAAAAAACGGTTGTCCCGATTATTCTTTTTGATGAGATCCAGATGACCGATGATGTCAGGAGGGGAATGCTCCGCCATATAGGCGATGCGTCGGTAATATTCCGTAAAGAGAGCCTCGGTATCACCCCCGAAAATATCTTGTATCCCCGCTTCAAACCGTTCCGGCGGGCAATCCACGCTCCAGTGATCCAGGCTCTTCGAATAACCGGCGAAATGAACCGATCCGATGATGTAGTCCAGGTTATATCGGGCCGAAAAATCCGAGGGCCGGCTAAAGTGAGGCACGTAATCGGCCTCCAACCCGAGATAAACCGGAAAAGTGCCGGAATATTTCGATTTTAACCGTTGAATTTCACGAAGATATTCACCAAGACGGTGGGCTTTCATGGCCCATCGGGTTGGGAAAGGCAGGGGTGCATGGGAGGAAAATCCCAGACCGTCCAGCCCCGTTTCCTGAGCCCGTTTAACCAGCGTGGCAGGTGATCCGTGACCGTCACAGAAATTGCAATGGGTGTGAAGATTAGTCCAGCTCATATTACGATTTGTCCGCAACCGGATCCACAACCTCAATAAACGGAAACCGGTGGAAATCCATGTCCCGTGTATAGATCTTTTTGATCCCGTTTTCCCGCATGAGAATGGCTGTTCGTGCGTCAAACACCAGATTGCCGCTGATGTCAGGATGTTCCTTAAAGAAATCCGATACAACAAACCGGTGGCGTTTAGTGGGAACAAGCGGTGTCAGACCCGGTGACGCCAGAACGGCTTCGATGAATGACCAGGCGTTCTCCAGAGTGAAGGGCGTGTTAAATACTCGGGGATGTGTCGCTACACGCAGGAACTCATAAACGATCCCCCACGTGATATGCCATGGCGTGCTCTGACGACGCCAGCATTCCACATTCGATCGATGCAAGGCATGGTTCGGTGAGTCAGCATCTGCGGCATACAGCAGAATGTTCGTGTCGACTACAAACAAATCATCGCTCCATCACTTCATAAAGAATTTCACGATTTGCGACATTGACCCGGGCGCCACCGCTGCGGAACACCGGCAGTGGCGGCAATTCTGCGTCTGAGTTATCTTCGGTAAGAAGTTTCCGAAGCGCACTTTCAACCAGTTCAGACATCGTCTTCTTCCGGAGTGCCGCCTCGCGTTTTAACTTCTTCATGATGATTTCATTAATATTCAATGTTGTCTTCATATGGTTAACCATATCAAACATATGGTTTGCTGTCAAATGGCTCAACAGTGTGGTGTGGTTGTTGTGTGCAGATTAGCCACGATGAGATCGACACCGTGTACGTGCAAGTCGGGTGATTGGTACGTCGGTAGGGGTGTCCCTTGCGGGCACCCACCCGTAAAGCGAAATCAAACTCAATTCAATCCCAACCGGAAAACGCTTCCCCCACCGGTACCGGCGTACAAATATTTCGGCTGTCCACTTCCCATGGCCAGGGAGTACACCCGGTCATTACTGAGACCTTTATCAGTCAGTTTTGTCCATGTTGTTCCCTGGTCAACACTTTTAAAGACACCGTCATACGTACCGGCAAACAAAATATTCGGATTGCCCGGATCCGCAATCATATCATTCACTGTTCCGCCTTTGTACGAAACTTTAACCCAGTTCTCGCCGATATCGGTACTCTTATACAGACCGTTATTCGGGACACACACCAGAAATGTCCCCGGCGTGCCGGGAACCGCAAAGAGGGTTTCAAACTTTTTAATTACAGGCAGTCCGGCGCCGCATTCCGTCCAGGTGGTCCCGCTGTCAGTGCTCTTAAACATTCCGTGCACGGTGCCGGCCAGTGCAGTATTGGGATTGCCGGGATCAAACGCGATGGTCCGGATGGTCCTTTCAGTCAGTCCCTCCCGGGTTACGGTCCACGAATTCCCTCCGTCAGTAGATTGAATAGCACCCAGGGAACGTCTGCCGATGAGGATTGTTTCCGGTTTGGACGGGTGAATGGCAATCGTCACGATTTTCCGGGCCATACTTCCGATCCCTTTATTGATTTCAACCCAGTTTAATCCGGCATCGGTGCTTTTAAACATGCCTTCCCCGGTCCCGGCGTAAACAACCGCCGCATTGGTGGGATCCAGAGCAAGAGAACTGATCCGGGAATCATCCAACCCGGGATTCTCACGGTTCCAGGTATTGCTGCCGTCAGTGGATTTATAGACGCCGCCATTGCTGGATCCGGCGAAGATTTTATTCGAATCCAGGGGATCTATTACCATCGCCTGAATCTTGAGAGCCGCAAATCCTGATACCGCCGATACCCAGGTTTCCCCGTGATCGGTACTTTTAAACATACCGTCCCGGGAATTCCCGGTGTAAATTACCTGCGAATTTCCCGGTGAGATCACCACTGTCTGGTAGAGTGCCCAGGGGAGACCGTTGTCCAGTCCCGTCCAGTTAGCGCCGCCGTCCATACTTCGGTATATCCGGCCGGAAGTCCCGGCGAACAGGACATTGGAATCCGTAGTATCAATGACCACGCATTTCACTTTTTTACGTTTAAGCCCATTGTTCACCGGCATCCAGGAAGTACCGCCATCGGTGGTCTTGAAAACCCCTTCTCGGTTTGTGGCAGCGTACACAACACTGGGATTTATCGGATCAACGGCCAGATAATTGATGAGGTTATCGGTGATTCCTGAATTGGACAGGGACCAGGTTGAGCCGCCATCGGTGCTTTTAAAAACACCCTCAGTATAAATTCCGCAATAAAGCGTGGTCGGTGTTACCGGGTCAAGCACCAGGGAGAACACCCGACTGCTTCTTGGCAGTCCGGTATTCATGGTCTTCCAGCTTTTACCGCCGTCGATACTCTTGTGAATACCCGCATGGATATGACCGCCCTCCGTGCCGATATATAGTGTTGACGGTGATTTCGGGTTTACGGCGATGGCCCGGACATCCTTGATTTTTGTCCTGGAAAGATTCAGGGGAACCCGTTTCCAGGTTTTTCCGGCATCCATGCTTTTCACAAGACCGTTGTTATATGTACCGGCATAGAGGGTGCCGGCGGAACCCGGAGGAACATAAAGGACATTGATGTAAATGTCGCCCATTCCGGAATTACTCTGCTGCCATTGGGCGCCGCCGTCATGGCTGAGATATACACCACCACCGTTGGTTGCGGCATAAACTGTGTCCGGATTCGCCGGATCAATGACCAGACCCTCCACGTTTCCGCCCAGGGGACCGGTAGATGTCCAGCTATCCACTGCCAGACCGGGAACCACCAATACCGATAGACAGAACACTGTCGACATCAGCAGGATGGAAATTAATGAACTTTTTCCGAAAAAATTATTATTACACATGATCAATCTCCTTTTTGATAAAACCCATTCATCATATTAATGCACAGGTGAAGGATTTTTTCTAAAAAAATCGAACTGATGTTCATGAAGAATCAAACCCGGACAAATTACCTGTCCAAAAGAAAATTCGGATTTGACTCCAGTTTACCGTCCCATGTAAAATCTATAAAAGGAGTTGGCACAAACGATGGAAAAATCTAGCCGGATACAGATGAATCCTCTGTGGAGGATCAAACCATGAAAAAACAGATTATCCGGACCCTGATTCCAATGTTGATGGCATTCAGTGTCAATGTATTATTTCTTCCCATGAATCTGGACGCTGACTGCACCAGCGCCGGTTGTGAATTCTCATTCCACTATGCTGATTTCAATCCCAGCGGTCCTCTTAAGAATGGGGAAGAACCGCGCTACCCCAACGATTACGCCAAAACTTTCGGTATGGATGCACCCTGGCGGGTCTCATCCCTGGACGATCCCATCCCGTTCTATATTCAGATCGAGGGCACCGATGTGGATGCCATCAATGAGATGCACTGCATTGCCATTTATGATGTGTCCACCGGTGCGGTACCGCCGGAACCGGAAGAGGATTTCTGGAATGATTATGAATACACGCCGGATTCCGCCGCCCAGGTATATAAAGCGGAATGCGGCGGATGTGAGTTGTACCGGTCCGAAACCGGCATGTACTGGCTTGTGGCCGATACCTTTCTCAACGATGGATCCATGGGCGGCACTATGGCTGACGGTACGTCCCTCACGGCCCGGAACATGGGATACACCGAAGCGGATCTGGGGACATGCATCACGTTTACCGTCCGGTTGATATACGAGGAGAGCCTGAACTGGACGGATATCGAGGATCAGGATCTGAAAGTCTATCTGGGCCGGGCGCCGTTGCCGGTACTGCCGGACTGGTATCTGGGGGATCCTCATACTCACACATGGAGCACCTACGATTTCACAGAGATCGGAGCGTCCGGGGTGGCCATGTTCAATGCCATGAAAACCACCGGACTCCACTGGGAGAATGTCACCGATCACGGATTCAATCTGACGGATTCCAAATGGCAGACAGTCCTGAATGATTGTGCCGCCGGGACCGTCCCCGGTGAGTTTATCGCGTTGGCCGGTGAGGAGTGCGACGATGGGTATAAACTGGACGACGCTCATCATTTCCTTGCGTTCGGTCTCACGGACTGGATCGAAACCTATAATGCGGAACCGCCGATACCGGACACCCTGGCCGAAATCACCTTGCAAGGCGGCTTTTCCTACGGCGCTCACACCACGGATGACAGTTGGTCCTGGACGGATACGCTCATCCTGGATGCCCTGAGTTTTGAGTGTTTCCGGGGAATTCAGGATTTCAATATCCGGGCGCCATACAGCTCCGAAGATATCTACCATCCCTGGGGATCATCTCCACAGACCGGGAACTGGGAAACCGTGAATTCAACCTGGGATACGGATTTTCAGGAGGGTCTCCAACGGCTGGATCGGATCCTTTCACAGATCATCAATACCCCCCGGTACGAATTTTTCTTTATGGGAGGGTCCGATGGTCACGGCAGCATGAACTATCACATCGATTGGGATGTTTTGAAACGGGATCTGCTCTATGTGGTGAACTCCAACGCCCTGGGGAAGGTACGAACCGCTGCTTACTGTCCGGACGGATTGGAGACTGAAAATGTTCTGAACAGCGTGTATGACGGCCGGACCGTGGTGACTGATGGACCGTTTATTGTGGCCGGGATCAGTCTTGACGGTGTTGCCGTAGAATATGCTGACTGTGAGGCCGGTATCGGGGATACCCTGTCTGTTCCCGTCGATGACGGATCGGCCCGGCTCTTCCTGCAGTGGGTGAGTTCCGGGGATTACGGTCCCATCCGCATGATCCGCGTTCTTCGGGGTGACGATACCACCGGATCCACACCGGATATCGTCCGGCAGTTCACACCGGTTGACGGCATGACAGGCGTGGATCTCTCAACGCTGTTCAGTGAATTTGAGGAACCCGGGTATGATGATGACGATCCAAATCCGGACTACTACATCCGTGTTATGGCGTTCACATACGATCCTGACCTGGGTCCCGATGCGCCGGGCGACGTGACCATACCCGGTTACGATCCCGCAGCAAACGCCTATCAGTATCGCGCTGTTACGAACCCCATCTGGATCAACGTGACGCCGCCGTGCCGGCATACCGGGGACGTGACAGGGGATATCACCGTCACGGCCGGTGATGCGCAACTGGCATTCAATATCGCTCTGGAAACATACACACCCACGTACGATGAAGCATGTGCCGCCGATTGCAACGGGGACGGCAGCATCACCGCCGGGGATGCTCAGCAGATTTTTCTCACTGCTCTGGAGATGGGTACCTGCGAAGATCCATTATTATAGGTTTCACGAGGATCCGGACAGCTTTAATATCACCCTGAAACGGTCACCCTGAAACGGTCATCCTGAAACGGTCACCCTGAAACGGTCACCCTGAGCGGAGTCGAAGGGCTCGAGACGACTCGGCGCGACATCCCATCGCAAGATCACATCGTATAGGAATCAAACAGTTTCTGCTCCACATCCCCTTCGATCTTTGCCGTGACTTCAATGTATGGCTGGATGGGTGAGTTCAGCAGTTTATTTTTCAAAAGTTCATCGATCTGGAATATCCCGGCTGAGTTGGCGAGATTGATGCTGAGACAGACCGGTTTGGTTTCGCCTTTGATGATGTTCACGCTTGCCACGGCTTTTGCCGAGACGGAATGGATATTCACCTGTCCGGATTCGAAGGGAATCCGGGAGCGGCCTTCGGTCATATCAATGGCATCGGCGATTTTCACAACCCCGGCCTCAATGGTCAGACATTTTTCTTTGGAGCTGTGAGCCACCACGGCATGGAGCGTCTCAGAAACCATGATGGTCAGTTCCGGTTCTTCATAAATTCCCTCAAGGAGTTCACGGGCTTTTCTGAAAGCAATGAAGAGGCTGTACTGTTCGTGATGATCCCGGTGTACGGAAATACCGGTGTCATGCAGACAGGCAGCCAGGACCACGATGAGTTCCGCATCCTCAACACTCAGATCATGATGGGTTATCACGCTGGGCTCGATCCCGGCTTTGACCAGCAATCGGAGCACCCGCAACGCGGCATTTGCCACAATGAGTATATGCACTTC
>SWBY01004864.1_pt1 | contig 12804 bp, 9 predicted proteins | sample 4693071 | NCBI WGS metagenome assembly SWBY01 (sample SAMN10267273, study PRJNA491770) | bioreactor metagenome | isolation source: DHS bioreactor inoculated with marine methane seep sediment | place: Japan: Omine Ridge, Nankai Trough | collected 2006-05-06 | reverse complement strand
TTTTTTTTAACTGCGCTATTTTTCTTTTTCTTTTTTGACACTCGGAAAATCCTTTCTGAAACATCTATCTTAACAGGATTTTAAAAGTCTTTTAAGCACAAAAACAACCTTTTCGTAGAATTCCATCTGATTAAGCATCAAAGCTTACAAAAAGGATTTGCATTTTGACTAAAAGATGATATTTTCTGTAAAGGTTTGAAGGATGATCATCGATGAAAAACCACAGTAGAAGGGAATCTGATTTATGCGAGTGACAACCCAAGGGGAATATGGATTACGATGCATGATCAATATCGGAAAAAATGGAACAACCTCTCCGGTATCCATTCAGAAAATTTCAACGGATGAAGGATTGCCCAGAACCTACGTTGAGCAGTTGCTTCTCAAATTGAGGCGATACGGGCTCATCAACAGTGTTCGGGGTGCAAAAGGCGGATACTTATTGGCAAAACCCGCCAGTGAAATCACCACCCGGGAAATTATTTTGGCACTTGAGGGTACGATTTTCGAGATTGTGTGTGACCGTCGTGAGAAAAGCCGAACAAAATGCAAATACAATCGTAACTGTGCATTGAATGAGTTATGGCATACTATCCGGAAGCGAGTGGATGAAACACTTGAGGCTGTGACACTGGGAGATCTTGTTAAAACAGAGTTGGATCAGGGATTAATCTGAGCGGGATCAGCGCAAATTAAGAATAAAAAGTGCCAGTTTGTGTCGAATGGCCGGGCGCATATCCTTGAACTGGATCCGGATCCGCCAGGAATTTCCTTCAATCTGGGTCTGATCAATAATTTCAGCACTCAAATTTACCAGTTCATCATCCAGAGCGAGATCAAACGAGACATTATCCGGAATGGTGAATTTGTTTGGAATGGCGATCAATGCGCCTGATTCCGAAAGATCCAGAGTTTTGGCAATTCCCTGATAAAAAACCTCACCATTTTTGCCTTTTTCAGAATATGACAGAAGATTAAGAGTCTGAAAGCGGTCTGCCTGTCGGCGTTCATCGTTGCTGTTTGTCATTGAGTCCTCCACAACATATTGTTGCACATTCAGTGCATATGTCATTATGCGGTTTATTTAATCACTGTCAATCATTTTTATGGGTTCACCTGAACAGACGGATAAAACTCACAGGTGATCCGTGTTGGCTCATCCAGAATCTCAAGAGAATCCGGATTGAAGATTACCCCCCAAAACTCGAGGTCATATGCGCGAGTGATATTTTCCGGCCAGTTGAAATCCAGAAACGTCCAGGTCTCCTGAAATTGAGTATTTCCAGGAATCACGGCAAAATCCGGATTTGTATTCCAGGCAGGATAAAACAGTTCGGTTTCACCGATTTGCATGAGCAGTGCAAGGCCGTAATGGGGGAGGGATTCCCGGGAATAAATATGCCCTTGAAGGGTCAGTTCATCACCGCCGGTGAAAATCTGCTGGTTCAGTGTGAGTTCAAGATCATGCACTGATGTTGGTATGTAGGGTGTTGGGACGGGAATGCCGCAGGAGCGATCCCTGGTCAGCACGATATCATCGAGATTCCAGCCACAGCGATGAACATTCCGATCTGTTGGTCCCTGGGAAAATCGAAATTGGAAGTGAGAATTACCTGAGGCCTGTAAGGTGACGTCAATTACATGACGTGACCAATCCCCATCATAAAACTCATGCATGGGGTTCCGCCAGACTTCATCCCAAAGTTCGTTGTTATTCAAAGCTGAAATAGTGGCGAGATCATACAGGTTCGATTCTGTTCCCAGCCATCGGTAATAGGATATCGTATAGTCACCGAGGATCCCGCAGTCCAGGACAGGACTGACAGCGTATATGGGATCCTGTGAAAAGTCATAGTTTCCGGCCAGATTAAACCCCAGAACAGCCGGCCCGGTGAAGCCGGATTCCGGATCAGGCGGCGTACCAGTACCAGCAGGAATTCCCCATTCCCACCGGCCCTGGAGATCCCATGCCGGTGCTGCCGTGAAATCCTCTGTATATACTGTTTCACGTGTATCTGTTGCTGCATAAAGATAATCATACTGACTCAGTGATGACATGGTATTTCCCACTATGTCACTGGCAATAATCATACACTGATACCCCTGGCATTCATCCAGGTCTTCCAGGAGAATCCGGTGATTGGTGTCAAATGCTGACTCACTGATGATCGTCCACTCATCATCTTCAGCAATCCGTCGATATTTGACATGACACCGGGCCAGTTCGCCTGTAAGCCAGGATATCTCAATAGACCGGGCAGTTACACGAGTGATCATCGGGTGGATAATTTCCGGTAAAATACCGTCAATCAGGACCGTACGGGTCATGGTCGCGTGTTCGGATATATATCTGATTTCCAGGCTGTCACTGAGCAATACCGGAATATCAGTCCTGTCAGGGTCCAGTGTGAGTGTGCCTGTAAACAAACCCGGTACGTCATGTGTCTCATAGAGGATAATCGTGGTTTCTGCAGTAAGGGATGAAACAGATACAGTTACTGTCCCGGTGCCGGCAAGGGATTGATTAGTAACGGCAATTCGGATCTGTGAGCGAATACTGCAGCGGATCGGAAAAACAGCCAGGCGGGGGATATCTGTAATGAGATCAGCATTCCGCACCGCAATTGCAAAATCCTGATCCAGATTCATCCCATTGAATGGTACACCGTCTCCGGCGATATTTTCTGATGTTACCGTCACCTGATAAGTTGCTGAGGGATACTGTATTCTCACGCGTTCAACATTGTTGATACTGTCAGTCTCCGAAGAGGGTGTTGAAAAGTGTCCGTCAAACCGGTTTCCTGAGTAATTGTTCTGGCCATCAGTTAGCAAAAGATTAAGATTATTCACCAGAGCGGGATTAGATTCTGGTGCTCCCGGTGGATCCGTCCAGGTCAGAACAATGTCCAATGGTTCTTCAGGATTACGTGTATGCAGAGTATACGTCACATTTTGACTCGAATCCGTGAACAGAAAATCCTGGTCCAGCGTGGTCAACGCAGGAAATTGCGAGAAATTCATATTCAAATCAAGGCGGCCCCATCCCCATCCCGGGTCCGGAATGGATTCGGTCTCCGGTTTTGTATTCAGGATGAGCATTGCCTTTACCAGTGCAGGGCTGGGTTTTGGATATCCGTGGTGTGACATATATTGTGTGAGAATACCTGCCGCGCCTGTCACATGGGGGCAGGCGGTGGATGTACCAGACAGGGGCAGATGGCTGTTACCTGGCCAGGCGGAATAAATGCCGTCACCCGGAGCTGCCAGAAGCGGTGCAAATCGACCGTCCAGACAGGGACCTCTGCTGGAGTCATTATTCAGGGCATGGGCATTACCGTTACGCAGACTTCCGGAAGCGGCAACGGTTATGATATTTTTCGCCTCTTTGGGGGTGGTCAGGGTGTGCAGGTTCGGTCCGTTATTTCCAGCGGAAAAAACAGCCAGCATCGATTTTGGAAAATCACCAGGTTTAAAGACGATTTCTGTGCCGGGTGGAAATTCAAGGAGCCGGATGTCCCGGGCAGCAGCATCCCAGATTGCACAGTTTGCGGTATATCCGCCAGCCGTGCCGCCGCCGTCATTCCATGAATTGGACAGGATCGAAACATCCTGATTTTCCATGTCACGTATGATCCGGGGGAAGCCACCCGTGGGTGGGAAAGGCAGGGCAATAAGTGCATCCGAAATAACCAGCCTGACACGGGGAAGGATCCCCGTCCCCAGGGAAAATCCTGATGAATCCTCAACAAAACTGCTCCCATCTCCGGCCAGAATCCCGCCGATATGTGTTCCGTGCCCCAGATAATCGAATCCGGGGCTCCCGGAATATGTGATATAAGCGGCAATTCTTCCTCTCAGATCCGGATGGCAGGTACGGTTATCGTTATTATCGAATCCGGTATCAATCGTTCCAATGCGCATACCGAGGCCACTCAATTGAAGATCACTGATATACCGTACATATCCGGGTGAATATTCATCCCGGACGGGTGGAGTGATAACTTCCTGAGTACTCAATTCATCTTCCGGAATTGGTTGGGTGGCACGTCTGTAGATCCAGCGTATATTGGCATATTCAGTGAGATTCATCATGCCGGAAAAATCAGAATCCAGATAATAGATTGAGTATCCATTCACGGAATTGACTCGGAGCGTACCTCCGGAACGGGTCTCAGCGTGTTCCGGAGAAAACAAATTCAGACCGGTCATCGGTGTGGACGGTTCAAAGACCCAGATGGCAATCGGGATCACGCCCTCCTGATTTGTGAGTATGGATTGACTGATTTTCATGGAATCCGGAAATCCGGCAAAATGGGTCAATCCCGGCAGTTTCTGCCGTGCAATTGATCGGTTTCCGGAACACCAGACTAATTGAGCAAAGGATCCCGGTGGCTCCAGTCGGTGTAAACCCAGAGTGTCCAGGGTATCGACCCACTTCTTCTCAATGGGACCGGAAAACTCAAGAAGAACAAACCCGGCGGGGAATCTCAAGACTTCATGCTCATCCGCTATTATCCACCGGACAGAATTTTGTTGATGATGAAGATATCCGGAGATTCGCGATTCGGGATGTGCAGTCATGGGTAAAAGAGCAACAAGCATCAGAAAAAACAGAATGGTTTTTCGTGAAATACCCGCTACCATGGGTGAACGTTGATTATTTCCTGGTTGTAGAAGTATCGTCATCCAGAATGGGTCCCTCCTCCAGACCTCTAATGAATTGATACACATACGGGTCATTGGATGCTGCAATGTCATCCGGTGTTCCGATCGTACGGATTTCACCGTTGATCAGCATACCCATTCGATCCCCCAGAAGAAATCCGGTATTCATATCATTTGTGATAATCAGGGATGTGCTTTGTGAATCGGAATCTAATGTTTTGATCAGATCGATGATGCGGTCTGAAGTTACCGGATCCAGTCCGTCGGTGGGGGAGTCGTAAAAAATGATATCCGGTCGGTGGATACGTGCCCGGGCAATTCCAACGCGTTTCTGCATCCCTCCGGATAATTCTGAAGGAAGCAGAGTTTCGCTTCCGGCAAGGTCCACCTGTTCCAGTTCTTCAGAAACGCGCCGCGCAATAATCTTTGGTGCCAGGTCAGTGTGATGTTCCAGGTAAAATCCCACATTTTCAGCCACGGTCATGGAGTCAAACAGCGCATAATACTGGAACAGTGTGCCCGTTTTCATTCGTAATTGGGTCAAGTCATTGTCATTCAATGTGCTGAGTTGTTTGCCGTCTATGATAACTTCACCTTTATCCGGTGGAATGATACCCAGACAGATCTTTGTCAGTACGGATTTCCCACCACCTCCCGGACCGAAAATCACCATGGACTCACCGGGCTCAACATGGAGATTCACGCCCTTCAGAATGGGTTTCTGATCAAAACTTTTCCAGATATTCACAAGGCGGATCATAATTGGATATTAAGAACCCAGCGGCTTCAGGTCAAATGGAATCACAGATTTTCAAGATATTGGGTAATCATGGGGTGAATATGATCGCTTAACCGGGAGCTGTCCAGAAATTCCATGGCAATTTTTGCGCCCAGGTCTTCCAGTGATCGGTGCATGTCTGATCCAACAGTAAAATGCAACCGGCTTAATCTGAGTGTATCAGCATGCGTATCCAGGTGTCGGTAAAAAGGGAAATGCTCACCCGGACGATTATACGATTCATTCAACTCAACAAAAATCGATGACTGAGCCAGAACATCCACAAGTTCATTGAATGGAAACTCCGGGAACGCTTCAGAAATATCCGTATGCGCCAGCCCGACAGGTATCGGGATTAGATTTTTCAGTGCCAGAAGGTAATCCAGGGGTATCCGGAATGGGGGGCGATTCCCAATATACTCAAACAGTATATAATCCAGATTCTCCAACCAAGCATATTCCGTGATGTCATGACCCTTCCGAACCATATCCATGGTATCGATTTCAATTCCTTTCAAGAGAGTGATTTCCGTGGGAAACAGCGATTGAACACGCTCTATCTCATCCAAATACCGGTGGATATCTTCAGGTAGTATCGATCGGGTTTTCCGGGTATCAAAATGATCGGATATACCGATGACGGAAAGATTTTTTTCAATAGCGGTTCGGGCGATTTTCTCAACGCTATACAGTCCATCTGAGAACACAGAGTGGATATGGAGATCAATATTCATCGGGGTTTATGGGTCGATTCCCCGGGGGGTCGCTTGTCTGCTGTTTTGCGGGCGCTTTTTTTCGTTTTTGGTTTCAGAAAGCCGGTGAGTTTTGTCAGAAGACTGCCTTCTTTTTTGGCTGTCTTGGCCCGGAAGGCAATGGATTTCAATTCTTCCCGGGCTTTATGGTGTTGTGGATCCCATGACAGTGCACGTCGAAAATGTTTTTCAGCGGAAATATCGTCATTTACCTGAATGAACAGATAACCCATCAGGGCATGATAATTGGGATTTTCATGGGCAATTTTTATGGCTTCCCGGCAGGGTTCGATGGCCTCTCTCCGTAGTCGGGGATTGGTCTGTTTCGATAGTGCATACGCCAGTTTGGCGTAATACTCCGCGACGCCAGGCCTCAATTTGATGGCTGATCGAAAAAACTCGATGGCCGGTGTTATTTCATTTTTTTTCAGAGCGTTTATTCCACGGATATACTGAGATTTGGCAACCTGTGTTTCGCTATCCGGTTTTATGGCTTGATTCTTGTCTGATACCACATATAAAGAGGCATCGTATTTGGATCGTTCAGATTTGTCCAGGAGGACATTGTATGCAATGTTTATTTCATTAAAAATTGTTTCGAGGGTTGCTTTGTGATCCGGATCAAGATCAAATCCATATCGATCGGGGTGCATGAGTTGAACAAGTTTCCGATACGAATTTTTTATATCCCGATCTGTGGCTTCCTTGGTGATATATAGCATCTCATAATGTGTCCACCGATCGAGATTTCGCTTGTATTCATCAATTCGCTTAACAATATCTTTTGAAATTTTCCCCTCGTCCATTACATCTCCCTGCATCATTCCCCGATCAGCATTGATTCGATGATCCTGTGTGCCTGCTCCATCGCTTCCGGGAGTTTACCCGGTTGTGTACCGCCGGCCTGAGCCATGTCCGGTCTTCCGCCACCACCGCCGCCAACAATTTTAGCCAGCTTACCCACGAGGTTACCAGCTTTGATGCGATCTGTCAGGTTTTGAGTTACCGTAGCGATCAGGATGACTTTACCGTTCATGACGGATGCCAGAACGCCGATACCGGTATCCAGTCCGTTTTTCACCTGATCAGCCAGATCCCTCAGAATATTCACGGGTAATCCATCTGTGGAGAATCGTACGAGTTGGATATCACCCACGGTTTCCGGTTCTGCCAGCTTGACGGCCAGATCATTCCGGGCTTGACGTGTTGTGAGAATTTCCAGTTCCCGGGATAGTGATTTAATCTGTTTCAGAAGACGTTCCACCCGATCGGGTAATTCTTCCACAGGTGATTTCATATCCTGGGCCAGACCGACCAGCATTTCTTCCTGAGTATGAACCCGTGACAGGGATTCGTACCCGGTTACTGCATCTATCCGTCGGACACCAGCGGCAATACTTGCTTCTGAAACAATTTTAAACAGACCGATATCACCGGTATGCCGGACATGGGTGCCCCCGCAAAGTTCAGCGGAGATATCATCAATGGACACAGTGCGAACGACCTCACCATAACGTTCACCAAAAAGGGCTGTGATCCCGTTATCCAGTGCATCATCAAGCGACATTTTACCCATTGTAACAGCATAGTTTTGTATGATGCTCCGATTCACCAGCGATTCCACCCGGTGAATTTCTTCCGGTTCCAGTGCGGCAAAGTGAGTGAAATCAAACCGTAATCGCAGCGGCGAAACCATGGAACCGGATTGTTTGACATGATCTCCAAGGATTTGTCTCAATGCGGCATGGAGTAGATGCGTAGCCGTATGGTTTCTTTCCGTGGCTTGCCTCTGATCTTCATTCACTTGAGCGGACACCGGGGAGGATACCAAAAAGGCACCGTCGGTGACCCGGGTACTCAATACGGGGATATCATCGGGTCCTTTTATGGTCTTGAGCACTTTCATGATTCCTGTTTGGGAATTGATCGTACCGGTATCACCGATCTGGCCCCCGGCCTCGGCATAAAATGGACAGGGATTGATAACAAGATAGACTTCATCCCCGTTTTCACACCGATCCAGCTTTTCACCTTCCTGATTTACGATTATCAAAATTTCGGATTCGTTTTGTGTATCGGAATACCCGGAGAAAATCACCCGTGGAATTTCAGACCGATATCTATCCAGCGGTCCCGTAGTCTGGTCCGCTCCCGGCGATTTCCAGGCGCTTCGGGCACGAACCCGCTGTTCATCCATGGAAGCTTCAAACCCGGATTCGTCAACACGCAATCCTTCTTCCTCAGCGATTTCCCGGGTGATATCGACTGGAAACCCAAAAGTGTCATAAAGCTTGAACACATCTTTGCCCGGAAGCACATCACCGTTGTTTTTCTTCACATTCCGGATCAAATCCTTAACCATGGGAAGACTCTGACTCAACGTCTTGAAAAACCGACTTTCTTCCATGCGGATCACCTGCTGGACATGAGCTCGGGCATCTTCCAGTTCCGGAAAAACCGATTTCATTTTTTCAATGCATGTTGCTGCCACTTCCCACATAAAGGGTGCACTGAACCCGAGTTTAGTGCCGAATCGGACGCCCCGTCGGAGAATTCGCCGCAGCACATATCCACGCCATTCGTTAGAAGGCATAATGCCGTCGGTAAGCAGAAACGTTGCAGCCCGTATGTGATCAGCAATGACACGGTAGGCAAAAATCTTTTCTTCCCGTTGACTGTCTGTCTGACCGGCCATTTCCTGGACCCTTTTAATGATGGGTGTGAAGAGATCCGTATCGTAGTTTGAACGGGTGCCTTGCACCACAGATACAATCCGCTCTAGACCCATACCGGTATCCACATGACATGCTGACAGGGGTTCCATGTGCTGATCTTCAAACCGGTTGTACTGAATAAACACAAGATTCCACAGTTCCACGATTCGTCGGCAGTCACCGTTCACACTGCATTCATGGCCCGGAACATGACTTAAATTGCAAAATTCCGGTCCCCGGTCGATATGAATTTCCGTGCAGGGACCGCAGGGACCGGTTTCACCCATCTCCCAGAGATTATCTTTCCGACCGAAAAACCGGATCTGATCCGGAATAATACCCGGTTGCGTTTTCCACAGATCGGCGGCTTCCTGATCCGGTGGTATCTGGTCCTGTTCATCCTTGAATACTGTCAGCCAGAGTTTTTCTTTCGGTAATTTCCAGACATCGGTGAGGAGTTCCCAGGCCCAGTCGATGGCTTCCTTTTTATAATAGTCTCCGAAAGACCAGGATCCCAGCATCTCGAAAAGCGTGTGATGGTGCGGTGAAAACCCGACTTCCTCAAGATCATTGTGCTTACCGGACACGCGCATGCATCTTTGTGTGTTCACGGCCCGGGAATATCGGGGATCCTCCCGATCCAAAAATATTTTTTTGAACTGGTTCATTCCGGCATTAGCAAATAGAAGGGTCGGATCATCGGGGAGGATCAGCGGGGTCCCTCGGACGAACTGATGATCTCGTTCTTGAAAAAAGTCAATGAATTGTTTACGCAAAATATCGGAAGTAATCATATATCAGAACCTTTGCAGTTATGTTGGGATGAACCCTGTTTTCGGAAGCACTGTTTAATGGTGTCAAGTCAACTCATTGACACGAAACTAGGATCGTCCATCAAATTGGTTTGAGAAATCAAAGCCGGCGTCTTCATCAACGTACCCCGGGCTTGAGGGTTTTCGTTGTTTTTTCAATCCGGAAGCTTCATCCATTGCTTCTTCCATATCTTCGAGAGCCATATCAGCAGTTGTCTGGATACCCTTGAATTTCAGAGCGAAATCATCAGGGTTGGAACAGCGCCGGAGGGCTTCCTGATAGGTAATCAATCCGTTTTTGACCAGCATGCGAAGAGATTGATCGAAACTCTGCATGCCGTACTGGGACACACCTTGCTCAATAGCATCACGGATTCCTGCGGTTTTCACCGGATCGATAATACTGTCACGGATCAATGCTGTGGCTCTGAGAATTTCCACAGCGGGTACCCGGCCCTTTTCATCCGCACGGGGAACCAGGCGTTGAGATATGATGGCTTTGAGTACTGATGCCAGTTGAAGCCGGATCTGTTGTTGTTGATGTGGTGGATAGAACGCAATAATTCGCTGGATAGTTTCAATAGAATCCATGGTGTGCAGGGTACTGAACACGATATGACCGGTTTCAGCCGCCGCTAATGCTGTTTCAATGGTGGCGAAATCCCGCATCTCACCCACCAGGATGACGTCAGGATCCTGACGGAGAGCTGCCCGTAAAGCATCAGCAAAAGAAAAGGTATCCGATCCCAGTTCCCGCTGATTGACGATGGATTTCTTATCCCGATGAAGATACTCAATGGGATCCTCAATGGTCATCACATGTACGGTTCGGGTTTCATTGATCTTGTCGATCATTCCTGCCAGGGTGGTGGACTTACCGCTACCTGTTGTTCCGGTACACAGGATCAGGCCACGTTCCTCCAGCGCGATCTTATGCAGGATTTTTGGTAAATGCAGCTCATCCAGACTCTTGATCCGCATCGGAATGAACCGGAAAACCATTCCGATGGTACCCCGTTGTTTAAAAACGTTTACCCGGAACCGACCCAGGCCGGGTACGCTGTATGCAAGATCGATCTCATTGTTCCGCTTGAATTTTTCCTTCTGATAATCATTCATGATCTCGAAGGCAATGGATGTGATCTCCTCCTGCATCAAACGTTTCTTTTCCAGCATGGGTACCAGGGCGCCATGTAATCGAAGAACCGGTTGACGGCCCACTTTGATGTGAATATCCGAAGCCCCCCGCTCAGTTGCGATTCGTAACAACTCCTTTAAATCCATCAGTCGGTTCCTTTCTCCTCCGGATACAAGTACCGCACCCAACGCCCCCACATTCAGTGTAGGTGTTTTGGCGGTGATTCGTCAAGAAATGGATGATTTCATCCGATTTCAATCCGATTCTAGGATTTATCCGGTGACCAGAATGAGTAATCACCCGCTTTCATAATTTGTTCCTCAACGGCTGCGTATATATCCGCATTTTCAGCCAGAAACCGTTTGGCATTCTCCCGTCCCTGACCCAGACGGGTTTCACCATAGGAAAACCAGACACCGGCTTTTTTAATAATATCATGGACTAACGCCAGATCGATTATAGAGCCTTCCCGTGAAACCCCGGCACCATAAATGATATCAAACTCCGCCTTTTTGAAGGGCGGTGCCATCTTGTTTTTCACAACTTTTGCGACGGTTCGGTTACCCACCACGCTGTCGCTGTCTTTAATGGCGGCAATCCGTCTTACTTCGATACGCATGGAGGAATAAAATTTCAGCGCCCGGCCGCCGGTTGTGACCTCAGGATTTCCGAACATGATTCCGATTTTTTCTCTGAGCTGGTTGATAAAGACGAAACAGGTATTTGATTTTGAGATCGCAGCGGCGAGTTTTCGAAGTGCCTGTGACATAAGCCGGGCCTGCAATCCCACATGGACATCGCCCATCTCACCATTCAATTCGGCACGGGGGACCAGAGCAGCAACGGAATCGATAACAATCATATCCACCGATGCGCTTCGTACCAGCAGTTCTCCGATTTCCAGCGCCTGTTCCCCGCAATCCGGCTGGGAAATCAGCAACTCATCTGTATCAACACCCAGCCGTTTGGCATAACCGGCATCCAGCGCATGTTCTGCATCAATGAAAGCGCAGATACCACCCTGTTTCTGGGCTTCAGCGATGGCATGAAGGGCCATGGTGGTTTTTCCTGATGCTTCCGGTCCGAAAATCTCGATGATCCGGCCTTTGGGGTAACCGCCGATACCGGTGGCGATATCCAGACTCAGACAGCCCGTGGGAATCACCTCCACGTCCAGTCCAAGATCCGTATCACCCAGTTTCATGATAGCGCCTTTTCCGAACTGCCGTTCGATCTGGGATAGTGCACTGCTCAATGCGCGTTCACGATTGGAATCTGTGGAAATTTTGGCAATTTTTTTATCAGCCATGTGTGTTCAACCTCCTTGGGGTTCTGACAGGGGTACTGTAAATAAAGGGTTATAACTTGCGCCGGCCGGTGAAAGATCACTGCGATAGAGGGTGATCCGATTCACGGGAATCGCAGGTAAATTCAAATGAGTATTCCGGCAAATTGATTCGAGATTTGTTTCCCCGGGTGGTTTCCGGAACCGTGCCAGGGTCAGGTGGGGTCGATGACGGCGCTGTTCCCTGGGAAATCCCAGCCGGAATAACGCATTTTCGAAAATATCCACCAGTTGATGATGCGGTTCGGGGATATCTTCAAACCCGATCCAGAGGACCCGGGGTCGGCGAAAACCGGGGAACGCACCCATGTCCCGGGGGTGGAGTGTATAGCCTGATACTCCCCGGGTCCAGTCCTGCAGATCGGCACCGATACGGTCCAGAAGATCCGCGGGTGTATCCCCAAGAAACTTCAGAGTCAGGTGAATGGATTCCGGTCGAACCCAGCGAGCTCCGGAAACTTCAGATTTCAGACGGGACTGAATATCATGCAGACCGGTTCTCACGCTGTCCGGGAGGGACAGGGCAATAAAGGATCGAATCCCGGAACCGGTTGTCTGTTTCATCCATTCCGCCTTTCCGATATAGAATACAAAAAAAAA
>SWBY01005476.1_pt2 | contig 12958 bp, 15 predicted proteins | sample 4693071 | NCBI WGS metagenome assembly SWBY01 (sample SAMN10267273, study PRJNA491770) | bioreactor metagenome | isolation source: DHS bioreactor inoculated with marine methane seep sediment | place: Japan: Omine Ridge, Nankai Trough | collected 2006-05-06 | reverse complement strand
AAACAATCGCCCCTGGTTGAAAATCTCTTTGATGAATATGTGGATCGTGCAAAGACCGCTCATAAACAGATTATTTCTGTGATGGATAAACCTGCTGCCGGGCCTACCGGCTATTCCGGGGACACGATCCCAAATCAAAAGGAAAAAGCCAATTTGGGTCGCGTCCCCGGAATAGCCTCCCTCACCGCCCCCCTGGAAGAGATGAAACAGCAGGCCCGTGAGGCATTGGCTATTGTTCCGGCCAGCCTGTCGGCCATGACCACCTCTTCTGTGCAACGTCTGGTGAGTAAGCTTTCCCAACCGGGAACGCGGGCAGCGACCTCCGGATCACAAACAAGCCCTGCCGCGGCAATCCCGACAAAAATTATAGAATTACGTTTCCCGGGCGGCTCGTTACGAGGTGGAGAACACGACGTTGAGCAACTTCTTTCACATCTCGAAAAAGCAGGGCTCACCGCATGAGTATTGAACTCGACGGCATAATCCTACCCGAAGATCTTTGGTGGGAGGATGAAACCGACTGGACTCCGGTTGCTCAGTCCGATACGGATTATTCCGTAACCGGCGCACTGCTTGTGGATACAGGTGTAAAACAGGCGGGCAGGCCAATTACCCTTGCCGGTAGTGAAGATGCCTCCTGGGTTAAGCGTTCAACCGTCCTGGCCCTGATGGCCCTTGCGGCAATAGCGGGCAAGGAAATGACACTCACCATCCACGAGCGCACCTTTCAGGTAATGTTTTTCCATGGTGACGGCAAACCACTTGAGGCAACACCGCTGTACAAAAAAAGCCCGCCTGATGACGAAGATTATTACTTTTTAACCATCAGGTTAATGGAGGTTTAAAAAACATAAAAATGCCAATCAATGAACTCAATATAAAACTCATGGCCCCTCAGAATCTCAGTGATCAGGATGACGGCGGCGGCCGGATGACAGGTATCGAGATTGTGGATGGCAATGTCAATGATCTTTTTGACGATATTTCACGCCTGGATCGCGTTTATGGCCGGGTCAGTCTGCGGGAGGGATTTGTCTTTGTGGATACCGCTGATCAGGAGATGTATTCCGGTGCCCATCTCATCCTCACTAATCCGGCAAAAGACCCGCTGGTAAACGTCTGCCTCTTCAGCACGGTCAATGATTTCGATTTTCGCACGGCGGCCCAGGACAGGATCGAGGCCTATGTAACCCAGGGGCCACGATATTTTGGCTGGCTGTGGGGCAATCAGCTGGAAGGCTCTCGGGCTCTTTTGTTGTTTCAGTCCGTTGACACTTCGAATCCCGAGGTGGGAGATGTTCTGTACCTTGTAGAAAATGAAGGGCTGGCGGAAGAATATTTTCAGTATGTACGGATAACCGAGGTAACTACAGAGACAATCCAGGCCACAGTTAACGGCAAGGTTATTACTCGTAAGGTCGTCAATGTCAGTATCGGCGACCCTTTGCGCCACACATTCCATGGCGGTGAGCTGTCGGGTGATGACGCATCAGTGTTTGAAGCAACGACCTACACCACCACCATTGCCGATGCTGCCAAATATTATGGTGCCATGGAGTTGACAGCCCCGCTGACAACGGGCGATATCACGGTAAATGTCGATTCCATCTTCACCCACCTGGTACCGTCTGCCCAAAGTGAGGCCCCGTTATTAGATCTAAACCCAGGAGATGCCGGGCCGGTCACCGAATCAGGAGCATCCCGAACCATAACCGCCCCCTCATTTGCCTGCGCTGACGGAGCGCAATTCTTTTTCGGACGGGGGATGAAACCCGGCACTGTGACCGTCTCGGGCGGCAGGACTTATACAGACGACAGTACAGGTCTGCTGATGGAAGGCCAGACAGTTTCCGGCACGGTTGATTATGGCCTGGGAACAATCACCTTTGAGGGCGCTACCAGCTGGACAGCTGCCTGCGCAGTCACTGCCGTGGTTGCCACGGCTGTATCACGGATTAACAACACTATGATGCAGACAGTGGATATCAACAACCGGGGTTACAACTATATTAAAATACTCAATCCAGCACCTATGCCGGGCACCCTCATTGTGGATTACATGAGCCAGGGCAAATGGTACCGACTGCGTGATAACGGTAATGGTGAGCTGGTGCCGGATCTTACGGGTACCGGCACCGGTACCATCAACTATATTACCGGCTCATGTCTGCTTACCTGCGCGGCTCTACCCGATGTGGATAGTGCGGTGCTTTACGGCTGGGGTAATCCGGTTGAAATTTCGGAAGGTGTGGGCACGGTGAGTATTGACGTGGCTTCGGTTGACCATACCATTGCCGAGGCTCCGGTTGCCCCTAACAGCCTCAGCATCAGTTGGCCATCCGGGGCCGGTAGCGCAACCATTACAGATGATGGTAGCGGGAATTTGACGGGAGATGGTACGGGATCAGTCAATTACGCAACCGGCCGCTGTTTGTTCACACCCACGCTTTTACCTGCCATGGGTGCGTCCTACACCTTTGATTATGACAAATGGGGCCATGTCTCGGAAAACGCGGCTGTCTCAGTTGCAGCCGGGATGGCAACTATCCAGTTGTCCCAGGTGCCGGTTAAGGCTGGCAGCGTCAATCTTTTGTTGGAGGCGATCATTGGCGGAGTCCCTCATCTGTACAGTGTGACCGATAACGGGGCTGGCGCTGTAGCTGCCGCTGGCTGGCAGAACAATGTACCGGTCAGCTGGCCGGAATGGGACGGTAAAACCGATGTCAGCGGATTGTCCGGTACCATCGATGCTGTTCTGGGGATCATTACTATAGATGTTTCCTCGCTCACCATTGATGAGATAACATTTGTGCCGGTAACTACTCTTGTGGAGGTGTCCTGATGGGTTCATATCGTTCTATGGGTGGCCCGCCCGTACCTTTTTCAGTTCCGGAGCAGATTACAATAACATCCTTTCCGACAAGTACCATGGATCCGGCGATATCCGCCTCTGACCCTCCCCCGGCTGACCCTCCTCCGGGTGAGCCTGATACCAGCGTAATTATCGGTAACACAGCCTTTGCAAAATACAGCCTGGCTGCAGCCGCGCAGGAAACTGTTCAGGAAACCCTGGAAACCGCTGCGTTTATAATGAATCTTGCCCCTGATCTGGCTGGCCGAACTATTGTCCCCGGCTCTGTAGAGTTTTCCTGGGGAGGAAACCGCTATATTGACCGGCTGGGAATACTGTATAAAAATCCTGATCCGACAACCGGCCAGGGTGTGGAGGCGGGACAAATTAATTATGATTCAGGAATTGTTACCCTGACCTCATATGATTCCGGAGACAATGAAATTGTTGTCCACTCATTGTTGATGCGCCTGGGTAGACAGTTTCTCACCAATGCCATGTTTCGGACCCCTGGCGCACCGTTGCGGCCGGGCTCTTTTTCCATCCTTGGTGTTGCAAGTGACGGCACCCAGCTCTCGGCAACCGCAAATTTTGACGGCTCAATCTCCGGCAATGGGGTGGATGGTTATATTGACGTGGAAACAGGCATTGTCTGTCTGCTCTTTGGTGAAATACTAACCGCAGCCGGAAACGAAGATGAATCCTGGTATGACCCAGGTCTGCTGATTGGTGACGGTACTATCTGGCGTCCCTATTACGCTGTGGCAGACTCCCTCTATTACAGCTGTGTGGTCTATTCCTATATCCCGTTGGATGCTGATCTGATCGGGCTTGATCCCGTGCGCCTGCCGACCGATGGCCGGGTGCCCATAGTCAAAACCGGCGATGTGGTTGTTATCCACAATACTCAAACAGAGCAATTGCCTGCTGGATTGAGCGCCGGGCAGGAACTCACCTTGAACCGGCTAAAAATCTCAGCGGTGCGGCTCTATGACGCGGATGGTCTCTATGTGCCCACCATCCACTACTCTTTCGATATCGAAACCCAGATCCTCACCATGGCGGATCCCTTGGATCTCTCCGGTTTTGTCGAGCCTCTTATTGCCAATCACCGCATTGAGGACATGGCCCTGGTGAGTGATGTGCAGATCAACGGCCAGCTGACAGTTGCCGCGGGACTGAGCCACGATTATCCGGTGCAGGATACCTGGGTGTCATCAGCCCTGTTGTTTGGTGATCTCCAGGCACGATTATACAACATGTTTGACCAGAAAACCTGGACAGGGGAATGGGCGGACAGCCTGGTTGGCGATGCCTGTGTGGCAAATTTCAACGATGTGGCTTTTCCACCCGTTGTCACCAATAACGGCAGTATCAAGGAACGCTGGGCACTGGTATTTGATTCAAGCGATCATTTTCAGGTAATCGGCGAAAAGGTTGGCGTGGTCTATGACGGCTATATCACCAATACCATAGCACCGATTAACCCGGCATCTGGCCAGCCCTACTTCACTCTGCCTCTTGGCGGCTGGGGCAGCGGCTGGGCAGCAGGCAATGTTTTACGCTTTAACACCGAGGCGGGCAATAATGCTGTCTGGTTTGCCCGTACAACACTATCCGGGCCGGTAACCGAACCGGACGATCAATTTAGCATACAGATACGAGGAGATGCAGAATAATGGGCGCACCAACAGTATACAGATGGGATGATACAGATGCTCCGGTGCTTAATGGTCTTGCTGGATCGGGCTGGAATATGGTCAAGAAATGTCTGGTTGAGGGCTATGGTTCCAAAGCCGCTGCCGGCTGGACTATACTTTTTGAGGATGTTGCTCAGCAGATCGGGGTCATTCAGGGCAACGTAGTGACCGGAACCGGGGCGATTTTCCAGGTCATTGATGATGGAGTGCATGTTGACAACTATGGTGGTCGCTCTCTAAAGGTATCCGGCTTTGAATCCATGAGCGACCCGATTACAGGGGCTGGCCAGTGGGGCGGAGGCCTCGGCCCTGGAATGCGAAAGTCCTCTGTGTTAACCGCGGACTCCAGACCCTGGATTATTATTGCCGATGATCGGGCTGTTTACTATTTTGTCGCCCCTACTACAACTACCGGGGTTATCGCTGCCGGTGATACTTATATCTGTCCGTATTTTTTTGGAGACGGTGTGCCTTTTTTGGCGACGGACAGTTATTTTGCCCTGATTTTTTGCGGACTCGATAGTAGTGACAGTTACTTTGGCTGGCTCGACTTGTTTTCTGTCGCAACTAGAAATCATCAATACATGTGGCGGGATATGGACATTGGCAACCACGACGGTACGTGTACTCTGATTACCAATGGCCCTATGTATAACGGTGAAATGGGCAAGATTGCCAACGCATTGCCATATCCATGGTACGGCCAGACCGTTACGGCAAAGCCATTTGTTAATAACGGTACGATATACTCGATGCGGGGGGAGCTTCCCGGCCTGCGAGCACCGTGTCACCCTGCTCCGTTTGATAATTTTCAAGTGGTGCCGGTTGATGGTGCGGATCACCTGGCCATGCGCTTTAGATGTTATTCCAACAGAACCGGCCAGATGCTAATTGATCTGTCAGAGGGTTTTCGGCCATGAGTACCATAGAATTTAATGGCCCGGATGTGTCCGGCACTCCTGAGTCCAGGGGATTATTTGCCGGTACGGTGAAGGTGAATGGCAGTCCCGCGGCAAAACGTGTTCTGCTTCTGGACAGAAGAACCTTTATTCCGGTTGTTTCCACACATGCTTTGGCAGATGGCACATGGCAGATAAAGGGCCTGCCCCTTGATGATGCTGCCGGTTTTCTCTGTGTTGTTGTTGACGATACCGGCGAATTCAATGCCGAGGTCGCTGACCATTTGACTATGTTTAATGATGGTGCGTAGATGCCCTATGATGTTCCTGCCGGTAATTCCATACATGCAGATCTTGGCGGTGATTATGGCGCCATTTGCGGGGCTTGCCTGGATTTCAGGCTGGGTGATGAACCCCAGGTCTGTGAGATCTGGCGGCCTGCTCTTGCCAATGCTGTTGATCTGGATCTGCTGGACGGCTATGTGGTGGCTGCCGGAAACGAGCTGGATTTTTCCTTTCAGCCCCTTTGTTATCCTGAATATGGGCCTGGTATTATCCTGCCCTGCGGAGAAGATGGCGAAATTGCTCTATACACCGCTCCTGCCGGAAATACAGTGGTCATTGATATCTATGGTGACTACCTGGCGCCTGCGGGTAATGAAATTTATCTGGAATTGGTGGACTGTGCCCTTGATCAGCCGCCAAAACCACCGCCACCCTGGTATCATATCCCGTCCGGGATTTCCAGCGGCATATCCCTGGGTTTTCAGGCTGGCACTCCCGCGGAGCGGGCAGTGGAGTCGCCCTGGGGTGGAGCGCGGCAGGTTGAACCATCTGTTAATACAAGATTTAGCAGTGGTCGGAAAATTGAACGATTGCTCGATGCGGCCTGGCAAGGGCTGGGTCAGCTCTACCGCAGTAACCGTCTGGCCTGGGATCGTCTGCTGGTCTATGACCCTCGGGTGCAGGCGGTTTGGTCTAATCTGCGCGAGTTTGACCGGAATCGTAACTGTCCCTATGGCGCTGGCGTCAGTAGGGATGAATCAACCGATCTGCTCTGGCTCAGCCCTCCTGAAAAAGATCAACTGCGGGTTATTGGCTATGGGGAGTTGCCTGAGCAGGATCGTGTCGACTTTGATATCCCCTGGGGCAATCCTCCTCCAAGGGACAGATTGCACAATACATGCTGGGGCCCGAAATATTACGAGGAGATCTGCAGCCGTGATTATCTGCCTATGCCAGGCAATGCGATCGATTTGGATATCGGTAAACCGATTGAAGAGGTGGGGGATAAAGATCATGTCGATGTCTGGTTTGAGGTACTCAGCTATGACGAACGATGTAAGCACCGTGAGCCGTCGGGCTGGCGTGATGCCTATACCTATGTGCCGCCTCCCCTTATTCCATGGGGTGTTGTTAAGAGGTGTTATGTGATGAATAACCTGGCAACACTAACACGGGTCTCCGACTCTGCCCCAATCCAGGCAAAAAGTTTAAGTCTTTCCTGTGACATGGATTCCTGGGGCTGGCAGTTAAACGCCGGTCTTGATGTCGGGCAGGATATAGCCCTGGTGGATCCGTCGGTTGCCGGGCCTGTTGAGGTGGAGGCAGTGATTAACGGCCATACCTGGCGAGCTCAGGTTGACGGCTGGAATAATAATCGGGTTTTTTCAGGCAGCGGTCGGCGGGCGGTAGGGAGGTCGCTTTCTGCCGAGCTTGCAGCTCCAGGGGCCACCCCGCTGACCTATGTGGAGGCAAGTCAGCGTACAGCCCGGCAGCTGGCTGAAGACGTGCTTTTAAACAGCGGCTGGACTCTGGATTGGCAGTTAGTTGACTGGCTGGTTCCCGGTGGAATTTTGAGTGTGGAAAATCAGACACCCATGCAGGTTCTCAAGCGGATTGCCGAATCCAGTGGCGGATTTGTTTACACGCACATGGAAACAGCAACAATCCATATTCTGCCACGTTGGTCTGCTATGCCTTGGGAGTTTGCAACTGCCACTCCGGATATGATTATTCCAGAATCCATGATTGAATCCATCGGCAGTGATTGGCAGCCCCGACCCGCATATAACGCCGCTTTTGTTTCTGGGACGGTTGATGGTGGAAAATCGGCAAAAATTACCCGTAGTGGCACCGCGGGGGATAAAGCTGCCGGTATGGTGACCGAGCCCCTGTTGACGGCGATAGAGTCACTCACTGCCAAGGGTAAAGCGGTTTTGGCTGAAAGCGGTGATCGTTTTCTTGTCCGGCTGGTTATGCCTCTTTTTACCCCTCCGGAGACTCCAGGGGTATTACTGCCTGGTATGCTGATCGAGATCAGCGGTGATCAAAGCTGGAAAGGACTGGTCTTGAGTAATTCTGTGTCCGCTGTCTGGAATCGAGCCCTGGTGGTTCGACAAACCGTGGAGCTGGTGAAATATCATGGCACTTAACGTATTTTCCCGATTTCGGCGCCTGCTGCCGGACAGCCCTCTCATTATTGTTACCGTTGACGCTGTTAACAGCGACGGCACTTCCACCGTCAGCACCGCCGGAGGTGGAGCCATGAGGGTTATGGGCACAGATGTCGCAGCGGGCAGTAAAGCATATGTCATCAGAGGCAGGATCCAGAGCGAGGCTCCGGATCTGCCGCATTTTGAGGTTAGCGTGTGATGTTAACTAAAAATAATTCAACAATGAATGAGGTGAAACAATGAGCCAATTTTGGAAAATCAAATGGGTAATACTGGTAATCGTAATGTTGGTAGTTGCTGGATGTGGCTATAAAAATTTTGAGGGCTCGGCAGAATATAAAGATGATAAAGGAGTAAAATACAAAGCAAGCTTCCGGGAAATTGAAATAAAAGGTGGTAAAAATTTTGACGCTGTAACAGATGCTGTTATAGCATCAACGACTATTGGCTCCGGAAATACAGGCTCGTTGACAGATATTCTCGAAGATGGTGTTCCGGTTCCGGTACCAGATCCGCAACTACCTGGTGAAGATACACCTGTTGTTGATGATCCTGATCCGGAGCCAGTTCCAGACCAGTCTGTCGTGACAAAAATTGATGGAATATTTTGTGACTATTCTGACGAGCACAATCGTTTTATCTGCCGGTTTGAAAAACGATCCGGCCCGGGAAAACTTTATTGTGATGGTAAGTTGATAATGATGATGGATGATATGTCCAGAAGAATCAACGGGCCAAACGGGGCATTATGGAAAACTCCGGCGGAATGGAACCCCCGGCCTGGACAATGGTCAGATTCCAGCGTGTCACTGGCTGAGTATCATAAACGATATTCCAAATGTTGGATTGAATTTTAATGTAGGGGCAGGCCCCTGTGCCTGGCCTGTAAAAGTAACAGACCGAAAAAATGATCTACAGAAAAGAAGGCAATTTTTATTATCTCAACTATCCGATCAATTTTCGATCAGAGAGATACGGTGAAGATGTATCCCTCCCCGTCGACTACAAATCTGATGGAGCCACCAGAGCCCTAGATATTTTCTCCATTGGCTGGTTTGTACACGATAAACTTTGCGATACCGGCAAATGGGATAGCGGTAAACGGCTCACTAACTGGCAGGCCTCCAGAGTATTATCCGATATCCTCTGGCAGGAAAAAAGATATTTTAGAGCAGGATATTGGTTGCTTGCCACATTCCTCTTTGGCGGCGGCAAGGCCCGTGAAAACGGCCTCTTTAAACTCAAAAAACAAGGAAGCAGCCAATGACTCCTGATCAAATTTCCCGGTTACTGGACGCACTGGAAAGAATAGCATCAAAAAGCCATGCATACACAATCACCGGAGCGGCTGACTGGCCAATACTGGTTGTCATCGGTTTTTATAATGATGGCAATTTTAGGGTTCATGTGGCGGGATTTGCGCTCAAGCATGAAAGACAACAAAAACGATTTTGAAAAAGACGTCGACAAACTCTGGAACGGTATGCGTGATTGCCAGAATGACTGCTGCCCACCCAGCACGGCAGCGCAAAAGAATAATAATTAAGGAGACGAATCATGACAATAACAGCAGATTTTACCGATCAGGCGACAGCAGACATCTCAGACGCCATCCTCGTAACCAGCCAGGCAATGATAGGAGCAAAAATTGAGGGTGATGAATACCTGACAGTCCACCGAGAAATTCTCGGAGGAACATACGAACCCCTGAGAGTCAATGGCCGAACTGTGCAGCTCTCAAAATACAACAATGAAATCTGTCTTCAGGGTCCAAAAAACTACAAATTGGAACTCCAGGAAGATCCGGCCAGCCCGATATCAGCCTGGCACGAGGAATAAGTCATGCTGCTAAGATCAGTTGTTTCATCACCCGCGTTTCCTCCGGTGGGTTGTCGGATTAAAAATTCCGGCATAACCTATCCACCAATAAGATTAGACCTGTCAGCCTGGTATCCAGACCTATTAACAGCTGACGCGCTTTCCCGCCTCGATCGTATGGGTGATACTGAAGCTACTGTCCAGCCTGGGCGGGGGTATAAGGCTGGAGATAACAATGATATAGTGGACTGTGGGGCGAATCCGTGGACGACTTTTGAAGATGGACTTACCGTCATCTTCAGTTGTGAAGTTGTAGCTGCTACACAAATACCCATATCGATGGGGTCCCTTAACTCTAATGGATTTTATCTACTGCGCCTAAGCACCAGTTATCAATTACGTATTTGCGAGTCCGGCAGTACGACAACCGTCAGTATACCAGACACAGAAAGCTCTGTGTCTGTCGGTGATATAGTTGATATATCTATTGATATGTCACATACCTCCGGAAATTCGTATGACTATTCATTTATTGTCAATGGATACGAGATGTCCAGTTCCGCTGACATGGACTACAATAGTTCGGAAAAACTTGGATTATTAAATTATTCTAGCGCTCCCTTAAATACACACACCGGCGGCTTCTTTAACGTAGAGTGCTACCAAGGCTCCACGTTGATAAGGCACTTCCCGTGCGCCGAAAGTGCTGGAACAGACTGCCTTGATATCTCTGGGAACGAGGCCAATGGAATCATAACAGCGGCAAATATCAATACATTCCACACGACTTTTACAGATGGAAACGGATATGACCTGAACCTCTTAGGTTATACAGATAATGCCGGAGTCCTTGTGCCCGCTGTATCAGCTAGTCTCGATGCTCAAGGGAATGCCTTACAGTATCCTGGACGTATTAAATATAATTTACAAATGGTCGATGGCCCTTGCGGAAATCTTAATGGCACCACTGACTATGTAGATACCGGTATCTCCAATGTAGGCCATACCGATTTTAGTCTAAAGGCAAAAATAAATATTGGCGCTATCAATTGTTACCCAATAGGGTCAACATCTGGTAGCGAGGAAGGTGTAGCACTCCTGGCTATTCATTCCAACAGCCTTTGCAGAGCATATTTATACACTTCAGTTGGGTGGCAATTCGTAGACGGCACGACAAGTTTATCAGTAGGTGAAACATACGATCTTGAAGTAAAACTTTCCGGTACTACTCTTTCCGTTTTGGTAGATGGAGTTCAGGAAAATTCTATAACAATTTCAGGGACACTTGGCGTAAGTGGTGGATTTGTTAGATTAGGTAATTTCTCAACAAATTTTTACTCTGGAAAATTATTTGATGTGTGGATAAATGATAAACACATTCCCATGATCGGCCCCAATCAGTCCAGGTCAGTTCTCCCCACATTAACATATGCAATCGACGGTACAGAATGTGTCATCCATGCGGCAAACATAAATACCTTTTGGGGTTACCAATCTACCTATTTTTATGAAGCAGATTCAGGATATTGGGAGGATGCCAGCGGGCGATACCCATTCGCAAAGTCAGGGGCTACAGCATATGTTGGTGGGCAATGGAACGGTGCTTCTAATAAATATCGAAAGCCATTAGCTCCCGAGGTGATAATTCAAGATGCCTTAGAAGGGCCTTGGTGGATCATATCTGGTGTACAACAAGATAAGTTGCAGTCGGAGATAGAAGCTTATCTCTCCGGTAAAGCCGCTTCATTTATGAATGCAGCAAAAGGGAAGGGCGCGGCTGATTACGACAGTATTCAAACAGGTGATGATTTTACCACAATTCAAGCATTTTTCGCCTAGGGGATAAGATGAGATGAGATTAAAAATAAAAGAAAGCCATTTACAAATAAAAGCAATTGAAGGTCTCGTGGTTAGGCTATTGAGTGGTGATTTTGATAAGAAGCTAACTGTTGCTGAAAAAAATAAAAGGGTAGCCAGCCAACTTACAAAAAGTGGTCGAATGACCGCAAGGGAAGAATTGTCTTTTTCCGCTGAAGACTATAAAATCTGCAAGATTAATAATGTACCGATTGAATATGGCACCTTTTTTACTGAACAACCCGTTTCATAAAGCCGCTTCATTTATGAATGCTTTTTTTTTTTTTTCAGCTGAAATAGTATGGAAGGGGGCATACAACGCAGAAAATATGCTGAGTATGCCCCCTTCCATACTATTTCAGCTGATAAAAAAACCGTTCTTATCCGATGTGTTCATGTCCCTTATGGCAGTCCATCAGGTTATGGATTGCCTGATTCAGAGCGGGAACTTTGGGAAGATGCTTTTGGGAATCTGCTTACCAAGGTACAGGGTGTTGCCCTTTTACAAAGTGACAAATACAAATCTGTGGATTTATGACATGCCGGAAAATATTAAAGCAATTTACGACTCATGGAATCTCAAAGGTTTTGGAATTGGTTCCGCGGTGGGATTTATTTTTGAAGTTTTCTTTTTAAGAAACAGTCCTGGTAAATTTAGTTGGTTTGTGGCCTTTCTTTCAATCATAGCAATGGGGTTAATGGGGTGGCTTAGTTACGGGATAGCCATAAATGCTTTCCCTGGCTCTGCATGGAAATCAGTTTTTTGGGCCTCCGGGATTACCGCCCACACATGGTGGATTATGCGTATGATTACTTCTGGTCAAATGTTCAAACTCGCTACGATGATATTGCTACCCGAAAATCTACGTAAAGTTTTAAATATTAAAAAATAATATGTCTTGGTTTAGAAAGAGAAAGCCGGTCCTGATAAGTAAAGCAGAGCTCATAAATATTATACGTAGTCAATGTAAATGCCACGATGCTTTAAAGATCCGTCCACTTGCAAATATATTCCCTGCCGTCCCTTCATTGCGAAATTAAAAACCGGTCTGGGTAGGAAACTGGAAGAAGGATTATAACCATTGCGTGATCATGGCTGCAAGGATGTATGGAAAATACGCTCATTACGCTTTTGGCATGGTTGAAGTTTTATAAGGGTTTTCAAGAACCTAACAGTTGGCACTGCTTAAATATTATGATTACAGAAGATAAACAAGTAACGTTTTATGATCGTCAAGAGGATTTATTTCACGATCCGCTATCTACTGGGTACAGAATAAACCGAATTTGGATTTAAAAGGAGAAATTATGAAACACCTAAACTTGATTTTAATTGTACCACTTTTTTCCTGGCTACCTGCGCCTCAATGACCAGAG
>SWBY01004321.1_pt1 | contig 13006 bp, 13 predicted proteins | sample 4693071 | NCBI WGS metagenome assembly SWBY01 (sample SAMN10267273, study PRJNA491770) | bioreactor metagenome | isolation source: DHS bioreactor inoculated with marine methane seep sediment | place: Japan: Omine Ridge, Nankai Trough | collected 2006-05-06 | reverse complement strand
ATAAAGAGAGAACGATAAATATCACTCGCCAGGCCAAAACGGGTATTCCGGAATTTAATCCCAGAACACTGGCGACACCCAGCCATTTCCGTCCGGGTACATTTCGGGACCACGTCACCGATACCAGCGATTCTGTCAGATTGCTCCGGCAAAATCGGCATTTTTTCGCCTCAAACTTAATCTCTTCGTAACAGTAAGGACATGTTTTTGTTTTTGTATCTTTCATAATCACTCCTTTTACCTTGAAAATGTTCTCATCAATGACTACGCCGGGCCCTCTGATAGCGTTCAGCGAAAAATGAAATTGGCCTCGCTCAGACCCCGGGGAAGAGCCATGAAATGCAAGCTCAAAAATAAACTTGATAAAAATAGTCAAATATAGTTTAATCGAAGTGATAGACTCATTGAGGGGTTAAATTCACTTGATGAGCAAAGTAAGTGAATCGATATTAAGGAGATAATAAATGAGAACTCTTACACATGTGAGTTTGGCGTTACTGTTCGTTGTGAGCATAGTGAATATCAGTATGGCTGCGGATGGCGTCGAGGAATTAAAAGAACAAACCCTGTGTCCCGTAATGGGAGGCAAAATAACTAAGGATGTATATGTTGATCATGATGGGCAGCGGATCTTTTTCTGTTGCCAGGGCTGCGAATCGAAGTTCAAAGCAGATCCCGATACATATCTGAAAAAAATGGCAGCCAATGGTGAGATGCCGATGTCACTGAAAACCTGTTCCAAATGTGGTGAATACAAAGGTACGAAAAATTGCTGCAAGAGGGGCGCAAAGGTTTGTAACACGTGTGGCATGCATAAAGGATCTCCCGGATGCTGTGCAGACATGAAAACAAAGGCGACTGTTGGAAAAGGCCAGATGAAGTCCGGTAAAGCCTGTTGTGCAGGTGGTGGAACAAAAGCGTGTGCTGGTTCCAGGGAAGTGAAGAACTGTCAGTCATGCGGAAATGCACCTGGCTCAGCAGCATGTAAGACTGCCTGCATGAAACAGACATCGTAGCCGATTTCAGTTTCTTCAACACAAAACAATAACCGGAATTTCAGTTGAGTCTGAAATTCCGGTTTTGTTTATTGATCGGCCATTATCGTGATTGCATGCAATTCCTTTGCGCATAATCCTTTCACGAAATCTATTAGCTGGTGTATACTCATTCAATGGATGAGATCTCGAAAACCAACGGGATATTGAAAGACGACTCGCTCAAAAGAGGATTAATTGTGACACTCCTCTTTTCAGCGTTGGCGGTGTTGGCCACCTATCCATTAATAATTAATTTCTCTAAGATCCCCGGCTGGCCGGGGGATGTGTACCAGTTTATCTGGAATCAATGGTGGTTCCATAAAGCGGTTATACGGCTTGGAACAAATCCAATGCATTGTTCTGATATGTTCCATCCGTACGGAGTCAGCCTGGCAGTCCATACTTTTGCTCCATTGAGGGCTGCATTAGGAGCGATTTTGTTACCGTGGTTTGGATCTGTTTTTGCCTATAACATCCTTTTTTTACTAAGCTTCGTTCTGAGCGGTTGTGGCATGTACGCTCTTGCTCGTTTTCTGGGATTTTCATTTGGTGCATCGATACTGGCGGGTGTGTATTTTTCATTTATTCCGTTTCGGATGTTCAACTCACTGGGGCACATGAATCTGTTTACGGTTGAATGCCTTCCATGGACTTTATATTGGGCAATTCGAGCCGTACGGAATCATTCCTGGCGTGCCGGTCTGTTAACAGGCGTCATGTTTGCCTGCACGGGTTACTGCGGGCTGAATCTTTTACTTTACACCTGTCTGGTCGTGCTGATATTAGCGGGAACTGAATTCATAGGGAAAGATTGGCGATCCAAATTGACGCCTGTTCTGGCATGCGGCTTGATGTTCATTGTTCTTTTTGCGCCAATGTTATGGGAATTAATAGCGGTTTTTATCGAAGAAGGTGTGGAAGTATTGCATCTACACCCCATGATCGGTTCAGTTGATGTTATTTGTTACTTGTTACCAGCTCAGTTTCATCCCTTTTGGTACGGCGCAGGGGCAGAGTTCGTTTCGAATAAGATCGGTTGTATGCACTATGTACCCATCTCTTTGGGTTGGAGTGGACTCCTTCTGCTGATAATCGGCACGTATTTCGCTGTGCGACTTCCGGGTTACCGTCGAATATTGCTGCTGGGATTGATAAGCGGGATCCTTTGTCTGGGTCTGAGTCTGCGTGTGGCCGGTTCGACATGGCTTGAAGGCTCGGTTTTTCCATTCCAGTGGTGGTTGAACACACCGTTTCTGGGAGCAGCAAGGGAACCCGGTCGCTTCGCCATACCCATCTCTTTATGTGTGGCTTTGTTAGCAGCTCTGGCCACGGACAGATTACGTCGACGGATCTCCGGAATCTCTTACATCGCAGCAATCATTGTTATGCTGGAATTTCTGATGGTTCCCTTCCCGTTAATTGACATAACGCCACCGAAAGTGTTTGACGTTATGCTGAGAGATCCGGTACCAGGAGCGGTTTTACAGCTTCCCTGCGGCAATGTGGATACGCTTCAATTGCTGTATCAGACTTATCACGACCGGCCGATATTAAGTGGAAAGCTTTCACGCATGCCGGAAAGCTTGATACGTGCATACCGGGAGGATCCCATTCTCGGTTATCTCCAGGAATTACAGGATTCGCGTTTGGTGATTGATTTCATTCCCGCAATTGTTTTTCGGATTCTAGGATCACCTGATTCGGATGGACATGTCACCCTGCTTCAACTACCCCATGGTTTTGTTCTGGAAGGACATTTAGACAACAAAGTAATCAATCAGGACATGCTTCTTCACGGGAACCGGATTACTTTCGATGGATTGGTTGCATTGGATTCCAGTGAGATGACACTGACACCGTTGCCGGGAGCACAAATTCGCATTCAAAATTCCACCGGGGATCTCATTTGCTCCGCAGTAGAACCCGATGCGCCATGGGAGAGTCGAGCCAGTCTTTTCAGGCAGCCAAAGCGATCAACAGATAGACGTCCAAGCCGGCTTGAATGTCGCTCAACTATAAATAAACTTGAAATTCGCTATATCCTGTTGACCCCTGGATATCGAGGTTCTCAGGCCGAGCAATTCTTATTGGAATCATTGTCCCTGAGGCTTGTAGCTGAAGAAGATATGTTTCGCCTTTTCAGGGTCATGAACTTGTAAAGTCAGCTCGCATTTTTGCAATATGGTTATACTATAGAATATTCAGGACTTGAGAATTTGGTGGTGGCCAGAATCCGGGGATGTATGTCTGCAGGAGTGATATCAGGCAGGGGACAGGAAGTCCCACCACATTGTAATAGCATCCGGTAATTTCGTGAATCAAAGCGCCACCGGCTCCCTGGATACCATAGGCGCCCGCTTTATCCCGGCACTCTCCCGTGGCGATGTACCATTCAATTTCGTCCCGGGTCAGATCTCTGAACCTGACCAGAGTTGAAACCCTGGCGGTGACGGGAGTATTGATTTTTGGTGCTCTAAGGGCAATTCCGGTAATGACACAATGTTGACGATTTGCGAGTTGTTTAAGCATACGCCGGGCGTCGTCATCGGAAACCGGTTTTCCCAGGATCAGGTTATCAAGTGTTACAATGGTGTCCGCACCAAGAATGACACGTCCGTCGGAATACATCGGAACCACACTCATCACTTTGGATATCGCGCATCGAACAGCATGATCCCCGGGATCTTCATGTGGATCCGGATGAGGTTCCTCAACAGGTGCCGGACAACTCTCAAACGGCATTCCGAATTGGGTGAGTAATTGTGCTCGTCGGGGAGATCCGGAAGCAAGTATCAGTGGTTTCATGATGTTTCAGCTCAGGACAATATGAGATTGGTGACTGCATTCCATACACAATCCGTCAGAATCCAGACCGGTTACCTTACAGCTGTACCCGGTGCGCTGAATCAGAACAGCGCCGCATCCGGGGCAGTATGTATGATTGGCGTCTGCATCCCACACGTTACCCAGATACACATAATCCAGGTATTCCCGCGCAATTGTCAGAGCCGTTTTAAGTGTTTTCAAGGGTGTAGCCGGATTTTTCAAACGATAGGCCGGATGATAACGACTCAAGTGCAATACGGTATGAGTATTCAAGTTCCGGGCAACGAATTCACTCAGTTGGTGAAACTCGGCTTCGGTATCGTTCTCACCTGTGATCACAAGATTCGTGATTTCGACATGACAGTGATGGGCGGCCAGCGTTGCAGTATCCAGTACAGTCTGAAGATCGCCACGGCACAATCGTTTATAAAAATCGGGTAAAATCGATTTGATATCGATATTCATAGCATCAACAAAAGGCAGCAAATTTTCCAGGGGATCCTGCATGATCAGACCGTTAGTGACGAGGATAGTCCGAATCCCATGGTGTTGGAGCAATTTTGCGGTATCTATGATGTACTCATACCAAATAGTGGGTTCTGCATATGTGAAGGCAACAGCAGGTGTCCCATGTTTCAGCACCATCTCTAAAACCTGTTCCGGGAGCATGGTTTCCGTCGGAACGATTTCATGGGCAATTTGCCAGTTCTGGCAGAAAGCGCATGATAAATTACAGCCGTTATTTCCAAGAGACAGTACCGGTGATCCCGGAAGGAAATGGTATAATGGCTTTTTTTCTACGGGATCAATATTCACGCTGCATACACCGGCATAGTTGATGGCATGGAGTGTTCCGTCTGTGTTTTTCCGGGATCGGCATATTCCTGTATGACCGGATGTGATACGGCAAACATGAGGACAAAGCCTGCAAATGACCGTATTGTCAGGAAGTTTTTCCCAATACTCAGCAATCTTCATGATCAATAATTCCGGTTAAATAATAATGGTATTAACCGATGCAGATCATCCAGTTCAGGGGTTGGCGGGAAAGAGTCGAGGGTAGCGATGGCCTGGTCGGAGAGCGTGTGGGCCAACTCCCGGATCTCATCTACAACTCCTGTGGAAAACATCATGTTTCTAATTTCCAGGTACAGGCTGTCCGCGTGGGTGGCTTTTGAATCTGAAAGGGCAGCAATTATTTCAGCAGACTCATGATCAGGCAGCTTTTCCAGGAGCTTGAACACCGGCAGGGTGATCAGACCCTCTCGGGCATCCTGAAATGTCTTTTTGCCCAGTTTCGTTTCGTCAGCGGTCCAGTCGAGAAGATCATCAATGATCTGAAAAATAATCCCCAGGTTGCGGCCAAATTCCGTCATCCGCCGAATCTGATCTTCTGTACCCGAAGTAACGGCTCCAAGATAGCAAGACATAGAGATAAGATCAGCCGTTTTTCGTTCGATAATCCAATTATAATGATCCAGCCCACCATCAAATCGGAACCGATGCAAAGCCTGAGATATTTCACCTTTGGTCATGGAAAGAACTGTCTGATTGACAACTTTCTGAATATCCCGCCTGTCGGCATCAACAAGGGCAAGGGCTTTGGCATAGAGATAATCACCGGCCAGAACGGAAAGGTAATTCCCGAGGACGAGATTGGAAGAAGCGATTCCCCGGCGATAGGATGCATCGTCGAGAACATCGTCATGGAACAGGGATGCCGTATGGATCAATTCGGTTATGATGCCATAGCGAATGCGTTCCGCATCATCCCGGGCTCCGCAGGCACCGGATGACAGAAATACAAGCATGGGTCTTAATCGTTTTCCCCGTCCTTCAATAAACTGCCGCACAGCCTCGGCTATCTCCGCATTTTCCCGGCGAAGCACATCAATGAGCTGACCGTCGAATTGGTCCATGAGATGATGGATAGATCCAATGGATAAGACTGTAGAGTTACTTCCGATGGGCATCTTGGTAATCAGGCAATCCTATCTTGTCATGCTGATGGTCAACAACCCATCCCGCATCATTTGAGCTTTTCGCTGATCCAACCATGATGTTACGAGCTGGTTCTGTCGTGAACTCAATAGCTGTTTTCTCAGATCAGGAATTTTACTCTGGAAATCCAGTTCATCAAATTTATTTTGTGATTTTAATTTCAGAATGACCAGATTATCACGAAGGTTTTTCACGTCTGTGATATCACCCACGTTCATTTCAAAAAGTTCGTTTACCAGATCTTCATCAACACCAAGTCTGGGAATGGATTTCCCCCGGGGAAACTCACCGGTGGTCTCAGTTTTCAGTTCATATTGCGTGGCAATATCTTCCCAGTTTCCGTTGTTTCGAAGGTCGGCAAGGGTTGTTTCTGCACGGGTTCGAGCCAGTTCAATGGCCTTGGATTTTTGAACCGCACGATTCACGTTTTCCCGAACCTCTTCCAGAGCAGGAACATGGGCGTCCTGGGTGTCTTTATATGTGAAAAGAAAAACTCCCTTGAACGTTTCCACAGGAATACTGATCTCACCCGGTTCAAGATTCGTAAGAATAACCGCGAGATTTTTGGCAAACCCAAAATCCCGGGGTGGTTTTCCCGAGACAAAATATTCGGATGTGAGCAATTGTATGGAATGCTCAGAAGCAAGATCAGCGAGGACGGTGGCATCATCAATCTCATCGTAAAATTCCTGTGCCATGTCCATAGCGCGAACTTTCGTTTCTTCCCCAGTCAATTTGGTCTTAATGGCGTCTTTGACTTCTTCAAGGGCTTTGGTGGTTTCACGTTTATAATCCGTTTTTTTGATGACATGATAGCCGAACTGAGATTTCACGGGTTCACTGATATCACCGATCTCCAGATCCCAAACAGCTGTTTCAAACGGTTTCACCATTCGTCCTTTGCCAAAAAATCCGAGATCACCACCGCTGGAAGCCGATGTGTCTTCCGAAAGTTCTTTCGCCAGATCAGCGAAATTCTCACCGGCTTCGACCCGCTTGCGAACATCCTCGGATTTGGTCAGAGCAGCCGCCCACGCTTCTTCCGGGGCATCACTGGGAACTTTAAACAGAATATGACTGGCTTTTACCTGTTCCGCCTGTTTGTAATCCTCATAGTTGAGATCGAAATAGTCTTCGATATCTTCTTCGTAGATTTTGATCTCACTTTCCAGGGTTTTGGGATCAAACATCACATAGTCCACCCGGATCTGATCACCGATTTTAAACTCATCGGGGTTGGCACCGTAATATGCCTGGATTTCCTCGTCGGTATTTTCAATGTCATTCATGTCAGTGTTATACCTGAACATGAAATAATCACAGTCAATCTTAACGTTCTGCGCGATATAGGCTTCATTAAGCTCGTCAGTAGTTACCGGCGAGACGGCACCCAGCATGGTGCGTGTTTTCTGAAGGACAATATCGCGGCCCACGGACTGCTCATACTGGGCTGCATCCATATTCAGGCTGACCAGAGCACGATTGTAGATGGCATTGGAGAAGGCACCGTCTTTCTGGAAGTAGGGTACGGATAGAACGGAATTGCGGATTTCATCAACGGAAGCGGAAATTCCAAAATCCTGAGCAGCAGTCATCAGAAGCGCATCGTTGATGAGCTGATCCACGGCCATCTGTTCAAAATCAAGATTTTTGGCGAATCTATCAAAGTTATCCTGATAGACATTCCGGTAATAGCGACTAAGTCGCTGTCGCATTTCCATAACAGACTGATGACTGATAGATGTTTCCCCCACCGTAGCGGCGACATTGGGATTCGCATCGGGTGATCCCATAAAACTCCAGCCGTAAAAAGCGATAAATGAAATAATTACGGGCCAGAGAAAAATATGACTCCAGACCTTGAGTTTACTTCGAAATGTATTCAGCATGAGAATCTCCTTCGATATTTGATCGACAGATGATGACGCACCTGCAGCCAAGTCGACGTATGCTAAAAGATTGGCCGGGAATTTGCAACTGGAAAACGCATGAGCGAGTATATTACTTTTAGGTCGAACATTGCTTCGCCGAAATGATGAGGAAAAAGCCGATGGAGTTCTTGGGACTGATTTCAGATACACATATTAATTCACCGGATCAGAAACTGCACCCGCGTGTTGGATCACTTTTCCGGGGAGCCCAATTTATACTTCATGCCGGGGATATTACCCATGCCTGTGTACTGGATGAACTGGAGACAATTGCACCGGTAATCGCAGTAAGAGGCAACATGGATTTCAATCCGGGAACCAGTTCACTCCCCATAAAAAAACTTTTGAGTTTCCACGGCGTCTCTGTCGGTCTTATCCACGGTGGAGGAAGCCCTGTGGGACTTCGTCATCGTATTTACCGGGAATTCAAGGCAGACGATCCGGATATCATTGTGTACGGACATACTCATGAGGCACTCATCATTGAGGAGAACGGCTGCTTATGGGTAAATCCCGGCAGTGTAACGGCACCCCGCAGGCCGGATTATCCCACGGTGGGCGTGATCCGGTTTGATGCGGACGGATACAAGACAGAAATTCTTAAATTATGAGTTCAATAATTCAAAAATACGTACGAGGCAGTTCGGCAGTTTTTCCGGAGGCAGATCCAACCCCGGAATGAGAAGCATCATGAGCATCCATGCCAGACCAAATAGTACGACAGGCAGAACCAGCGTGACCAGAGAACGAATCCAGGAAAATCGGTAAAGGGCTTTTACGGCTGAAACAATAAGAAGCATAGACCAGAAGACGAGAACCCAGGATACTCCGGTATGTACCACAGGTAAATTCAAGATGACCAGGAAGAGGAAAGCTGAGATGCCGATAAGCCAGAAAGGTATCAAGGCCACTGCAATGAGCAGAAGTAATGTGAATCCCCGACCCGCTCCACCCAGGATATCCGCTGTCATATGCCAGAGCGCAGACAGCAGGAAAAGCAGGCAGAAAAATATAATGAGTTTTAATGGCAGTGATGCAAAAAATGCAACGGGATTCGCTGAAAAAATATCGGCATGGGCCGCCCATTGACTGGCAAAACCTGAAATCAGTGTCAGGAGAAGTGAAAGAAGTGCCAGCCCCATGGGTTGACGGAGGAGGAGACGACGGAATGTCGATTCAGGTTTGAGAAGTATCCCTGTCAAACTCTGGGTGATTTGATTCATGGCAGTATCTCCTGATCGAGTATATTGTTTCTAAAATAAATCAAGGTTCTCATATTACTATCGGATCTTATTCGAAATAGGTTTCGGTCGGTCATCAAGAAAATTCTTCAGGATGATACGGCAATCCGTTAAAAATGTCTGTACATTTGATCGCTTGTAATCGGGAAATGTCCAAGGCAGAATTTCCCATCCGCCGGCATGATAAATGAGAGTCACCTCAGCAAAAATGCCATCACCGAGATAAATTCGGTGTGAAAAATTTTTCCCGGTTCCCAAAACCATTTTGGACAGAGTGACAAATCCGGGATCTACATTCAGAGATCGATGAACGCTGTTTTTCCGGATGGTAGAAAATTTCCATTCAATTTCCCGGGTCATGAGTTTTCTGTGTTTGAGATCACTTTCCGAGAATGGAGGGACGAATGCGAGAAATCCCTTCACGAGATCAGGACCCATTTCCGGCGTATAATATGAGGTATGTTTAAAAGGCAGTGGTCCCAGCGTATGTACTGCGGGACCGAAGTATGACTGGAGACATTCAGTACCGGACTGATACACGGCGGTATTCGTTGCCAGTAACGCGGTGAAAAATATGGAAGGGTGAGGTGGTGAAAGGGGTTTCAAATCATTCTGCGAATGCCGTCGGCTTTATGTGCCTGACGTCGATTCATCTCCTCCTCAAAATATTTTTCATAAAGAACTTCCCATTCCTTACTGCCTTCCGGCGGCGCTTTTGTAAGCGAGTTCAACATTCGGCGGACCGTCCGATCGATATCATTTTCCAGTTTGAGTTCATCAGTAATAATGATTTTGATTCGCAGACGTATGTCGTTCATGCTGTGCATGCAATCAAATTTCGGATGATCACTGATTTCATCTGCGATGCGATGGGCAATTTGATTGATTTTTGGAATGGACAATCTCATGGACGATCTCCTAAAGAATAAGATTCCGTTCTTTGGCAAGTTGTTTTTTTACCATTTTAAACATTTCGTGGTACTGGATTCTATCCTGGTCCATCTTATCACTGTACTGCTCTAATATTTCCCTGACTTCAACATCCAGTTGTTCCTCAAGCTCAAGATCATCAAGGATCATATTGAAAACAGCACTATATGCCGCCGATTTATCTGAAACCTCGATAAATCCCTCCTCTTCAAGAATGTTAACAATTTCCCGGGCAATATGGTCGATTCTCGGTTCTCGAAGTTTCATTGAGCCTCCTCCAGAATTGATTTCACCGAGCCGTTGGCATCGGGTCGCTAATTAAAATAGGGTTCTGATGCGCAGTCGTCAAGAAATAATATAGTAAATCTGTGTCACAGAGATCTTGACAGATGCGTTCAAACCTTTTACATTCCATCGACTGAAGGTGTAACCTTATTTAAGAGGAGATAAAATATGGCCAGAGTTTGGGATGAAACAGACAATCAATTTCTTCGTGAAAATTACATGATCCTATCCAATCAGGATCTCGCTGATAAATTTGGCGTCTCGAAGAAATCCATACAGGGTAAACTTCGACGTCTCGGGTTGCACCGCTCCGAAGGTGAAGAACCGGAAGTTATTCAGAATGCCGTTATTGAGGCTGCTGAAACACCGGAAGAGAGACCCCTGTTCCGGCGAAGGAAACTCAATGTGATTATCCCCGAGGCTGTTAAAGAGCCGGTCAAACGGGCTGACTATGTGCCCCGCCCTCAGACAGAACGGCGTAAACGGGCAATCCGTGAATTTGATAACGTCATGAAAATCGTGGAATCCGGCGATCTGAAAGAAGCCATGGATGAATTTGATTTTATAATCACTACATTTCCTCAGGAATACGATATTGTTGAGAAAGCCCGGATGTACAAACGCATGTTATCCCGGAAAGCGATTCCTGTACCGGAATCCGCAGAGGAATTTTATATTCGGGGAAGTTGGCATTTACGAAATACCCAGCTGGAAGAAGCTTTGGAATGTTTCAAGAGTTCCCTTGATTTGGATCCGGAGTATTTTGATGCCAGCTACAATATTGCCTGCATAACCTGCCGTCTTGGAAACCACGATGCTGCCATGGATATGCTGGACAAAATTTTGGATGAGCATGAACACATGGTACATACGGCCCTTTATGATGAAGATTTTGAGGGGATCTGGGAAACGGAACGATTTGAGACCATGATTCGTACTCGACTGGGTGAAGAAGAAGCTTAACCTGCATTTTTAGTGAGAGCAGGTTAACCCTTTCGCATTAGTTTTCTATAAATTCCGAATGAAGAGCCCTGACAGCCGTATCACAGAACTGGCCCGGGATAAGACCTGAAATGGTTGCGTGTGAGTCAACGGCTTGCAGAATGGGGATTTTCGCCTCGTAGAGACACCTTGAAAATCGCGACATCACACCGCGCATACCATGCATTCCCGCACCAACGATGGATACCTTGACACAGTTATGTCTGATTTTGATACTAAAGTTCTGATTATCCAAAAGCCTGGATGCTGTGGCTGTCAGATCAACCGGTACGGTAAACCGTACGATTTCCTCTGTTATGGTAAACATGTCCATGCTGATACCGGCATCAGCAATTACTTCGAAGGCCCGGACATACGCCAGATGCTGGTCTTCGCGGGGTAACTTAACGGTGATCTGATCCACAGGATTCCCCGAAGCGATACCAGTGATCATGGCAGATGCTTCCAGGGATGTTTCGGGAAGCATTCGGGTACTGTTCGCAGGATCATTCACGGTGCCGACGGTCACATTGAGATTATGCCGGATGGCCAGTTCCGCCGCCCGGGGATGAAGGATCTGGGTCCCAAGCCATGCCATCTGACGGATATCCTCTGCATGAATTGTTTTCAGCAATTTTGCGGACTCAACGATACGGGGATCTGCGGAAAATACGCCGCTCTGATCTGTGTAGATTTCTACTTTTTCTGCATGTAATGCTGCGCCGATAGCCAGAGCAGAAGTGTCGGATCCGCCCCTTCCCAGAGTTGTGATGTGACCGGTTTGAGAAATACCTTGAAATCCCGCAACAACAACTGTCCTGTAAAATCTGAGATCGTTCAGTAGGGGAGAAGGATCAATACCCAGAATTTTTGCCCGGGTGTGTTCCCCGTCAGTCACTATACCAGCCTCGAATCCTGTTCGAGCGATTGCCGGAATACTTTTTTCCCGAAGTCGGCTGGCAAACCGAATTGCGGATAAGATTTCTCCGCAGGCCATAAGCAGATCTTTTTCCCTCCGGCAGACAAATTGATCATCGGGAAGCAATCCCAGCAGTGTATCCGTTGCATACGGACTGCCCTGGCGGCCAATGGCGGATACAACGATTACAATGTATTTCCCGGAATTCAAGTCCTCGATAATGCGATTGAGAATATCATCCTGCAATTTGTCGTCGGCAAGGGTGCTGCCACCGAACTTTTTGACAATAATGGGAAAATCAACACGATCCAATTCTTCGTTGATTTCTATATCTCCCACGAAGCGTCCCTTCTCGTCTCCACCTATGTCAGCAAGTTTTAAACCAGATAAAAAATGGCGGGAGCGCATGGGAATCGAACCCACCAAAGACCGTTTTAGGACCTCTTACCGGATTTGAAGTCCGGAGGCAGCACCAGCCACCACCCGCTCCCAAGAAAAATCTAACATGAAAAATGCAGTATCTCAATAGCCAAAACAGTACGATGCCGTCAGTTCAGGTTCACAAATGCTTCTGTTGCCGCCTGAGTCCCGGTGTACCGATGGGTCATGTACACCAGGTTTTCAATATGGTAGGTGTGAGGGAATAGATCCAGAGGCTGAACAACACGTATACGAAAATCAGCTGCTGCCAGCTTTTTCAGATCGCGAGCCAAAGTAGCGGGATCACACGACACGTAAAGCAATTTTGCCGGTTTGCGGCGGATAATTTCGTTGAGGACATTTTGATGAAGTCCGGCTCGAGGCGGATCCACAAGCATCAGATTGAATTCTCCCTCTCTTACTGCATCGAGATGG